>JAEEGL015673468.1_pt1 | contig 11154 bp, 14 predicted proteins | sample 9134231 | NCBI WGS metagenome assembly JAEEGL01 (sample SAMN16246548, study PRJNA631951) | gut metagenome | biome: gut microbiome; feature: rumen; material: fiber-attached | host: Bos | place: Iran: Karaj | collected 2018-10
GAAGCGTTCCCTCGCGATAAGGGAGTTCGCTCTCGGGATAGAATCGCTTACCCGCTTTGTGAACAAGGAGCCCCTTTATCGGGTACACGAGTGTGTATTTGGAGTGCTTGCTTTTGAAAGCGAACCGGTTGATCCCAGACTATAATGAACAGTGAATCCTAAATAGAACACATGGAAAAGGGTTGTCATAGCATGATAATCCTTTTCTAATTCTAAATTACTTTTGGAGAGGCATCCAAATCCGCTTACACTCCTCTAATTGGATTCTTATATCCCAAGCAAGAATATAACCGATCTGGAGCTGTTCAGGGCAATTTGCGTAAAGGGGATAGCTGCGCTGTGTTGAGGTCACGCTTATATTTGTAAGCGTGACCTCAATAGCATTCCGCATGGGGTTCGGAGTGAACGGATCGGAAAACCGTTGTAAATAAAGGGAGATGCGGGGTTTGTGCTTTTGGGGTAAGATGAGTGGACAAGAGAGAAATACATATTATCTTCCATGCAGCTACGTGTGCTGTAGGGAAAAACAGATACGTTTACTCTCTGGGGCCACGGATTGAGCGTAACAGTATTTCGGGACCGACCTTGATGCTGTCATTATACCACACCGAAAGCCCCTTGTCATCACTTTTCCAAAATCATACCAAATCCTCCTGAAAATGTAATGATGATTCAGCGAATAAACTAAAATGAGGGGATAGCAGGACCATTATGTACTCCGGTACATTGAAATGGACAGATTATGTCTGTACAATAGAACCGAAGCTTCATTTCAGGTGTCCGATCAGGGTGTCAGCGAGGAAGAGCATGAGCCTGGTTAGGGTTTCTCTCTCTTTGGAGGTACAATCAGCGAAGATCATCTCCACTGGTGAAATTGCCTCATGATTCTGTTCGGAAAGATTGCGTCCCAAAAGGTTATCAACCCCTGTTCCCAGAACATTGGCGATACTGACCAGTACCTCAAGATTGGGGGCTTTCTCTCCATTTTCAATTCTGCTGATGTAGCTTTGGTCTGTTCCGGCTTTATCCGCGAGCTCACTTTGGGACATTTTGGCAGCTTTCCGCGCGGTCGAAATCAGTCTGCCAATCTCGATATAGTTCAGGGACATATCTGAACCTCCTTAAAAAAGATATGCCCCATTATAACGCCAACGATATAAATCAACGTGAGCGTTATATAAAATTTCGCCCTCAGTTGGTATAATGAATCGAAAAGAGAGGAGGTGAGAGGATGGGAACTTTCGACGTTGATAGATTAAAGGCGATTGGGGAGCGGATTCGTCAAGTTCGGGAAGAAAAAGGAATGACACAAGCTGATCTGTCAGAGAAGTCAGGGTTATCCCTTCCTCGCATCAGTGTCATCGAACTTGGTCGGACTGAGATGAAACTGTCCTCCTTTATTCGCATCGCAGAAGCGTTGCAGACGTCTGCGGATTCGTTGTTAAGGCTTGATACCGATCAAATCAGAAAAGAAAACGCGGAAGAGTTTTCAAGCATTTTGGATTCTTGTAATCCCCAGGAATCGGAAGCGATCATCAGAATCGTAAGAGAAATTCAAGCTGCTCTACAGAAAGCCAAAAATGAATAAAAGATAAATTTTCCATGAAAATATGTACCCCTGTACATGGCTATGTACAGGGGTACATTGTATTTCTCCGGGTTGACAGATAGAATAGAGGGGAGCCAAAAAGGAGGACGTATTATGGAGGAAGAGAAGTTTTTCAAAGATCTTTCAAACATCGGGAATCCGATGAGTTTGATTGACAGTCGGGAAGCGGAATTTGCTGAGAAGATCGCAGAACATCGAGAATGGCTTCGTCAAATTCGTCGTGAGCGTCCAAGTACGCTTAGATCTTTCCGTGTTGCAATATATATCAGGTATTTCAACCAGACGAGATATGAGAATTATCTTGATTACCAAAAGAAGCAATTCCTTGACACTTTGGAATTATGTCCAAATTGGACGATGGTGGGTTTCTATATAGATGAGGGAAGTACGGCTCCCAACATGGAGAGTGCTCCAGAATGGTCTCGTCTTTTACATGATTGTGAAGACGGTAAAGTGGATCTGATTATCACACAGAAAGTATCAAACGTATCCAAGAAAAGCTATGAAGTAGCTTTCTGTGTGAGGCTTCTTGCTTGTTTGAAGCCACCTGTGGGTATATACTTTGTGTCAGAGGATTTATATACTCTCGCACAATACTATTGTGAAGATTTAAGGAATACATGGTTTAATAAAGATATGCCGCCTATTGAAGAATGGGTATTGAATCAGATAGATTCTCCATCTTTACAGAACAAGGAGAAATCGGATGATTGATGAATCCAGGAGGAACAAAAAGAAGGCGGCGAAAGATAGAGTTCGGGAACGGATGAAAGGAAGGCTCGACCCGGACAATTACGAGTATTATCCTGCAAGTATAGTTAAGACAGATTATTATGACAACGATACCGTTCAGTATGTTGGAATCTATGTCAGGGTGTCCACTGACGATATTCGGCAGACAACCTCTTATGAACTTCAGAAAAAGTATTACGAGGAGTTTGTCACAAAACATCCGAACTGGAAACTGGTAGAAATCTATGCAGATGAAGGAATCAGCGGGACATCATTGGCTCATAGGGATTCCTTCAACCGTATGATTATGGACGCAAAGGCAGGACGTTTATCCTTGATCGTCTGTAAAAGCGTATCGAGGTTTTCAAGAAACATTACCGACTGTATCGGGATGTTGAGAGTGCTCGCTGAGTTGAGAAATCCGGTAGGGGTGTTTTTCGAGTCAGAGTGTATGTTTTCTCTTGATGAGGATTCGCAGGTGACATTGAGCCTTATGGCAATGATGGCCGAGGAAGAGTCCCATACAAGAAGCAGAAGTATGGAAACCTCGCTGCGTATGCGGCTGGACAATGGTATTCCTCTGACTCCAAAGCTTTTTGGTTATATGCATGACCAGGATGGAAACCTGATCATCAATCCAGAGGAAGCTCCATCGGTAAAGCTTGTCTTCTATATGTTTCTGTATGGTTATTCCACGGCACAGATTGCAAAAACATTGAATCTGCTTGGGAGAAGATCATACTACGGGAATCTGAATTGGACTGGAAATGGGATCGTTGAAATACTCCGTAATGAACGGCATTGCGGGGATGTGCTGACAAGGAAGACATTTACTCCGAATTATCGTACACATAAGTCGAGGAAGAACCGAGGGGAGCGTCCTCAGAGCATGTACTATAACCATCATGAGGCAATCATTTCACGCGACGATTTTATTGCTGTACAGAAGATGTTGGATAATGCGAAATTCGGCCATAAGCATTACCTTCCGGAGCTTCGTGTGATCGACAGCGGTATCCTTCGTGGATTTGTCACGATCCATCCGAAATGGGCAGCGTTTTCTGACCAGGACTATATTCATGCCTCTGAAAGCATCCTCTCCCCCGAGGAACTGACTGAGGAAGACGGAAATGAAATCTCTGTAAAAGCAGAACCGGGACAGTTTGACTACCGTGGATTTGAAATTGTCAGATCGGAATTGTTGAGCGATACGGGTAAAAGCATCGTGGTTGCGACGCCAAGCGAATTGAGATTCAATTCAAGATGTGTGCGGGCATTTGGCCGGGAGGGCATGATAGAGATGTTGATCCATCCCGGAAAAAAGTGTCTTGCAGTTCGGCTTGCCGACAAGGATAACCGGAGCAAGGTGATCTGGTCGAAACAACAGGCGGGGAATATTTACCCTAAAATTGTCTCTACGACTGCATTTGGACGGACGCTGTATTCCCTCATGGGGTGGGATATGAATAAACAGTACTTGATTACCGGAACCTTTCTTGAAAAGGGGGAGGATAGATTACTTCTTTTCCGGGCTGAGAATTCCCGCGTCCTTATGAATCTCAATTCGAACAGGGCAACGGGCATGAATGGGTCAGTTGAAGAGGCTTCGCCCAAAAAGCCCATGAAAATCAAAGCAATCCCCGAGAAGTGGACCCTTGGATTTGGGGAGGAGTTTTACCATCATGAAAGAGCTTTTGCAGAGCTCATGGAACAGACTGAAGAGAACTGGCAAGTGCGAATCAAGGGACAACTGTTCGAAACTGGAAAGCCAATTCACGTTACGGATTATAGTATCCTGCGCGAATATATAATGAATGCAATAGGCGATCTCGATCTTGAAGGAGCATGATAGATATGTCGTTATTTGAAGAAAACCTGACGAACAAGGAAACGATCCAAGAAGGGCCTCAGATTGAAGAAGTGGCATTAGAGGATTTTGAATTTGTCCGACAAGAGTATTTTTCCAATATTAAGGAACCTTCCATCACCTTCGCAAGGTGCAGCTTTTATGTCAACGTTCCATGTCTGACTCATTTCCCGGAATCAGATTATGTCCAGATCCTGATAAACAAGAAGACGAAAATGCTTGTGTTACGACCATCTTCCGAAGAAGACAGGGATTCGTTTTTGTGGTGTTCCACATTACGGGGCAAGAAGAAGCCCAGGAGATTATCCTGTAAGCTGTTCTTTGCAAAGATCGTTGACTTAATGGGTTGGAATCAGAATCATCGGTATAGGATTCTCGGGAAAATAGCTCATGCAAATGGAGAGTCCATCCTTGTCTTTGATTTGAAGGTGTTCTCTGCCTTCAAATCGATTACTTCAGAAACCTCCGGCATCAAATCGAAGAGTGTACCGATGTTTCCCGAGGACTGGAAAACACAATTCGGACTCCCTTATTCCGAACATCAGACTACATCTCAGATCAGTCTATTCGATGGCTTTGCGGTGTATTCGCTGACAGATAACGATGAGAAGGAGGATCATAAATGACAGGCAGTGAAGAAACGAATCTGGCGATAGATCTGAAATACTACAGAATGAGAATTTCTCGCGCGACCCTGCAAGGTATCGGTAGTCCGAGATTCATCCAGTTTTTGGTGAACCCTATGAAGAAGGAGATCGCCATACGGTCAGCGACGAAAATGAGCGCGCCGGATCAGACGTGCAGAGTAGATTGGGAGCGACTTCAGAACCGAAGCTATATCGAGGTGAAAAGCAAGCTGTTTCTTCATACGCTTTGTTCGGAGATGGCAGGAATGTCGGAAGGGAAGTCCTATCGGTTACGCGGACTGATGGTTCCAGCCGAGGAGATGGTTGTCTTCTCTTTGGCAGATCATCGAAGTTTGGAGAGGAGCGTGCAGCAGTAGTGGAAGCGATGCTCTACCGGTTGCTGATAGATCCGGAGTTTCTGGGCTTAATTCCTCCGATGCAAAGAAAAGAGTATATCCAGCTTGAGATGAATATCCGGGAAGACGGTTGTCGGGATCCCATTGTAGTGTGGGAGCAGACGATTGTAGATGGACATAACAGATACCAAATATGTCACAAGAACAAGATCCCTTTCAAGATAGTCCATAAGGAATTTGAAAGTCGTGAAGACGCAAAAGCCTGGATATGCGCAAACCAATTAGGGAGAAGGAATATTACTCCGGAGTATCGGAAATACCTGATTGGAATGCAATACGATCTTGAGAAATGCGTACAAAGGAAAAGGACGGGAAGAAATCAGTACTCCCCTGCTCGTATCATAGTCAATCAAGATGGTGAGATTGGACCTCTTGAAACGAATCTTCACGTGACAGCCCGATCTATTGGTGAGCAACATAATATTTCAGAGGACACAGTACAAAAGTATGCGCGGTTTTCTCGGGCGATCAACAAGATTAACGAAACTGCACCGGAAGTTGGACCAAGAGTGCTGGACGGTACGATCAAGGTCTCACACGAAGGGGTTATGCAGATGGCAAAGATGGACTCAGATCAACTCTCAGAGTTTGCTGGGAGTTTTTCATCAGCCAAACATCCGGTGATAACCTACGACCCGTCGAGATGTGAACTGGTTGCAAAGGAGAATCCGAAAAGTAAAGAAGCAATAAGCAGCGGCCCAACAGTAAAGGATATGCCTGAATATGACCCTGATGCCGCTGTTGCTGGACTGACTCTTACGATTCCCTCCTGGATAAAAGTAATCGAACATACAAAAAACAAGGCAGATTTCAATGAAATCACCGAAAAAGCGAAAGCAAGGTTGGAGTCAGAACTCCATAATCTGGTAGATGCAGCATCAATGCTGCTGAAGGTTTTAGTGGAGGAATAGTATATGGAAGACTTTAATGCTTTTATTCCTCAAGTCCATTTTGAGCAGATCCCGATTAAGAATCTTGTCGCCAATCAGGAATACCAAAGAAATCTGTCCATGTCTCATATCGAGCGTGCAGCGGCACATTTCAATGTTTATCAGATCAATCCTGTAAAAGTCAGCCGACGAGATGGGATCAATTATGTTTTTAACGGTCAGCATACCATTGAGATTGTGGCGATGGTATCTGGATCAAGAGACACGCCTGTGTGGTGTATGATTTACGATGATCTGAAATACCAGCAGGAAGCCGACATTTTTGCTAACCAGATGAAATTTGTTAAGCCGCTGAAACCGTATGAGATATTCATGGCAAATCTTGAAGCTGAGAACGATGTACAAATAATGATTGCGGATCTGGTCGCAAAATACAAGTTGAAAATCGGGCAGACTAGAGGGAATGGGGTGATCTGTGCTGTATCCACGCTTGAGTCTATTTTCGTGAAACATGGGTATAGTGTTCTAAATCGGACATTAGGCTTGTGCGTTATGACGTGGGAAGGGGATTATAACTCTTTCAGCGCAAACATCATCAATGCGGTTGCAAAGATTGTTGTAACATATGATGAAGAATTGAATGATGATGTGTTCAGGGAGAAAGTTGGAGCCGAATCCATAAAGCAGCTTGGTCGAACGGCAAAGGAACGCAGACCGGGGAGTATGGGATATGCAGAAGCAATGGTAATCCTATATAACGGGAAAAGAAAGAATCGCCATACCCGGCTATCTCTGAATGCTTTGTATTCAAGAGAGGGAATACAACATCGGCGTGAAATTGATGAAGAAGACGAAGACATCGATGAAGAAGAAATTCTTGAAGAGGTCGATGATGAGGAATAACAATGGGTAATGGCACAACCAAACAAGAGGAATATCGAAGATGGACTGGCCGGAAAGTAGCCTACTATCGGAAACTTGCTGTCCTGACGCAGGCTCAGCTGGCCCGGTTAGTGCCTTGTTCAACAGATCAGATCAGCAGAATTGAACGAGGGGTTCAAGACCCAACATTCCAGACCGCCTGCTTGATTGCAAGCAGATTAGGAATAACCCCAAACGAGCTGTGTCCTGCCGAAATCCTTGTGACTCACAACCACGTCTTTTTCAGCAGCTGTACCTCTAAAACAGGTATAGCATGTACGGCAAAATCCGGTATAGTCTTCGGTATGGCTGTGGAAAAGATCATGGAGGAATTTCGCTGTTTGCGTCCGACCCATAGGGTGTTCGAGGAACGATTGGAGTATCTAATTGCTTATTGCTCGACTCCAAGAAGCAGGCAGGAGATGATGGATGTATTTCAGATGAAGTCAAAATCACACTTCCGAGACTACATCTTGTACCCCTTACTTAAGAAAGGATTCTTGCAGAGAACAATTCCGGATAAGCCTTCAAGCCCTGATCAACGGTACTATTTGGTTATTCCCGATGAAGTATTCGAGGAGATAGAGGCGCAACTGATGCAACAAAAAAAGAGGGAGGAATTACCCGCAAACCCCGCCGTAGACAAGGGAGATGGTCAGTAGTATAATTGGTAATGGAACAATCTTTGAAATCATAATCAATGGAGGGGAAAATGGAATTAGGAAAAATTCAGTCTTTGTTGGCAGATGATGAATATATCGCCGAATTGCTCAACATATCATGTGTAAATGAAATGGGAGCGGATAAGTTTGTGAAGATAGATCCGGCATGGATCAGCAAAGAACTGTCCATAAAGGTAACAGAGAAATATCAGCAGATTACATACGAAAACAAAGCATTCCTGACAAAAATTCTCGTTGTCTGCAACCCGGAACGCATCCCATTTCCGTATTGCGTCAATGACAACTCGCAGCGGCCGCGATATATTATACTGACCATCATTCCGGATGTTCCCTTGTCATATCAGGTGAACCTTCCCATTATATTACAGATGGGTGTTGTGGGGTTAGATACAAGTGAAATCATCCGATCTACCGTTTCGGCTTGCGATAATACAGCTGACGTCATTATTTCAGACAAAATGCTCCCTCCCTATCTCTGTAACGCAAAGATTGAATGGGTGACTATATATGTTGGAAAACAAGATTTTGATGGGTTGACAAAACTCAGCCGGAAGTGTGAAGGAAATATATTAGATGGCTATGAGTTCGATTGTCACCTTATCGAGGCGAGGAAAAAACAAGGCGATCCTCTTCTCCAGAAACTGATTCAAGCCTATGATGAAGGAAATGAAGCATGTGCCCAAGATGAATAGATCACAAATCCATAAAAAGGAAAAATCGCTCTTGTCCAGATCGTAACGGAGAAGAATATGGGTAACAGTGCTGTCATAACCACAAGGGAGAACTACGAGAATAACGGCATTGGTGTGTATGTTCATTGGAATGGAGGTAGGGACAGTGTGGAAGCTTTCCTTGAATACTGTCGTTTACGTCATTTCCATCTACCGGAAATCGATCCCCGTGGATGGGCTCGATTGGTTCAGGTAATTGCCAACTATTTTGGAGGCAATCTGTCTGTTGGTGTTGAGGATATGAACCGTCTCAATACCGACATGGCAGATCACGGAGTTTTTCTCATCCAGGGATGGCGTATTGTTGGGCGGGAGATGATAACTCGTGCAGAACAGCATGACCACGATCTGAATGAAATGCTTATGGAACTGGATGCGTGCCAGCCACAGAAGGACCAGCTGGGTAAAGAATACCTTTTAGAATCGGAAGACAGGCAAGTCAAAGAAATACAGATTGGCGACGAGGTTTGGGTACCGGGATATGATGAAGGAATAATTGAACGCGGAATAGTTGTAGGATATGGAAAACCATTGGATTATCATGGGAATATCCCATGTGACCACGATGTTCCGTGTGTCGATGTCATTTGGCGAAAAGTCTATTTGACCGATCCTATCTACCGTGTGGTGAAAAGAGGATAACGAAAAACAGGCCGATAGAAATACCGAGAAAGAAGGGACGAGATCCGATATGGAGTTCATGGAATATGTTGAGAAGTTCAAACAGGCAGCACATGAAAAACTCGGGTATCCGCTTGAAAAGATGCTTTTCATTCCGAAAGGCTTTGAAACAACTGACCCTGAAGATCTTGAGTGGATCAACAGAGCAAATGTGAAGCTCAATGGTGTCAAAGAAGACATACCTCTGACAGATGTCCTTGTATTGGTCGGCGATATAAAGGACGGTGTAGGCATTGTGCAGAGGGTGGATATCCGGCACTGTTATGAACAATACGGAGACGACTTAGACAGCGCGTTGGAGGAAGTTCAAAACACCCAAAAGGCGGTGGATATGTCTTTCAAGGGAAGCAACATCTTTGAAAAACGATCTTCCGGGGATTATGAGAAGATGAGGGACACGCTTATTCTGCGCCCCTTGAACTACAGCCATTACGCGCCTTTGCTTGATGAACATATCTATCGGAGGTATGGAGATATTGCTTTGGTGCTGTATATGCTTGTTGGTGATGCGGGGGATTCTCTGACGACAAGCAAAATCAAGCGGGAGGAACTGGATAAATGGGGTGTCTCCACTGAACAAGCAATAGACGACGCTTTGGCCAATACTGCTCGCTTGTTTCCGGCTTGTGTGTGCAATATACGTCTCAGGCGGGGAGTCGATCTACTAAAAGGCAATTATGCAAAGAAGGATGTAAGCTTCTTAAACAGAATTATCCTGATCTCTACATTTCGGACGACTAACGGGGCGGTGGCCTTGTTTTATCCGGGCGTCCTCGATAAAATGATGAAGGTCATGGGCGGCCCTTTCGAGGCGGTTTTCATGAACATCAACGACGTCTTGATCTTTGCTCCGGGTGATGCTGTAGCGGTTGAGATGGCTGAACTTGCCAGAGAAAGGGGTCCTTATGAAGAGTTGTTGTCTGGGAGCCGTTACCTATGTGATAGTAATGGAATCCGAATAATAAACTCAGATACTCCACAAGGGATAAACACGCAAGGATGAGGGAAATGAAGGGATAGAGAATAAATGGAAGAATCTGAAAGCAAAGATAATATCAAGAATTCTGATCCAAACAACCATGACACTATGAGTGAACAAGGAAAGGAATATATTTGGGAGCAGCTATGGCTCAGTGTGATAAATGAGATCGCATATAACGAAGGAATTATCAACAAAATAGATTATCAAAGAATGAGACTGAAAATTAGATGCCGTAAGTATCCCAAGCAGAAGCACCCTTATTCCGTTTCTCCCGAAAGCGGAGTATAATTCGCACTCACTATTACAGTTATGTTACAGTTTCATACACCCCCTTGACTTCTGACTTCAGCTGCGGTACTATATAGCCACTTCGCTCTGCCAGTGGAGGTTGGACAGATGAGTTACAGGAGAGCAAGGGAAGAGAAGCGGAGATTGAAACGGCTTTACAGGAAAGTGGGGGGACACTACGGTGCGGGGATTTGGTATGATCCTCGGAAATGCCGTTATGTTCGTTACTGGCTTGGAGCCAAAAGCGGTCTCAGACAGTACTTGAAAAGATTGTCAAATCGGGCTGTGAGAAGATACGATGAGCCCTTGCAATACGGGAAGTACAGGAAGGCATATGATTATTGGTGGGAGCTCTATTGAATGTTACATGTGAAACAATTTGACCGCATCTTTCTGACTGGAGATAAACACGGGGATTTCTTCGATCTTGTAAAAGATTCTGACCGATATGGGTTTTCAGATAAGGATCTGCTCATAATCCTTGGGGATGTTGGGGTGAACTATTTCGGAACGGCATTCTTCAGCAAAAACGACAATCATGCGAAAACGCAGCTCTCACAAATTCCTTGCACGATTCTCTGTGTTCATGGTAACCACGAACTCCGTCCCACGAGCGAGGAGATCGCAGGGAAGTACCGCAGGGTAGATTGGATGGGTGGGGCAGCATACATCGAGGATGCTTTTCCCAGCCTGATTTTTGCCGAGGATGGATCTCGGTACCACATCAA
>JAEEGL016080270.1_pt1 | contig 11154 bp, 11 predicted proteins | sample 9134231 | NCBI WGS metagenome assembly JAEEGL01 (sample SAMN16246548, study PRJNA631951) | gut metagenome | biome: gut microbiome; feature: rumen; material: fiber-attached | host: Bos | place: Iran: Karaj | collected 2018-10
AAAATATTTTTGTACCTTTGCAGCGATTTTTAATAAAAAAGCATGCTCATAGAGAAATGGCTGACCACCGCTGGTCGATATACGATTCTGATGAAGCGCACCTTTGCGCGGCCCGAACGTTTTCGCATGTTCTTTAAGCAATATGTGAAGGAGATGGCACAGCTTGGTGTCGATTCCATCGGTATTGTCCTGCTCATCTCGTTCTTCATCGGTGCGGTAATCTGCATCCAGATGAAGCTTAACATCCAGAGTCCATGGATGCCTCGCTGGGTGAGTGGCTACACCACTCGCGAGATCATGCTCCTTGAGTTCTCCAGTTCTATCATGTGTCTCATCCTGGCAGGTAAGGTTGGCTCGAATATCGCTTCTGAGATTGGAACGATGCGCGTCACCCAGCAGATTGATGCCTTGGAGATCATGGGTATCAACTCAGCCAGTTATCTTATTTTGCCGAAGATCATGGGTATGATTACCATTATGCCCTTCCTCGTGATCTTCTCTTCTGCGATGGGCATTGTGGGTGCTTATGCCACCGCATATATCGGCCATATCATGGCACCCGACGATCTCACAATCGGTCTCCAGCATAACTTCAAAGCATGGTTTGTCTGGATGTCAATCATCAAGAGCCTCTTCTTCGCCTTTATCATCTCCAGTGTCCCTGCCTACTTCGGCTATTCCGTCGAGGGCGGCTCTGTCGATGTGGGTAAGGCCAGCACCGATGCGGTGGTCTCTTCCAGCGCACTCATCCTCTTCAGTGATGTTTTCCTCACCCAACTACTCAGCTAAACGATGATAGAAGTAAAGAATCTGTGTAAGAGCTTTGAAGGTCGCGAAGTGCTGAAGGATATCAGCACCGTCTTCGAGGATGGCAAGACCAACCTGATCATCGGTCAGAGTGGTTCCGGAAAGACCGTATTGATGAAAAACCTCGTGGGCCTGTTTGAACCTACCAGTGGACAGGTGCTCTATGACGGACGCGACTTTGTGCAGATGACGAAGCACGAGAAGGTGCTCATGCGTCGTGAGATGGGTATGATCTTCCAGAGTGCCGCACTCTTCGACTCAATGACGGTACTTGAGAATGTGATGTTCCCCCTCGATATGTTTTCCTCCATGAACCTCCGTGAGCGCATCCATCGGGCTCAGGAGTGCCTTGATCGCGTTAACTTGAAAGGTGCCGACGAGAAGTTCCCTGGTGAAATCTCTGGTGGTATGCAGAAGCGTGTTGCTATTGCCAGAGCCATCGCCCTCAACCCCAAATATCTCTTCTGCGACGAGCCGAACTCTGGTCTCGACCCCAAGACATCACTCGTTATAGACGGTCTGCTACAGAGTATCACGAAGGAGTTTAATATGACTACAATCATCAATACCCACGACATGAATTCTGTCATGGGTATTGGCGAAAATATTATCTTTATCTATGAAGGCGAGAAAGAGTGGCAGGGCGAGAGTAGCATGATCATGTGGTCTGACGACGAGAAGCTCACCGATTTCATCTTCGCCAGCGACTTGCTGAAGAACATGCGTCAGACGATGATCTCCCACGGTCTCCACATCATCCGTCAGAAAAGCTAGCGGCCCAACAGATATCGCTCTGCCAAGATCGCTGCCTGACAACCACTGCCAGCAGCCACGATAGCCTGACGGAACACGGGGTCAGCACAGTCGCCAGCCACATATACACCAGGAATCTTGGTGGCAGGTGTACCGTTGATATTCTTCAGATAACCCACCTCATCGGTATCGAGCCACTCCTTGAAGATCGCCGTGTTCGGCGTATGGCCGATAGCCAGGAAGAAGCCATCGATGGCGATATCTACCAGTTCCTCGTCAGGCTCACCTTTACGTTTCACCAGATGGGCACCCTCCACACCATTCTCTCCAAAAAGGCCCAGCGTGTTGTGCTCAAACAATATCTCAATGTTCTCCCGTTCCATCACACGCTGCTGCATCACCTGAGAGGCACGCAGATAGGGCTTTCTGACAATCAGATACACTTTCTTAGCTAGTCCTGCCAGATAGAGGGCATCCTCGCAGGCTGTATCGCCGCCGCCTACCACAGCCACCGTCTTCTTACGGTAGAAGAAGCCGTCACAGGTAGCACAAGCACTTACACCCTGTCCGTTGTATTTCCGCTCATCATCAAGTCCGAGATACTTGGCAGATGAACCCGTAGCGATAATCACTGTCTCGGCAGCGATCTCCTTCCCGTCATCCACTGTGCAGACATACGGTGCCTTCGAGAAATCCACCTTCACAATCTCACCGTCGCGGATGTCGGCGCCAAAGCGCTCTGCCTGTTCACGGATCTCCATCATCATCTGGTTGGCATCCACCCCCTGAGGATAACCAGGGAAATTCTCCACCTCAGTGGTCTGTGTGAGCTGACCGCCAGGCTGCAAGCCGCAGTATTCGATAGGACTGAGGTTGGCACGTCCGGCATAGATGGCAGCTGTATAGCCAGCAGGGCCGCTGCCGATAATCAAACATTTAGTCTGTTCCATAAACTGTCTATTTTACCTTTTCGCTGCAAAGATACAAAGAAAAATAATCGTCCTCAGGTTCTACTTAGTTAATTATTATTAATACATGACGTCTGATCAATGATAATTTCTGAGTCCTTGGTTCAGGAAATCCATGTATGCAGACACATCCTCATTGAAGCTGCGACTGCCTGTGAGGGGTTTGCCTGTAGCGGGATCGAGGGCGACATAGAACGGCTGGGCATTGGCACCGAACTTATGGCTTTGCAGATAGCTCCACTTGGCTCCCACGGTGCGTAAGGTTCTTTGTTTACCTTGCTCGTCAGTCACTACCATCGGTTCTTTCAGCGGTGTCTTATCATCTACATAGAGTGAGATGAGTACATAGTCATTCTTCAGTTTGTCAGCCACACGGGCATCTGCCCATACCGATGCTTCCATCTTACGACAGTTCACACAACCATAGCCTGTAAAGTCGATGAATACAGGCTTACCCTGGGCACGAGCCACAGCCATACCCGACTCGTAGTCATGATACTCTGCCTCTACCACTTTGGGATTGAGGTTGAAATCCTGTGTACTCATCGGAGGGGCAAAAGCACTGACAGCCTTACAGGGAGCACCCCACAAGCCTGGCACCATATAAACGGCAAAGGCCAGCGAAGCCAGTCCACCCATGATACACACCACAGGCTTCGGCTTATTCAACTCGCCACCGATCTCATCCACCTGGAACTTCAGCCAGCCTACGAGGTAAGCACCCAACAGGGCGAAGATAACAATCCAGATAGAGAGGAACACCTCACGATCGAGAATATGCCAGCCATAGGCAAGGTCGGCTACAGACAGGAACTTAAAGGCAAAGGCCAGCTCGATGAATCCAAGTACAATCTTCAAGGTGGTCATCCAGGAACCAGACTTCGGTGCCGATTTCAGCCATGAGGGGAACATGGCAAATAGCGTGAAAGGCAGGGCGAGCGCTAAGGCAAAGCCAAACATACCGACGGCAGGTGCCAGCCAGTTACCTGTAGTTGTGGTCTGTACCAGCAGCATTCCCACGATCGGACCTGTGCATGAGAACGACACGAGTACCAGCGTAAATGCCATCAGGAAGATACTTACCAGTCCGCTGGTTTCAGAAGCTTTGGAATCCACCTTATTAGCCCAGCTTTCTGGCAGTTTGATCTCAAACCAGCCGAAGAAGCTTAGGGCGAATACGACGAGTAATAGGAAAAGGAACACGTTGAAGACAGCATTTGTGGACATCGCATTCAGCGTGTCACTACCGAAAAGGGCGGTGACGAGCAGTCCCAGTCCGAGATAGATCACGATGATCGACAGACCATAGGTAAAGGCGTCGCGAATACCCTTCTGCTGATCGTCCTTCGAACGTTTAAGGAAAAAGCTCACTGTCATCGGAATAATCGGCCAGATGCAAGGCATGCAGACCGCCAACAGGCCTGCCACGAATCCCATCAGCAGCAGCCACCACAGCGATTGCTTGGCCAGATCCTCGCCAGAACCCAACGAACGCAGTTCGTCCGTTACGGGAGCCCACAAGTCGTTTGTCACCTCTGAAGGATTTACCGAAGGAACAGTCTGAGTGGTATCTGTTTCTGCCTTTGGAGACTCCTTTGGCAGTTCGGTCTTTATCGGTTCCTCTGGTTTCGGAACAGCAGCCACGACGGGGCTCTTACCCTTCTGTTTCAGGTCGACCTCCGACGGAGGCAGGCAACTGGCATCGCTACAGGCACCATACTCCAGATAGCAGTCGATCTCGTAGTCGGGTTTCGTAAAGCGGATCTTCTGAATGAAGGTTGCTTCGTTCTCGAAATACTTCAGCTCGAGATTGAAAAGCTTATCCATCTTCTTGATCACCCTGCCCACTGGTATCAGCTTACCCACAGGCTCGGCACCCTCCATCTTCTCTACATGGAAGGAGGCCTCAATGGGACCGTCATCGCCCAAGTCTGTGGAATACACATGCCAGCCGTTGTCGATGGTGGCATGAAACACGATCTCTGCCTCCGCACCATCGCCAGTCTTCAACTCTGCGGTAAAATGCACGGGATTCACGATCTGGGCCTGTACCATCAAAGCGATACAAGCCAGCACCCATGTCATTTTAAACCTTAGAAATTCCATTTCACAGCAAGTGTTGGGTTAATAAAGAACGATTTATCATCAACAACATTATAGATGAAATTGTTACTGATCTCTATCTCAGAACCAACGGCAAAGTGGTCGGTGAAATTATACCAGAACTGCGGCTCGGTGAGGATGACTAGCATACCATGTCCCTCTTTTCCTGGACGCCAGTTCTCGCCACGCCAGAAATCGATGAAACCGTCAAAACGGCACTTGTTATTGGCGAAATTGATGCCCCACACACCTGTCAACTGGAAGCTGGGATAAGCCCGTGTATATTCGTAACTCTTGAAGAATTGCTTATACATCAGCTGTACAGACCATGTCTTTGAGAAATCCTCGCTGTGTCCGTTGTAGGCAGGACCTACCAGAGCTGCCTGCTGGAAACTGCCAAAGCGGTTCAGACCACCATTGTACTCAATGTGGGCAGCAAAGGGTGACTGCTTGCCGAGGTTAAACTCACGAGAGATCTCCGCATAGGCGCCCTCAACGAACTTACTGCTGAAATCGATATCTACAAAGTAGAACCAGGAACCCCATTTGTCGGCCTTGAACTGCTCCAAGGTTAACGTCACCGTCGCACGGCGCCCTATATTGTCGTCCTGGGGACCGCCCAACTGCTCTGAATAGATACTACGACCAAAATCATAGTGAAGTTGCACATTCTGTGCTTGCATGGTGAGACCCATCAAGGCCATTACCCCACAAAGAAACTGTTTTCTCATACGTTTTTATTTTTATTATGGTTATTATTCAAAAGTGAATAGATGATGCGTGCTGTTTCCTTGGGGGCACACTGTTCCCCTAACCTGCGACGCACCTCCTCGTAACCTGCAAGCATCGCCTCTCGGGCAGGTCCTTCGAGGATCTTATGAAGTTCCGAACGGATATTCTCTACACTGAAGCTGTCAGCCACCAATTCACGCACCACCTCACAATCAGCCACAAGGTTGACTAAGGAAATATATTTCACACTAAGCACCAACTTGCGCAGACGTCCGATCAGCCAAGGTAACGGCGTCTCGTAGCATACCACCTGAGGCACATTGAAAAGGGCGGTCTCAAGAGTGGCAGTACCGCTGGTAACAAGTGCAGCATGGGCTTCTGACAATAATTTATAGGTCTGGTTATAAACTACCTCCACACCACTGCCCTCGACAAACTGGCGGTAGTAATTACTGTCGATGGCAGGCGCACCTGCCAGTACAATACGGTAAGAATCTTTCAGGTCTTTTACCGCTGAGAGCATGGCTGGCAGATTGTCTTTGATCTCCTGTTTCCGCGAACCAGCCAGCAGGGCAATCGTCTTTTCATGTCTCACACCACACTTCTCACTCTTCAAGAATTCCCTGACTTCATCGGCTGTAGGATTACCCACATAGTGGATGGGATAATGATGTTTTTCCTCAAAGAAAGGCACCTCGAAAGGCAAAATCGAAAAGAGCTCATCCACATCCCGACGGATCTGTTTGATGCGGTACTCCTTCCAAGCCCAAATCTTTGGAGAAATATAATAATAGACCGGACAGATGCCCTGCGACTTCACATATTTGGCAATGCTGAGGTTGAAACCCGGATAGTCCACGAGAATCAGGGCATCGGGACGCCAACTGGCGATATCCTCCTTGCAGCGACACATATTCCCTAAGATGGTGCGCAAGTGGAGCAGCACAGGGATGAAGCCCATATAGGCAAGTTCACGGTAGTGTTTCACTAACGTGGCCCCCTCTGCTGCCATCAGGTCGCCACCGAAACAACGAAACTCTGCCTGTGCATCGGTCTGTCGTAAAGCACGAATCAGCCGTGAGGCATGTAAGTCACCAGATGCTTCTCCTGCTATCAGATAATATCTCATAGACTCCAGCTTTTGATCAGATCGAGGGCTTGATAGGCGGTAACGTCGATCTGGGTGGGGGTGATGGCTATATAACCGTGACTCAGCGCCCAGTTATCGGTGTCTTCTGCTTCAGGCTCATCATTCGTATAATGTCCCATCATCCACCAGTAGTCATAGCCTCGAGGATGATGACAGCGCAACACCTCACTACCCCAAGTACCTTTCGCCATGCGGCATACTCTGACACCTTGATAAGGCGTAGAAACAGGCTTTTGAGGGAAGTTTACATTCAGGCAGACACCTTGGGGCAGACCATCTGCCAACACCCGCTGGGTAATGGTCTGGATATAAGGGCGCAACGGTTCAAAGTCGGCATCCTCATCGTGATCGCAGAGGGAGAAAGCCACAGAGGGGATATATTTCAGACAGCCTTCGATCGTCACACCCATCGTACCGCTGTAATGCACGTTCACAGAGGCATTGTCACCGTGGTTGATACCGCCAATCACCATGTCTGGGCGACGTGGACAGATCTCTGCCAAAGCCATCTTCACACAGTCGACAGGAGTGCCGTTACATGACCACACCTCGACACCAGGGCGCTTTTCACGCAGTTGGAGGCGCAAAGGAATGGTGGCAGAAAAGGCGCAAGAGAAACCGCTACGGGCCGATTCGGGGGCACAAACGATGACATCGCCATAGGCTGACACCATTTCCACAAGCTCACGAATACCCTTGGCTGCATAGCCGTCATCATTGGAAATAAGAAATAGCGGTCGTTTAATTTCCATAAAATATCACTGATTTGGCTGCAAAGTTACAAAAATCTCTTAATTCATAATTATTAATTCTTAATTATTTTGTAACTTTGCGCACAAATTTCTTATTTTAATCAAGATTAAATGGGTAAGATTATTGCTTTGGCTAACCAAAAAGGCGGTGTAGGTAAAACCACGACGACCATCAATCTGGCTGCCTCACTGGCTACCTTGGAGAAAACTGTCCTCGTGATCGATGCCGACCCGCAGGCAAATGCCTCCAGTGGTCTGGGTGTCGACATCACAGAGGTGGAGTGCTCACTGTATGAGTGCATCATCAACAATACTGACGTACATGAGGCTATCTACACAACTGACATCGATGGTCTCGACATCATCCCCAGCCACATCGACCTGGTAGGTGCGGAGATAGAGATGCTGAACCTCACTGATCGCGAAAAGGTCATCAAGCGTCTGCTGGAACCGATCCGTAAAGAGTATGACTTCATCCTGATCGACTGCTCACCATCGCTGGGCCTCATCACCGTGAATGCCCTGACGGCAGCCAACTCGGTGATTATCCCTGTGCAGTGTGAGTATTTCGCACTCGAGGGTATCAGCAAGTTGTTGAATACGATTAAGATCATTAAAAACAAGTTGAACCCCCAGCTTGAGATCGAGGGATTCCTCCTGACGATGTATGACAGTCGCCTCCGACTGGCGAACCAGATCTACGACGAGGTAAAGCGCCATTTCCAGGAGCTGGTGTTCAAGACCGTCATCCAACGTAACGTGAAACTCTCAGAAAGTCCCAGCCACGGTCTGCCCGTGATTCTCTATGATGCCGATTCCACCGGCGCGAAGAACCACCTGGCACTGGCTAAAGAGATCATCTTCAAAAACAAGTAGACGAACAATGGCTGTAAAAAAGAAATATGACCGCAATGTACTCGGACGCGGTTTAGATAACATCGGTGGCAGCAAAGGCCTTGGACTGGATGCCCTTATCGACACCCATGACGTGCAGACCCAGGGCAGTTCCAACCTCATCGAGGTGCCCATCAGTATGATTGAGGCAAATCCGAACCAGCCTCGCCATGAGTTTGACGAAGAGGCCCTTGAGGAACTGGCTTCCAGTATCCGTGAGATTGGCCTTGTAACACCAGTCACCCTCCGTCAGACTTCGGATGGCAAATATCAGATCATTGCCGGTGAGCGTCGTTGGCGTGCCTCACAGATGGCTGGATTGACTTCCATGCCCGCCTATATCCGTACGGTAGAGGATGATGATGTGATGGAGATGGCTCTCGTGGAGAATATCCAGCGTGAGGATCTGAACGCCATCGAAATCGCCCTGGCCTACCAACATCTGGCAGAGGCCACAGGGATGACGCAGGAGAAGATTTCTTCACGAGTTGGAAAGAGCCGCACCTCGGTAACCAACTACATGCGACTCCTGAAATTGCCTGCACAGATACAGATGGCACTGAAGAACAAGGATATCGATATGGGCCATGCCCGTTCGCTGCTCGCCATCGAAAGTCCTTCGCAGCAGCTGAAGCTGTTCAAGGAGATCCAGCGTAACAACTATTCCGTCAGAAAGGTGGAGGAGTTGGTGCAGCTCATCAAGAACGGTGATAACATGCAGCAGGCCAAAAAATCAGTCAGTGAAAAAGCGCTGCCACTGGAGTTCAGCATCCTCAAAGACCGTCTGTCGGAACTGTTCCAAGTGAAAGTACAGATGAGCTGCTCGCCACAGGGCAAAGGAAAGATCTGTATCCCGTTCAACAGTGAATATGAACTGGAGCAGGTGATGAATATCCTCGACAAAATAAAAAATTGACATTGAGACAAGATAGAAACATATTACAACGGGCACTGGTGGCCATGTTATTTATCCTGGCAGGCTGGCAAGGCGCTATGGCACAGGAGAAAGTGGACACCCTGCAGACGACAGACAGTCTGCTGATGGCAGAGACCGCCCCGATAAACGTAGATAGCATCGTCAAAGCTAAGACGCCCAAAGACTGGAGCACCTGGAAACCCAACCCCAAGCGTGCCCTCTGGCTCGCACTGGTGATCCCCGGCGGCGGACAAATCTACAACCGCAAGTACTGGAAACTGCCGCTTGTCTATGGTGGATTCATGGGTTGTCTATATGCGATGAGCTGGAACAACTCGATGTATAAGGACTATTCGCAGGCCTATCTCGACCTGACGGATAACGACCCCAATACGCAGAGCTATAACCAGTTCCTGCACCTCGGCACCACCATCACACCTGAGAACGCAGAACGTTATAAGGATATTTTCAAGAAACGAAAAGATAAGTACAGACGTTGGCGCGACCTGAGCTTCTTCGTGATGTTAGGAGTGTATGCCCTCTCAGTGATCGATGCCTATGTTGATGCGGAGCTCTCCGTGTTCGACATCTCGAAAGACCTGAGTCTGAAGGTGGAGCCAACGATTATCAACAACGGATCGTCGAAGAATGTGCTCGACAATTCGTCAGTAGGTCTGCAGTGCAGCCTCAACTTTTAATGAATATGACAATAAAGAATAATATAAGGATTTTAAGCTTTGCGGCAATGCTGTTCTGTTGTATGCCGCTATCAGCACAGACGGTAGTTGACGATTTCGACGATGAGGAGGAAGAAGTCGACAGCGTGTTTGTACCCATAGAAGACGAGATTGCCGTTACCGACAAAGAGGGTAACGAGGAAGTGATTGAGTTCCCCGAGGCCATGACCTATGATCTCGACAGTCTGCTGAATCTCTATATGTCACGTACCTTCTTAGGGACACCTGGCGACTGTGAGATGACAAACGAGAATCCCACCTATCCGAAAGAGGAGTTCGTGGCACGACTGAGCCGTATTCCCTCAGTGATGGAGCTGGCATATAACGATATCGTACAGCGTTTCATCGATCGTTACAGCGGTCGTCTGCGCTACTCGGTAAGTTACATGCTGGGTGCGGCAAATTTCTATATGCCGCTGTTTGAGCAGGCGCTGGAGACCTACCAGCTGCCACTGGAATTGAAATACCTGCCCATCATTGAGTCGGCACTTAATCCGAAGGCTGTCTCCCGTGTTGGTGCTACTGGTCTCTGGCAGTTCATGCTTGCGACAGGTCGTCAGTACGGTTTGGAGGTCAACTCCTTGGTGGATGAGCGTCGTGCGCCGGTGAAGTCGTCCTATGCTGCAGCCCGTTATCTGCGCGACCTCTATCGGATCTTCGGAGACTGGAACCTCGTGATTGCCGCCTATAACTGCGGACCGGAGAATATCAACAAGGCCATCCACCGTGCAGGAGGCGAGAAGGACTATTGGAAACTCTATCCTTATCTGCCGGCAGAGACTCGCGGCTATGTACCCGCCTTCATCGCTGCCAACTACATCATGACTTATTACTGTGAGCACAATATCTGTCCGATGACGACTGGTCTGCCTGCTAAGAGCGACACTATCATGATCAGCAAAGATATCCATCTGGAACAGATAGCCGCTGTGGTGGGAACCGACCTCGACATGCTGCGCTCACTGAATCCGGAGTTCCGCCGTGACATCATCCCCGGCAACACTAAACCCTATGCCGTCAGAATGCCCATTGCCGATACCGGCAAATATATCGACCTGGAGGACTCCGTCTATAACTACCGTCGTGACGAGTTGTTTACGAAGCGTGCCATCGTTGATGTAAACGACGATCTGCCCACCTATAGCAAGAAGCGTTCACGATATGGCAGAAAGAGTAGCCGTTACTCCCGTAACAGAGGAAGTCGCTACAAACGTGGTGGCAAGAGCTACTCATCACGACATAAGGTAAGCAGCAAGAAAAAGTCATCAAGAAAGAAGTCATCAAGGAAAAGATCACGTAGAAGGAGGTAAACTATGGATGTAGAGCAACAGATATACTCTGA
>JAEEGL016284435.1_pt1 | contig 11154 bp, 11 predicted proteins | sample 9134231 | NCBI WGS metagenome assembly JAEEGL01 (sample SAMN16246548, study PRJNA631951) | gut metagenome | biome: gut microbiome; feature: rumen; material: fiber-attached | host: Bos | place: Iran: Karaj | collected 2018-10
CCGGCGCCCGCACGGCGGAGCTCAAGGTGAAGATCAACGACGTGCCCGAGAAGGCCGTGATCGGCACTGATTTCAACGTCATTGTGGTCTTCGAGAGCGTCAAGGCGCAGTTCAATACCGACGGCACGGCCTATGCCGATTGGGGGGTGAGCGGCCGATGAAGGAGAAGCTGAAGCGTTTCAGCCGTTCGACGGCTTTCACCGCGGTCCTGTTCGCGCTGGCCGCCGCGCTGCTGCTGGGCGGCACCGTGGGCAGCACCCGCGCCGCGCTGACTTATTATTCCGAGACCTACACCTCGCGCGTGCAGATGTACGACATCGGCGTTTCGCTGCTCGAGAATGGTGAGCGTATCAGTTGGCGAGATTATGGAAGCAAGGCCGACGGCACTTGGAGCGAGTATACCGGCGTGCTGCTGGCGAATATGCTCGAGTCCGGCAAGAAGGTCAAGCTCGACACGAGCTATCCGGAAGAGCTGGCTGTCAAGAACAGTGGTACGATCGATTCGTTTGTTCGAGTCACAATCTATAAGTACTGGGAGGACAGCAGCGGCGAAAAGCTGCGTGAGTTCGATCCGGATTACATTAAGCTGCATCTATGCAATCTGGACAGCGACTGGCTGATCGACGGCGAGTCTTCGACGCCGGAGCGCACAGTTCTGTATTATAAGTACGTTCTGCCGAGGGGCGCCACCACGGCGTTGTTTGCCGACAAGCTGACGATCGACGGCGCTGTGCTGGAGCACAGCAGCACGGTGACGCATAAGGACGGCTCCGAGACCATTGTATATGAGTACGACGGAGCGGAGTTCCGCCTCGAGGTCGTAGCCAACGCCGTGCAGATCCACAACGCTGAAGACGCGATTTGGAGCGCTTGGGGTCGCCGTGTGCATGTGAACGGCCAGACACTCAGTCTGCAGTAAGGGAGGGGGACGGCCGCATGAAAAGAGCATTGACGCTGGCGCTGGCCACTGCGCTGATTTTCGCGCTGGCAGCTCCGGCCTCCGCCGAGCATTTCACTGGCGGCGACGGCTGGCGCGTGTCGTTCACCAGCGATAAGGAGTTGGACAGCACGTTCACAACTTCTGAACTGACCGAGGCTATTGCTGGTCTGCAGCCCGGCGACGACATCGTCTTCACGCTGACGCTGGACAACAGCTATCCGGAGGTCACCGAATGGTATATGGCCAATAAGGTGCTGTATTCTCTGGAAGACCGCAGCGCCAATAAGGCTACGGCGGGCGGTGCCTATTCCTATGAGTTGGTCTACACCGACCACGAGGGCGTCGACCATACGTTGTACAGCAGCGACACCGTCGGGGGTGAGATCGTCACCGAGGCTGGCGAGGGTCTGCACGAGGCGACGGACGCACTGCAGGATTACTTCTATCTCGATACGCTGGAGAACGGTGACAGCGCCAGGGTCACTTTGCGTGTGGCGCTCGAGGGCGAGACGCAGGGCAACGACTATCAGGACACGCTGGCCGATCTGGCGATGAGCTTCGCCGTCGAACTGACGCCCAAGCCCGCCAACAACTACGTCCCCGGCACGCCGAGCCAGCACACCATCGTTAAGACCGGCGATGAGAACGATTTGTTTTGGTATTACATCGCCATGGTTGTCAGCGGCATCGTCTTCCTGACGCTGGCTGTCGACAGTATTCGCCGTCGCAGGAAAGCGAAACGGGAGGGGCAGGCATGAGAAAGCTCACCAGAGCCCTGATCGCAGCAATCCTGTTGACGCTGGCATTATGCATCACCGCTTCGGCGGCTGATTACACCTACACCGTCCGCTTTTATTCGGGCGGGCAGGGGACGTTTTCCGGCCGCGAGTGGGTCGTGTTCGAGAACCTCAACTACGGCGACCGCGTGACGTTCAACCGCAACAGCGTGCAGCTTGAGGATTCGAGCAAGTATTATATCAAGGGCATCCGCGAAAGCGGTAAGGACAACAACACCGTGGGCTTGACGTCGTTTATCGTTACCTGCGATCAGGATTACGTCGTGGCGTATGGCATTCTGGGCAACGCTGTGCAGTACACGGTGCGTTATGTCGATCGCTACGGCAACCAGCTCGCGCCCGACGACGTCTATTACGGCAATGTCGGCGACAAGCCTGTGGTGGCTTATCGCTATATCGAGGGCTATCAGCCGCAATATTACAACATCACGGGAACACTGCACGAAAATGCCTCAGACAACGTGTTCACATTCGTCTATGTTCCGATTCGCACCGGCGCTGGCATTACGATCGTCGGTCCCAATGGCGAGACGACGACTACGGTCATTGACAACACCGAAGGTGACAACAACCCCGGTACCGTTGTATCCGGCGGAAACAACAACAACAATAACAATAACAATGATAACAACGACAATAACAACGACGGGCCACAGGAGATTATCGATATAGACCCGCCGCAGTCTGGACCCGGCAATGGAAATGGGGAAAAGGTCGATGACAACGACTCGCCGTTCACCCGCTTTATTAATGCACTGAAGGATTGGATTGCCGAATCGCCCGTGCGTGCCGGCGCCAGCGCCGCAGCTGTCGTCGCCATGTTGATTTGGCTGTGGTGGCTGTTACTGCTGCTCAGACGTAAGAAAAAGGACGAAGCGCAAGATGAAACAGACAAGCACTGATCGCGCCAAGGGCGGGAGGTTTCTTCCCGCCCTTTGCAACATTCTGGGTACGGTGATCCTGCTGGCCGTTATCCTGACGTATCTGCCGCTGTCGATGCCGCGGTATATGGGCTATGAGGTCTATTCCGTCGTCAGCCCCTCGATGGAACCCGCGATCCCCGAGGGCAGCGTCGTCTACGTCGAACCCACGAGGCCTGAGCTTTTGGAAGTTGGCGATGTTGTGGCTTATCACACCGGTACGTCGGTCGTCACACACCGCATCACGGTCAACCAGCGTGTTGTCGGCGAGCTGACGACGAAGGGCGACGCCAACGAAGAGGAAGACCCCGTCAAGGTCGGCTACACGATGGTCATCGGCAAGGTCACGCGCCACATCCCCTACATCGGCAGTCTGATGGCCGTCTATGCCAGCCCCATCGGCAAGGCCTACGCCCTGGTGTTCGCCGCCTGCGGGCTGATGTTCAACCTGCTGGCTTCGCGGATGCGCGCGCGCAAGCGCGAAAAGCTGCTGCGCAGGATGCTCGAGGAGCAGGAGCGCGGGCGTTTATGAGAGTCTGGCTGCGCCGCATCCTGATGGGCGTGTCGTTGGTGGTGTTCGTCTTCGCGGCAGCCACCGTGGCCGCCGTGCGCATCAGCTACCGCCTTGACAAGAATCTCTACGATGCCGCGGCTGCGCAGTATGTCGCCCCAGCGTCGACCACATCCGCTCAGACGCCGCTGTCGCCGACGCAGACTTCGTCCGACGATCCTGAGGCGGCCGAAGATCCGCGCCTCTGTGCTCCGATAGAGGTCGACTTGGCGTCGATCCGCGCAGTCAACCCCGACGTCGTGGCCTGGATCTGGTGTGAGGGCACGGTCGTCAACTACCCCGTGCTGTGGTCCGACGACAACGACCGCTATCTGCGCCACACCTACGACGGCAAGTACAGCGCCTCTGGTTCGATCTTTGTGGAGGCACTTGATCACGGCGACTTTTCCGACTACAACACCGTCATCTACGGCCACAACATGCGATCCGACGCGATGTTTGCCTGCCTGAAAAAATGGCTCGACCCCGCCTACTATCAGGATCACCGGGAGATGTGGCTGCTCACCGAGAAGGGCGATTATCGGCTTGACCTGCTGAGTGCCTACACGACCTCGGCCTATTCCGAGTCATATACGATCTTTCTCGCGCCCGGTGCCGAGCTCGACGACTACATCAACCGTGCGTTGTCCCTGTCTGCATTCAAAGCCGACGTGCAGCCTCAGCCGAACAGCCGTTATGTGCTGCTGTCGACCTGCGCTTATTTGTTTGACGACGCGCGCTACGTCGTACACGCGATGATGACGCCTGCAGACAGCATCTGCGGGCGTATGCCCGATTGAGGTGCGACGGAGGTGAGATGCAGGTGTACCGCCACAAATTGATTGCATTGCTGACGGCGCTGCTGCTTTTCACTGCCTGTAGTGCCGCGGGAACTCCAGAGTTGGCTGACGATACGGACCTGTCGGTCAATAAAGTGACCTCGCCGATTTCCGAGGAGACTGTCTTGGCTATTCTCACGTTAGTCACGGCTGTCGCAGATCTGCGCTTGGCAGAAAAATACTCTGACACCGTCACACGTCGCTACGCGTTGGAGACGGCGGGACAGGAGTTCTTTGCCTCGCTGTCCGGCGAGAGCGGTGGGGCGGTCATCAAATTGGATAATATGATTTTGAAGATCGAAGCTGAAAATGGATGTCCTGTCGTCTGGCGGTACGAGACAGAATGGGTCGAGGACGATGAACTTGGAAACTTGTGGATCAAGGATTGAGAGGAGTTCGAAACATGGAGATACTCAATATTCTCAAAAACGCTATTCAAGCGGAAGCCGCTGATATCTTTCTGATCGCCGGCGTGCCCGTCACATTCAAGCAAAAGGGGAGGCATGTCCGTCAGCCCGGCGAGAGCATGATGCCTGATTCACTGTATACGTTGGTCAACGAGATATATGACATCAGCAACCGCGACCGTGTGAACCTCAACGATAATGTGGACGACGATTTCAGTTTTGCGCTGTCGGGGTTGGGGCGCTTCCGCGTAAACGTCTTTCGCCAGCGAGGATCGTTGGCTGCTGTGATTCGAGTGATCCAGTTTGGTCTTCCCGATCCCGCAGAGCTCAGTATTCCCGAGAAAGTCCTCTCATTAGCGGACAACAAGAAAGGTTTAGTGCTGATTACTGGCGCAGCAGGGACCGGCAAGTCGACGACGCTGGCCTGCATGATCGACCGTATCAACCGCACGCGTGACGCGCATATCATCACTATGGAAGACCCGATTGAATACATCCACCGCCACAATAAATCGATTGTCACTCAGCGTGAGATATCGATTGATACGCCTGGCTACCTGGAGGCGCTGCGTTCCGCACTGCGTGAGAGCCCTGACGTTATCCTTTTGGGCGAGATGCGCGATTATGCAACGATCTCCGCCGCGATGACTGCAGCGGAGACGGGTGTATTGTTGTTGAGTACGCTGCACACAAGCTCGGCTGCAAACACGATCAACCGCATTCTTGACGTTTTTCCGGCCAGTCAGCAGAAGCAGATCAAGATCCAACTCGCACAGATTCTGCGTGGTGTTGTGTGTCAGCAGCTTATCCCTGATGTCAACGGTCATCAAATTCCGGCATTTGAGATCTTGAAGTCCACTCCCGCTGTACAGAATATGATCCGCGAGGACAAGCTCCACCAGCTCGAGTCAGCGATGCAGGCCGGTTCGACGGAAGGCATGTGTACGATGGATGGCAGTTTGCTCAGCTTGTATCGCGAGGGTCGCATAACACGCGACACGGCGTTGCTGTCATGTGCAAATTATGATAATATGGTGAAGCGTTTGGGATGACTGCAACCGGATACGCGTACAGCGAATCAGATTGGAGGCCTCATATGCGCAGCTTAGAAAAGAAAGAAAACGTTCTGTATGTCTATACGCTGGGCGGTTTTCATATGGAATGGAACGGTCTTAGATTAGCTGGTGGTGCCAAAGCGACAGATTCACAGTCGGCATATTTGTTGCAGCTCTTGATTCACGAGTATCCTGGGGGCGTGCCACGAGGGCGTCTCGAATCGCTTTTGTTTGAGGATCGTGACATCCTTGACCCGCATCATACGTTGCAAAGTATTGTCTACAACACTAAAAAGAAGCTCGAGCGAGCAGGTTTGCCTCACGGCAGCTATATTGAGCAGCGAGCTGGCGTTTATTATTGGAGTGGTTTAATCGAGACTGTTGAGGACGCTGCAGCCTTCGAATGGACATGTAATGAGGCGCACAAGACACAAGACAAAGATGAAAAGTTAGCTCTGCTGATGGATGCCTGCCATATGTACAGCGGCGATTTTTTACCGATGCACACAACAGCTGTTTGGGCAGTACAAGAGGCGAGGCGTTATAAGAGTCTCTTCTGCGCTTGTGTCGAGGAGGCACACGAATTACTGCGCCGGGAGCAGGATTTCTTTCAGATGGAGGATCTGGGCCGCTACGCCGCGCGTGTCGACCCACTGGCGGACTGGGAGACGATTACGATGGAAGCGTTGGCTTCGATGGGGCGTTACGATGAGGCACGCAAGCTTTATGATGATACCGTGCAGTATTATCTTAACGAAGAAGGTTTGCGTCCGTCCGACAGAATGATGGAGCAGTTTGAACGTCTTGCAATACAAATGAAGCATCAGCACGCAGCGTTAGACACAATTCAGACAGAGCTCACCGGGCAATTTGACGACCATCCGGGAGGTTATTATTGCAGTTATCCAGTGTTTCAAGGCATCTATCGTATGATCGAACGCATGATCGAGCGCGGAGGGCAATCCGTGTATCTTATGCTCTGCACAGTTGTCGACGGGAAGGGTAATCCAATGAAGCAGGGCGCGATGCTCGATGAGCTGAGTCGCCGGATGGGAGATGCTGTGCGCGGCTCGATTCGCCGAGGTGACGCGATGACGCAGTATGGCAGAGGGCAGTACCTGGTGCTGCTGGTCAACACAACACGAGAGAACTGCACTGTCATACAAAAACGTATCAATAAACGATTTATAATCGGCCGCCAACGCTCGGGTATTGAGTACTATGTCAACAGTGTCTTTTGGTCGCCAATGCACCGCACTACTGATCAGAGTGATCGGAGAGATAGACCATGAAAGAAAAGACACAGTGGTACGTTGGTGCGCCTAATGGCGTTGTGGTGTGTATCGACCGAGATCATCCCGGTTTCGCGCTGGAGGGGCGTCTTTGGCACAGTTACTCTGAGGAGCCGGTTCTGTTTAATGATTTAGGATGCATGGTGCTGTGGATGGAGGATTTTTTCGATAAACTCAATTATCCACATCGCGAGGTAAATCGGCGTGCCTTTCTGCCCGATGATACATATTTGCTACTTAAAAGAGAGGAAAGGATTAAAATCATGAGTGACGAAACGTTACTTGGCAAACACGGTGACGTCGGTACATTCATTGTCCGCGTTCAGCATCGGCAGAATAACTCCATGCAAGGCCGCATTACCTGGATGGAGCAGGACAGGACGGTACTGTTTCGCTCTGCTTGGGAAATGATCAGGCTGATTGAGGAAGCTGTCCGTACAGTCGCGCCCGATGAAAATGCCGATAATGAACCGACTTGGTTTGGAGAGAGAGAATAGAGAATACACGGAAAAAGCCCCTGCGGTTTTGTTGGTAAAACAGCAGGGGCAATGTTTATCGTATATCAGACCCACAGGGGGTTGTCCCACAGCATCAGCTTCTGGCCGATGCCCTGGGCCTTGGCGTTGAGATAGATCTGATTGGCGACGGCCACGTCGACCGAGCCGATGCCGTAGGTGGCGCAGACGCAGAGCTCGTCCTCGCTCTCGCGGCCCTTCTTGAGCCCGGCGGCGAGCTGAGGCAGAGACACGCACATATCCTCGGTCAGCTTGCCCTCGTCGGCCAGCTTGTGGATCAGCGCGCCCGCGCCGTGCGAGAGCTGGGTCCAGTTGTCGACGCCCTTCTTGTCGGCCTTGAGGTAGATCTCGTCCTCGATCTCATAGCCGCTCATCTGGATCACGGTGGCGTTGGGCTTGACCCACGCGGCCTTGAGGAACGGCTTGCGCGATGTCGTCTCGGTGACGATCAGGTCGGCCTTCTTGGCGGCCTCCTCGGTGTTGCCGCAGGGGATGACGTTGTACTTGCCGGCGTACTCCTTGGCGATGGCCTCGGCCTTGCTGACGTCGAGGTCGCAGAGGTAAATTTCCTCGAGAGACGGCACGGCTTCCATCATCGCCATCACCATCGTGCGGCCGATGACGCCGGCGCCCACGAGGCAGGCGGTCTTGGCGTGCTTGGAGCACAGGTACTTGGCGGCCACGCCCGCGGCGGCGGAGGTGCGCATCGCGGTGATGATCGTGCCGTCCATGATGGCCTTGGGATAGACGGTCTTGGGGTCGGTCAGCAGCACGACGTCGACGCCGTAGGGCATGTCGGGCTGGCTCATGTTGTAGACGCTCTCGGAGGCCCACTTGAAGCCCACCGTGTCCACGTCGCCGCCCAGATAAGAGGGCATGGACATGCAGTAGCTCTGCCAGTTCTCGTTGCTGGGCATGCCGAGCATCGTCTTGGGCGGGTTGATGACCTGGCCCTCGCCGATCATCTTGAAGGTCTTTTCGACGATGCCGAGCACCATCTTCATATCGAGCAGACCGGCCTTCAGCACATCCTCCTGCTTGAGGAACAGGATCTCGGGTTTGTATTCAGACATGTTCTTTCTCCTTCTCTGTTTTGAGTCTGTGCCTATCATACAGCAAGACGGCGCCGGAGTCAAGCATAAATATGCAAAAACATTTATAAATATCTATCCTGCTTGTTGGTCAAACAGCCGAAAGCCGCGGGCGAAAGCTATGCAGTTTGACGGATTGCGCAAGCGGCGTGAAAAGGTGTACAATAGATATAACCCTAAACAAAAAAGGAGACGATCAACATGATCCTTATCAAGAACGGTCACGTCAAGACCATGGCCGGCCCCGACCTGCCCTGCGGCGACGTCCTGCTGGAGAACGGTAAGATCAAGGCTGTCGGCGAGAATCTCGCGGCGCCCGAGGGCTGCACCGTCATCGACGCCGAGGGCCGTCTCGTCACGCCCGGTTTCGTCGACGCCCACTGCCACATCGGCCTCGACAACGAGGGCATGGGCTGGGAAGGCATGGACTATAACGAGATCACCGATCCCTGCACCCCGCAGCTCCGCGGCATCGACTCGATCAACCCCATCGACGAGGCCTTCCTCAACGCCGTCAAGGGCGGCGTGACGACGGCCGTCACCGGCCCCGGCTCGGCCAACGTCGTCGGCGGCACCTTCGCGGCCATCAAGCTGTACGGCAAGCGCGTCGACAAGATGATCCTCAAGCACCCCGTGGCCATGAAGGTGGCCTTCGGCGAGAACCCCAAGCGCTGCTACTCCAACATGAAGAAGAGCCCCTACACCCGCATGGGCACGGCGGCGCTGCTGCGCGAGATCCTGTTCAAGACCCAGCGCTACATGCAGGACAAGGAAGAGGCCGAGAAGAACGGCACCAAGCTGCCCCCGTTCGACATGAAGCTGGAGGCCATGATCCCCGTCCTCAAGAAGGAGATCCCCATCAAGGCCCACGCCCACAGAGCCGACGATATCTTCACGGCCATCCGCATCGCCCGTGAGTTCGACATCGGCATCACGCTCGACCACTGCACCGACGGCTCGCTGATCGCCGACGAGCTGGCCGAGGAGGGCCTGCCCGCGTTCGTCGGCCCGTCCCTGGGCAAGAAGTCCAAGATCGAGCTGCTGAACAAGAGCTTCGAGACGCCGGGCGTGCTCAACCGCGCCGGCGTGTGCGTCTCCATCGTCACCGACGCCCCCGTCATCCCGCTGCAGCAGCTCAGCCTGTGCGCCGGCATGGCCGTGCGCGGCGGTCTCGACATCGAGGAGGCCTGGAAGGCCATCACCATCAACCCCGCCAAGTCGACCGGCATCGGCGACCGCGTAGGTTCCCTCGAGGTCGGCAAGGACGCCGACGTCGTCATCTTCAACGGCAACCCGTTGACCGACGTGACGTTCACCGTCCACACCGCCATCATCGACGGCAATATCGTCTATCAGGGCTAAGCATTTCGAGCATAAAAAAGCCGCGCTGACGCGCGGCTTTTTTAATTGATAATTGATAATTGAAAATGGAAAATTATTGTGTCGGCGCATAGCCGACGTTTTAATACGCCGCAGATGACGGCGTAAGCGCAAAACGCGGCGGGGACGCAGCCCTTAGGCTCCCCCCGCGGGGGAGCTGGCGCCGGAGGCGACTGTAGGGGGATGCCGTTAGGCGGTAATCATTGTCCTTGATTGCGATACCGACAAATAATTACCCGCTAACGCGGTTCCCCCTATCGTCCCGCCGAAGGGCATCGGCGGGCCACTTCCCCCGCGGGGGGAAGCTAATAACGCGCGCCGCCGCAGGCGGTATCAATCCGTCGGCCGAAGGCCGACACCACAATTTTCAATTCTCAATTATCAATTTTCAATTGTCTTTCACACCCTTCTACGCCGCGCAGCGGCGGTAATCGATGCGCCGCAGGCACCGCAACGTGCCCGCAGGGCACACTTCATTTTGCGGCGCAGTCGCAAAACTTCATTTGCGTCCTGCGGACGCAAACTTCACTCGCCGCGCTCGGCGCGGCGAACTTCATTGCCCTTCCGAGAGGGAGCCAAAGAGGAAATCTTATTGATTACCTTTCCACGCCGCGGAAGAACAGCGCCAGCATCCCCGGGCCGACGTGGGCGCCGGAGAAGGGCTCGTGGGCGGCGATCGTGAGCTCGGCGTCCGGCGTGATCGCCAGCACGCGCGACGCCAGCTCCTGCGCGTCTTCAAGGCAGTCGCCGTGGGAGATGCACACGCGCGGCTTCTCGATCCGCATCCGCTTCTCCTCGTATTTGCGCACGAGGGCGTCGATCGCGCGGCGGCGGCCGCGCGTCTTTTCGCAGGCGACGATGTGGCCCGTGCTGTCGCCGTAGAGGATCGGCTTGATGTTGAGCATCGTGCCGATCTTGGCGGTCATGCCGCTGACGCGGCCGGTGTTCTTCAAAAAGTTCAGGTCGTCCACAATGAAGTATTGGCAGGTGTGGGGGACCTCCTCGTCCAGCAGGGCGGCCGCCTCCCGCGCCGTCTTGCCGGCGCGGCTCAGCTCCGCCGCCATGACGGCCAGCAGCCCGTTGCCGAAGCCGCAGCCGTGGGAGTCGACGATGTGGACGAAGCGCTCGGGGAACTGTTCCGTCAGCTCCTCCGCCGCCAGGCGGGCGGCGTTGTAGGTGCCGCTGATGCCGGAGCTCATGGCAATATAGATAATGTCGCGCCCCTTTTCCAGGATGGGCGTGAAATGCGAGAGGAAAAGCTGTGTGTTCAAAAGACTGGTGCGGATCACCCTGCCCTGACGAAGCCCTTCGTAATAGGCGTGGCCGTCGAAATCGTCAATATCGCCCAGATAGGTGCGGGGAACCCCG
>JAEEGL016515354.1_pt1 | contig 11154 bp, 7 predicted proteins | sample 9134231 | NCBI WGS metagenome assembly JAEEGL01 (sample SAMN16246548, study PRJNA631951) | gut metagenome | biome: gut microbiome; feature: rumen; material: fiber-attached | host: Bos | place: Iran: Karaj | collected 2018-10
ACGCCAACTGTGGCGAATGGAACAACTGGGGCTACGCCGAAGAGGCATTCGTCGATTTCTCAACCCCTATGCAGAAGGCCTTCGGACAATGGCTGCGCAGAAAATACAATTCCGCAGACGCCCTGCGTGCCGCATGGGGGCGCAACGACGTCGATTTCGACTCGACTGACCTCGTGCCCAGCCGCGACGCACGTCTCGCGGGCGGAAAGGTCTTCCGAATCGGCGGCAAGGAGGTCCAAAGCACCGTCGATTACTACGCCTTCTTCCAAGAATGCACAGTACGAACCATCGAACACTTCGCGCGAATCGTGAAGGAAAACAGCGACGGACGCCTCCTCGTCGGCGCATACTACGGCTACTACTGGGGACACCTCTGCGCAGGGCAATACCATCAGCAGGATTCGGGAAGCTATGGCATGAAATATGTGCTCGAATCACCTTGGCTGGATTTCGTCGGCGGCCCATATCCCTACGACGCACGCCGCAACGGCCAGGAAATCAACGGACTCGCACTCACCCTCGCACGCCACGGCAAAATCTGGGAGAGCGAAGGCGATATGCGAACACACTACTCAGGCCAAGCCAACCGACCATACGGCACAACAGACTCCTTGCAAGAGGACCTTGCCATACTCAGACGCGACTGGCTCCTCAACCGCTCACGGCGCGCAACATTCTATTTCTTCGACTTCGTCAATGACTGGTACAAGGACAAGGAGCTACTAGACGACCTTGCAAAACTCCGCAGACTCAATACCGCAATACGCGGCATCCCAGACCGACATCCGTCACGCATCGCCATCCTCGTCAGCGAAGAGACTGTCCCACACTCCTCAAACAATGTCACACCAGTCATCAGTTCATTCAGGGAACACAAGAGGGCCTCTGACCGCGCCTGGGGAGTCCCTTTCGACATCATTTCAGAGTCCGACCTCAAGGACGCCGACTTCAGCCAATACAAACTCGTCATCATCGGAAACGCCGCATACGCATCAGACGAGACGATACGCCTCACGCGAGAACGTCTCATGCGAGATGGACGCACCGTCCTATTTCTCCACGCGCCCGCCATCATCGGCGACGATAACGCCATCCATCCCGAACGCTCTCTCGCATTCACTGGCATCGGAATTAAGGCTGACCCCGAAGCCACTTTCACCGAAATGCACTACCAGCCTGGAAACTCCCCATACATGAAGCACAATCCGATGACGTTCAAGACTACCATCGACGACAACGACGCCACGGTGATGTGCACCTATCCAGACGGCTCTCCCGCAGGCGCGATGAAGCAGCTCCCTGGCTGCACTTCAATCCTCCTCTGCCATCCCGCCCCGAACGCCGCTTTCATGCGCCACCTTTTCCGAAAGGTTGGCATCCATATCTATGAGAAAAACAATACCTACAACCACTACTTCTTCACAGGCCCTCTCGCCGCCGTGTATTCCCGCCAGAAATCGCACAATACGATGACTTTCCCTGAAAAATACGAGCTCATCGGCAATGTGTTCACAGGCGAAATTCTTGCCAAAGACGCCAGCCAAATCGAATTCGACACCCCCGAGATGCCCACTACCACAATCATCTTCACAGGCACAGCAAAGGAATGGGAACATATTAGAAAATAAGGCGACATAGTCGCCCCATAGCACGGGCTGTCCCTGTCCTCTCTTTCGAGCGCAACTAAAAAGAAGCCTCAGAACTCATCCAAATTGAGATAATGCACGGGAATTTGACCGTCCGCGTAAATGTGGCCGATGTCGCCGTAAGAGACGAGACTCGGCAGGACGGGAAAGACGGGCGGGATTTCGTCAAGGTTTTCAGCCGTGTATTTAACGTCTGGCCGCTCATACACTGAAATGTATGGAGGTGCGGCAAAATGAACGATTGTGACGCCAGTAAAGTTCGTCTGAAGCGTCCCCGCAAGAAACTGATATGGGACATGGAATAGATGCGAGAGCATGACTCTCATCATTCCTGCATGGCAGAAGAGCGCTACGTGACGTCTGTTCGGCGCAATTGTGTCATAGAATCCGTCGCTGTTCCGCGTATAGCCCAATTTGGAGAGCATACCGTCAAGTCCATCAGAAATGGCATGGTAACGCGCCTTGAAACCACGTCCGTGAAAGCCTTCAATGTTGTCAAGCGACTCTTCGAGATCCAATCCACGATGCGCTTTCTGAATCATGTAGATGGATGGCAAGGCGGAAATGGTACGCGACTGTCCGTCAGGATAAGTGGTGTGCGACTCTTCGCCTAGTTCATACGCCCATGGTTCCGTGATGATAGGAAGATTCAGCAGTTCGGCGGTCGGCTGTGCCGTCTCCTGCGCACGTCCCATGGGTGATGCGTGAATTTCGTCAATGCCGCTCGCCTTGAGGCGTTTGGCGACGGAGCGAGCCTGCGCCCAACCTTCAGGGAGAAGACTGTCTGTGGTGTAATTTGGTTTGCCGTGTCGTACTATATACAAATACATAGTGTTAAATGTTCAATTCTTCTGCTGTGGCGCGATTGCCGCCTTCCATTTATCAATGCGTGTCATGTCGAAGCTGTAGCCTTGCGAAACTAGCAGTTTTATGCGTTCGCGAAGCCGCTCGATCTTTTCGGAGACATCAGTGCCCGCCTCCGCCTCAAGAGTGATTGCCGTCGCATCGACAGAAAGCCGCGCAAGCCGCACGTTGAAGAGTTCCGCGCCTTCGACGCTCGCCTCCATCGCGTCAAACATCCCCTGCCACTTCTCCATATTATCCTTATTAATATATGGAAAGCGAACAGTATCCAATACGGAGCGAACTCCCGCCTCCGCCGCCTCGCGGCTCCCCTTCTCGACATCCTTCATGTATTCTATGAACTGCTCCGATGCCTTTCCATACGCACTATCGCAATACTCCTTCACGACTGCCCAGGCGTCACATTTAGCGTTTCTATACAAACTCAACAGCAGATATGACTGCAAGTCGAAGAATCCGCCACGGTCCCGCGCCCGCGCATCATGCTCTACATAGACGCCCTCTATCGCGACCTCCTCAAGTTTCTTGAAATCAACTGAATACCTCCAAATATTGCAGAGCGGCGGCTGGAATAGAAACTTGCCGTCTGGATATGGAAGCGTGTAGTACCAATACCACACATCCACGCCCGCCTTCTGCCATCCTTCAAGATAACTTAGAGTCTTCAGTTCCTTTTCGGACGTCAGCGGTGCAATGAAACTCGAATATATTGGACAAAATATAACCAAAAGGTTAGAAGGAAAAGACAAATTCTGCGGCGGACGTAGCGATGACATGTACGCGAAGGACTTCACACGCACTTTAGGATACTTCGCGGCGACCTCCTTGCAGAACTCGCAAAGATACTCATAGAAAGCGCCAGCGGATTCCGTTCCATACTTTTTGCCAAGTTCCAGACATTTCGGGCAGTTGCAGAACTTCGCATAGACAATGTCGTTCATGGTCATGCTAACGATGCCATCGTCGCGTCCTGTCCGCTCTATCTCGCGACGCAACTGCTCAAGGGCGTTCTTGGTCATCTCCTTTCGCAGTTCTAAATTGCTGAAGCAAAGTTGTCCATGAGTGTATCGCTCGCCCTTCTCATTCATCGGAAACCATTCTGGATGAATTTCAAAGTAGTTCTTAGTCTCTATCCACGGAAGTTGTCTAGCGTAGCGCCACTGCTTCTCAAACTTTCCCTCGAAAGCCGTGCCTGGATGAATGTAGCAGGAGAATGTATGCGTGGATGGTTGATACTCAAGTTCCTCGTTAGGAATGCCTTCCGTTCCGAAAAGCAGAATGTTCTGACCATTTCTGGCATGGAACAAATCTGAAGCGCGTTTATCAAATGCCTTGTTGTAAAATGTTTGACTGCCTCGGATTGGGAAAATATATGATCCTATCGTCTCCACCCTATCTATATTAATAGTCGTTCTCTGGGGAATCCTCTCAAGACCGTACCGATTCAGCCAGCGAACGCCAAGGCGGCGCAGGAACTCATGGACGGCGTTCCAACGCCCAAGTTCGCCCGATCCATCGATGATGACATTCTCGCCGTCGAACGAAACCTTCCACCACGGAGCCTTCAAACCTTTTCCAGAGTTTCCGTCGCCGATGATAATGCGCTTTCCCGAAGCATCTTCAGCAATGCGGAACTCCGCGCCGCTGACAGCCTTGAGATAATGCGAAAGTTCCTCTGCGGCCATCTTGTCAACGCCAGAGCCGCCCTTGACGCAAATAACGTAGTCGGTGCGTCCGCTATCAGCAAGCCGTATGGAATCCGCAAAGCAAAATGCGGCAAAAAGCAAGAAAAGAAAATGTATCTTATGCATAGGAATCATCCTCTAGAGCCTAAAGCATCTCGCGCAATGCCCTGCCCCCTTGAGTTCTGGCGTTGAAGAACGGCACTCATCCTGCGCAAATGGGCATCGTGGATGGAACGCGCAACCAGACGGCGGACGCACAGGCGACGGTTGCTCGCCAGACAGAATAATCCTTTCTGACATCGCCCTGCCAGGCATGGGCACGGCGGAGAGAAGGGCTTTCGTGTATGGGTGCATCGGATGCTCCATGACCTCCTCCGTCTCGCCGTATTCAACAATGCGCCCTAAATACATGACAGCCACTTTCTGGGCTATCATACGCACAACGCATAAATCGTGGGAAATGAAAAGATAGGATAGATTGCGCTTCTCACGCAAATCCATCAGCAGGTTTATTACCTGCGCCTGAACAGAGACATCAATCGCGCTGACAGGCTCGTCACAGACAATGAATCGCGGATTGAGCGACAGTGCTCTCGCAATGCTTATCCGCTGCCGTTGTCCGCCTGAAAACTCATGTGGATAGCGATTGAGAGCATCTTCGCCCATTCCGACTTCAGCGAGAAGCCGCAAGGCAGCATCACGCTTCTCTGAGCTCTTTATGAGACCGTGATAGACCATCGCTTCTGTTATGATGTCCATCACGGTCATGCGTGGATTCAATGACGAAAACGGGTCCTGGAAGACCATCTGGCAACGTTGGCAGAACTCCCTGTGCGCTGTGGCGTCCATACGCGAGATATCATGACCATCGACCAAGACGCGCCCTGAGGTCATCTTCTGAAGCCCCATGACGGCGCGTCCAAATGTCGTCTTCCCGCAGCCAGACTCACCGACGAGTCCCAAAGTCTCCCCATCGCCTATCGTCAGCGAAATGCCATCGACAGCCTTCACTTCACCGACTTGGCGATTCAGTATCCCACGCCGTATCGGAAACCAGACTTTGACATCCTCTGCCGTTATCATGATTGTCTTATATTGTGTGCGCCAAATAGCGCACACTCAAGTTGAACGCGCGGCGATTTTCGATGCACACCACGCTTGTTCTGTGCACCGCGCGAAAAGCGCGGCGTTGGAGATATTAAACTCCTGAATATGCGGAGAAACCACCGTCAATCGGAATAACTGTACCAGTGACGAAACCTGCGCCTGCATCGCTGAGGAGCCACAGAAGCGCGCCGATAAGGTCGCTTGGCTCACCGAACTTATTCATTGGCGTGTGGTTGAGAATCTTGTGTGAGCGTGGCGTGAGACTGCCGTCTGGCTTGGTGAGCAGACTGCGGTTTTGGTCGGTCAGGAAGAACCCTGGCGCGATTGCGTTCACACGGATGCCCATCGGAGCCATGTGGACTGCGAGCCACTGCGTGAAGTTGCTGACGGCGGCCTTGGCGGCGCTGTACGCAGGAATCTTCGTGAGCGGCTTGAAAGCGTTCATGGAAGAAATGTTGACGATGACACCTTTTCCGCGCTCCGCCATGGACTTGGCGAAGACCTGTGTCGGCAGAAGAGAACCGAGGAAGTTGAGATTGAAGACGAACTCAATGCCCTTGGGATCAAGGTTGAAGAAGGTCTTGACGTTGGGGTCGGCGTTTTTGACGTCGTCCATCGTCATGGTCTCGTTGTCTGTCGTGCCTTTCGGGTTGTTACCGCCAGCACCGTTCAGTAGGATGTCGATTTTGCCGAGTTTGGCCTCGACTTCCGCCGCTGCCGCCTCGATGCTCGCCTTGTCCAAAACGTTGCAGGCAATGCCAATTGCCTTGCCGCCAGCCGCATTGATGCGGTCTGCGACCTTGTCCGCCGCATCCTTGCGCAAATCCAGAATCGCGACCTTTGCACCGCATTCTGCAATCGCCTCGGACATGACACTGCAAAGTATTCCGCCACCGCCAGTCACGACCGCCACTTTCCCGCTCAAATCAATTTTGAATGGAACTGCCATCTTCTGTTCTCCTTGTTAAATGTTATATTATTAGAGGCTAATGCCTCAAACTCTCGAACTATTTTTGAAATAGCTTCGTTACTCCAGCACCGCTTTGATTCTGCGGACGCCGCGGCTGCTGCTCTCCTCCTTGAGGATGCGGAAGTGGCCGAGCGCACCCGTGTGCGTCGCGTGCGGTCCGCCGCAAATCTCCATTGAAAAGTCGCCCATCGTATAGAGCTTGACAATGTCGCCGTATTTGGACTCGAACAGTCCTATAGCGCCACGCCTCTTCGCCTCCTCCAGCGGAACCTCCTCGCAGACTATCGGCAAATCACGCTTGATCTGCTCATTGACCAAATCTTCAACCGCCTTGATCTGCTCGGGCGTCATCTTGTCGCCATATGTAAAGTCGAAACGGAGACGCTCCGCAGTGATGTTGGAGCCAGCCTGCGCAACCTCCTGCTTAAGAACAATGCGCAGAGCCTTGTGCAGTAGGTGTGTTGCGCTGTGCAGTGCCGCCGTCTTCTCGGAATGGTCCGCCAGACCTCCCTTGAACTTCTGTTCGGCCCCTGCCCTAGACTGCTCCTGATGCTTCGAGTAGGCCTCCTTGAAGCCCTCTTCATCGACGGTGAAGCCATGCTCCGCCGCCATCTCCTGCGTCAGTTCCAACGGGAAACCGTATGTCTCATAGAGGTTGAACGCCTTGCGTCCGCTGATGACCTTCTTCTCTATGTTCGGCGGGAACTTCTCTATGAGTTTGTTGAACTCGCGAGTGCCGTTCTCCAACGTCTTAGCAAACTGCTCCTCCTCGCGATTCAGTTCGTCATGGATGAAATCGGACTTCTCGGCAAGCGTAGGATAGAACTCTTTGTACTCCTCTATGACGACATCCGCAATCTTCGTCGTGAACATCTCCGTGATGCCAAGCTTTCTCGCCTCACGAATCGCCCTGCGGATAAGCCTGCGCAGAACATACCCTTGGTCAACGTTGCCAGGCTTCACGCCATCCGACATCAAGAACGTCGATGCACGCATATGCTCCGCGACTATCCTTGCGCTCCTGCTGTTGCTGTTTGCTTCTGGATTGCCTGAAAGCTCCTGAATGCGCTTGAATATGCCCGCGAACAATTCCGTATCATACGCACTTCTCACGCCCTGCATGAAGGCCGTGACACGTTCAACACCCATTCCTGTATCAACGTTTGGCTTCTCCAGCGGAACATATTTGCCCTCGGGGGTCTTGTTGTACTGCATGAAGACGTCATTCCATATTTCGACCCACTTACCGCAACCGCACGCAGGTCCGCAGTTTGGACCGCAGTCAGGCCTGTCAAGCGGAACGAACATCTCAGTGTCAGGACCGCAAGGACCAGTCTGTCCTGCGGGGCCCCACCAGTTGTCGTCCTTTCCGAGATAGTAAATGTTCTTTTCGGGAATTCCAAGGGAAATCCAAATGCCAGCGGCCTCGGTGTCACGCGGAGCGTTCTCATCGCCAGCGAAACATGTCACCTTAATCTGCTCTGGCGCGAATCCAAGTTCCTTCGTGAGGAACTCAAAGCTCATGCCAATCGCTTCCTTCTTGAAGTAATCGCCAAGCGACCAGTTGCCGAGCATCTCGAAGAAAGTCAAGTGGAAGGGATCGCCGACCTCTTCAATGTCGCCTGTGCGAAGGCATTTCTGAACATCGACAAGCCTCGTTCCCGCAGGATGCTTTTCACCCAGCAGATATGGAACAAGAGGATGCATACCAGCCGTCGTAAAAAGGCATGTCGGATCATTCTCTGGAATGAGCGATGCGCTTTTAATCTCCGCATGACCATGCGCCTTGAAAAATTCAATGTACTTCCTGCGGAGTTCAGCCGCCGTCATTTTCTTAATCATGATAATTGCTTCCTTATGAATTAACTCTTATATTAATGTATAATAATTTACACCCGAATTCAACTGCCGCAAGTGATTACCCCTTACAAAGCACTTCCATTTGTCCCATTCGATCCATCAAAAACCGAAAAAATCAATCCACGCATTTGACAAGAGAAAAATGAAGCGTATTTTAATGAGTGGTGATGCCGATTACGTCCTCTGAACATATTTTGTAACGGGGTCTATATGACCTTATTTTTCACTTTATTGCAGAGTGGAATACTAATACGGCATCACCACTTTTTTATGTACAATATTGATGAAAATATGCGCATGGCAATGCGCTCTAAAAGGACAAACGTTGGTCTTTGTTCATCGGAGATCGCCCAACTACTATCCGTTACACCTGCCACATATAAACTCTGGGAAGATGGCATGGTGACTCGCTGCACAGACAAGAATCACAGAAGCATAAGTTTCTTCCTAGAAGGACTTCTTGATCCATTCATCAAAAGAGTTTCATTCCCCCTTTCCAAAGACGACAAGACTCTGCTTAGGAAGCTCTTCACACACCGTACGCTTCTTGAAAAAGCTTCGCCTGAGTCCATTACAACATACAAAACAGGACTCGCCTTAATCGCAATAAATACCATTTGAATACTTTTTATAAGTATCATTACAAGAACAAAAAAGGGCGGCTCAATCGAGCCGCCCTTTTTCATTCACACAACCGATGTGCTATCAGAAGCGGAAGAGAAGCTGAAGTTGTCCGCTCACAGCGTCAAGATTCTGGGAGACGTATTTGGTGCCGACTTCGCCAAAGGCGTTGTCATAGCGCAAATCAAACGCAAGACCCATCTTCTCGCTGAACCAGTAGGCAATGCCGCCAGAAACGTAGAAACCATACTCGAATTCAAGGTCGTCATCATGCCTCGTGCGGGCGCCACTCGCCTTCGCGCTTGTATTGATGTCAGCAAGCGAGACGCTGGGACCTGCGGCCAAAGACAAGACAATGCTGTTCTCGAACTCATATTCAACGGAGAGTCCAAGGTCAAACACGTAAAGTTCCATGTCCATTTCCGTCCTCACGCTACCGCCGCCGACAGAATAGTTGTTCTGGCTGGGCCAGCTGATCGGTCCAATGGCACCATAAACGATAGGATAAGTCGCCGTGGAACTGCCGCCGCCGACTGCACTGCCGCCTGCGCTGTCCAGCATGAAATACTGGAAGTTGGCTGCAAGGTTCAGTGAGAGGCTCTCGTTCTGCGTAAGAGCGTACTCAAAGCCTGCAATAAGACCAGTCTGCTCCAAGTTGCTGTAGTCTCCCTTCGAGGAGCCGCCACCACCCATTGATGTGACGACGTCAATCGTCCTGAGATTCTTGTCGTTGGCAAGTTCGCTGACATATCCAAAACCGCCGTTATTGACGGTTGTGTCAATATCGTATGTTTTGCCATCGGCAGTCTTCGCCCAGACGCCTGATGCTGTTGAAGTACTACCGAATTTCGGTTTCTTGAAATCACGGTAACTCACTCCAATGCTGATGTGCCAGTCTTTTGAAACACTCTCGCCCGACTCTACTGTCTCGTCTTGGGCAAAAGCGGAACCTACAAACGCTAGGCTTAGAGCCAGTCCTGCATACTTAAAAACTTTATTCATGAAATTCTCCTTTTATGAAATGTTCTTTGCTCTGGCGCCATCGGCATCACCGACGGCGCCAAAAGACTGTCTCTGTTATCTATCTCTTCCCTTGACAGTGAAGATCGACCACTCTGAGGCACCGCTCGTGTTCGGGCGGATGTACACGATGTCACCAGCAGCGGCAGTACCATTGATGCTGACTTCAACACCACCATCAACCTCTGTCACAGTGGCCTTCTCAGCCTTGTACCATGTAACTTTGTTTCCGACAATGTGAGCGAGCTGGATATCGGCCTTCGTGAAGACGTTGACATTGTCATGAGCCTTGATGATCTTGATCAGAAGATCACCGCCGCCAAGTGCCTCGACGCCCGTGATAATCGCCTTGTCAGACTGGCGGACAATTGAGAACGCGAACGAGTCAGAGGAGACTTCGTCATTATCGTTCTTGGCAACGACCCACCAACTGATGTCGGTCTGGTCGGCAAGCTTCTTGAATGTGTATTCATAGCTGTTCTCGGCCAGTTCAATCTCCTCACTGATGCCAGCGGCGATGCTCTCAATGCAGAGGACGTACTTTGTCGCTGCGGAGACAACAGGCCAGTTGAATCTGACTGTGGTCTCTTTGATATTCTCGCCGATGTATTTGATTGTGCCGTCTGGTGTGAATGCGCCGTCTGGCCATTCAAGAACGGTCTCGCCGCCCGCAAGGTCAAAGTAAACTGCTTCGCTGACTTCGCCATCAACGTTTTCGGGGTTCGTGCCAAACGCTGTAACAGAGTATGTGCCATTGTCGAAGAGCTCAAGCTCGAACTCGTCGGACGGAGTGATGAAGCCGTTTTCGTCAGGAGTGAAGTCCTTCTTCACGGTCTTGTAGTCATTGCCGTTAAACTTGACCTGCAGTGTGTACTTCGAGGCCAAAGGAGCGGTGACTTTTATCTTCTTCTTGTTCTCAGCAGAACCAGCGGTGACTTCGACAGAAGCCTTGGCAGGCTTGTCGTAGGCGACGACATTCACTTCGGCGTCCACGCCGCATTCTTCGTCTGCCTTTCCGTCCTCAGCGGTCCATGCCCAGCATTTGACAGTGTATGTGGCACCGCTCTTGAGTCCCTTGCAGCCCTGGTTGTAGAAGTCCGCAGGATAGATGGTGTCGCCCTCGACGATCAATGTGACTGAATCGCCATCGCCCGTGAGTGTGACCTGATGCATTGGATGCTCGTCGCAAGGAACTGTGACGACAGGATACCACGGCGTCGAGCCGATGGAGACCTTGACGCTGACCTCATCGCTGGTGTCCTCGTAAGGCGTGCCGCCATCGTCCTGGACCTTGAACTTGATTACCGCCTCCGAGCCAGGCGCGGCGTTCTGGTTGACTCCGCCTTTGACGATGACGCTCTTGTTATCATCGGACTTAATA
>JAEEGL010430299.1_pt1 | contig 11153 bp, 13 predicted proteins | sample 9134231 | NCBI WGS metagenome assembly JAEEGL01 (sample SAMN16246548, study PRJNA631951) | gut metagenome | biome: gut microbiome; feature: rumen; material: fiber-attached | host: Bos | place: Iran: Karaj | collected 2018-10
CTGCTCATGTCTATGCAAATACTCTATGGGATCCTCAAGAGTTATCACATGGGATTCTCTTGTCTTATTAATGTGGTCGATCATACACGCGAGCGTTGATGATTTTCCGGATCCCGCAGGTCCCGTCACAAGCACCATACCATTGGGCTGCTCACCAAGTCTTACTATATTGGAAGGGATCCCAAAGGCTGTGGGATCGGGAAGCTCAAATGAGATTACCCTGAGCACCGCAGAAATTGTACCCCTCTGTTTATATCCGCTGACCCTGAAACGTGACAGTCCCGGTACAGATAACGAGAAGTCATCATCACCACCCTCATGGAGCTTTGAAATATCTCTGTGAGCCAGTTCATAGATCTCCCTCACGTTCTGCTCTGCTTCATCCGGCGACAGCTTGATATATCCCTCTTTTGTAATAACGCCGTTTTTATAGAATGAAACCGGTCGTCCCGCTACAATAAAGATATCCGATACATTCTGTTCAACTGCCTGTTTTAAGATTTCCTCTACCATTTTATTATTGCCCTCCTATGATGGCCCCTGCGGCCCCTCAGGTCCTACCGGTCCCTGCGGCCCGGATGTGCTGCCCATATCTGTCGGAGCTTCCCAGCTCGCGGTATCTGAAATTATCCATCCTGTAATATAATAATCATTCCCTTCCTCATTCGGTACTATAGTAACCTGAAGCTCCTCCATGGCTGTGCCAAAAGGAAATGAAAAAGTCGTTTCCGTATCCGGGATCCTGTCCAGCGTCGCAAGAGTTTCCTCAGCCAGATTACAGGCAGCATGATAATTCTGCGCCCTCTCTATGATACCGTCACTCTGCTCCAGACTGTTCTTCGCAGTGGAATACGCGATACCACTGAAAGAAAACAGACAGATGCTGACAAACACCACGATAAGCATCGGAAGACCGATAGTCCTGGGTGAATTATCTCCCATTTTCGCCCTCCTTTGCAGCCTCATCCTTCACAGCATGCTCCACCTTCAGTTCATATATCGCTGCAGGATCGGAAGCATTATTAGAATCATAGCACGCAATATCTGCCGTATAAAGCTTCCCGGAAAGAGATGTAGTGACTATCATATTATATTTATCATCTCCGTAGCTCAGCAAATACCGTCCGCCTTCATCAGCCGAAAGTCCTCTGGCCGTAAGCAGGCTGTCTATCTCCGAAACCGATCTTGCAGATCTTATGATCTCTGCCACATCATTTGTCTCCGCAACAGCCAGATCTTTTCCTTCCGCCTGCCTTGACAGTACATACGCCTGACCGAAAACCGACAAAGTCACGGACAAAGAAAGACTGAAAAAGATCAGGGCGAATAAAAGCTCCAGCAAAAGCATATTGCCGGATGAAAGTCTTGTTCTCTCCTTCACAGCTCACCTCCCGCCCCGGCTTCCTCGCCGCCGGGAAGCACCGCTCCGTAAGCCGGACTCCCGCCCGATTTCAGCGAAAGGTAAGTCTCTTCTTTCCTTCCGTCCGCATCCGTAAACTCTATCCTTACAAGTCTGTCTGACAGCTGCTCCGGCTTCATTTCCTTCATGGGAAGGATCTCATTACCATCAGCCGCAGTGCTCTCCGTGACCTTTTCTTTCTCAATAAACAGTTCCCTGAGATATCCGTCATACACATATATATAGGTTATATATGGCACTTCCTTTACAGTCTCGTCTATAGTCAGCGCTGCGTTTCCCTCGAAATCGGAAATGCCTATCCTTCCTGCCAGATCGTGATTTCTGAATTTTTCGGAAATATACGCCGCTGCCGTCTCGGTATCAAATCTCCCCTCAGCACGCTCCACTATATTCCGGTATATCTGCACCGAAAAAGTGACGATCCCGAGAGCCGAAAGTGTAAATATCAAAAACAGGAGCATAGGGAAGATATCAGTGATACGGTTTCTTTTTTGCATCATTCATCCCCCGTTCTTGTTACGGTAACAACAGGAGGGATCCGGCTTCCCCTGACCTCATATTCAATGGAAAAAAGATCCCTGTCATAAGTCAGACCATAGACTCTCTCGATATAATCCAACGTCTTGGGATATCGTCCGGTAGTGGCATAGCAATAAGTAACATCTCGCTGTATCGCCTTCTCAAGGCTTTCCTGTTGCCTGTCGATATTTCCTTTTGACGCATTATTAACAGCAAACAAAAAGATCAAAAGGACAAGCGCAAAGCCAATGATCGTAAATGCAGTTTTCCCCGGTCCTTTCCGCCTTCTTTTCATATTGAAGAAACTATACCCAGCAGCGGGAACATTACCGACATAAGTATCGCACCGATCACAAGCGACAGCACTACAATGAGCACAGGCTCTATGGTCCCAAGCGCATTGCTTATACTGTTGTCTATTTTCTTCTGACTTAGATCTGATATCTGCTCCATAACTACGTCAGCGGATCCGGTACGATGTCCTATCGTCATCATCCTGGCATTGACACCTGAGAGTATCCCCGACTGTTTCAATGCCTCATCAAATGGTGATCCGTCGATAAGCCTCTTTTTACAGTCTGCAACCTTCTCGGAAAAAGTCTTATCCTCAATGATATCCGAAACCATATCTATACCGAAATCTGGAGAAAAACCCGACCTAAGCGCCAATGCAAGGCCATCCGCAAATCTGCTGGTCGCGATATCGTTTCTGAGTCTTCTGAAAAACTTGAACTTTGAAAGAAATGCCAGCCCCGCCTTTTTTCCTTTCTCAGTCCGGGTGCATATTATCACAGCCACAAGAAGAGCCGCGAGCAATACTACAAAGATTACGGAATAACTTCGTATCGCATCGCCTACATTGAATAAAAAACCGGCGAACCCGGTCATCTCCGATCCCAGTTGTCTGAAAACCTGACGGAATACAGGCATTACCTCAAGCAGGAGCACCAAGATGACCACAAGGATCATTCCGGCCATAACCACGGGATAAGTCACTGCCTGCCTTATGGACAGCCGTATCTCCTCTTCCCTGTTGTAATGTCTGCGAAGTGCCTCCATAACATTATCCAAAGTACCGGTCTCTTCGCCGATCCGCGTCATCTTTACCATGTAGGGAGGAAAAACACCGGTCTTATCAAAAGCCTCATAAAGATATCCACCCTCATCAAGATGATGTTTTATTTCAATATAGAGCTTTCTCTCCTCGTCCGATGCCTCACTGTCATCCTGCATCATATACAGACCTTCGATCGAAGATATACCGGCCCGCAGGATGAGCGACATCTGTCCGCAGAAATATGAAAGCTCTGTATTGGTCAATGTCTTCATAGCAAATAATTCTCCTTATGAATAATGCTTAAGTATTATAACATAATGTCCCGGTTTTGAAACAGTATTCGTTCCGTCTCATCACAGGACCATCTCCGGCGGCGCGGACCGCTTACCGTCTGCTCCGCTATCCAATATAATGATCCCTCCTGCTGTAGTCCTTCGTCAAAAGCTCAAATGATCCGTCACTCTTACGTTCAAACCCCAGTCCGGGATAGAAATCCTTAACCATTCCGTTCTTTTTCGTCGGCAGATATTCTCCCACGATCCTTCTGCATCCCCATTCCTTTGCCGTCTCATACACCGCATCAAAGACAAGATATTCCACTCCTCTTTTCAGTACCCTGCAGCTCATAAGCCATGTATCGATAAAGCAGCTGTCACCCTTCTTTTTCAGGATGACGCAGGAGATAATGCCATAATCGGAAAACTTATCAGAAAGCGCTGCATATATCAGCCTGACGTCGGAGTCTTTTTTCATGGACTCAAGCTCTTCTTCCGAATACCGCTGCGTCCGGAGATTAAACTGATTGGATTTATTGATCAGCTGGGCAAACCGTTTCATCTGCATTCCGTCGGGTTCGCCTGTCTTTCCCTTCATCTCAAGTGCTCTCAGATATTCATCATAATCTGCAAAGCTCTCCATAAGCTCCTGCCGCTCAGCATTCTTTACATATGTTCCGGTGCGTTCCAGATCTTCCCCGGTTACCTCTACCCATGAAAAAGCGCTGCTCTCATCCACGGCCCTGGCATAATAGGACGGATCCTCAGGCAGATCTATGACCAGAACCTCCGGCAGATACCGCCTTACTATCTCCCTCTCAGCCGGATTATCATCTGCAAATACCATAGAATCCGTTCCGATATTGAGCAGGGAAGCTATCCTCTTTATATTAGTCGCCTTATCATCCCAGTTAGCTGTAAAACAGGCTATGTCATCAAGTCTCAGTATCATATCCTGATTCTTAAGGAAAGGCTCCTTCGCCGTATCCTCATCATTTTTGCTGCATACGGCAAGTATTACCCCTCGATTTTTAAGTTCAAGAAGATACTTCTGAAAATGGCGGTAAGCTTCTCCAACGGCATCATTTGGATCCAGATTGATCCCGTCGAAGCCATCGTCTCCCACTACACCGTCCCATATAGTATTATCCAGATCCACAACGAGACACTTATACACCCTGCCCCTTGCTGCCGAGACAAGCCTTGTTATTTCCCCGCATACCCTTGGGAGCGCATCCATGCAAAAGCCCGTCTTGGAAAGAAAATAAGAACTCTCGTCAAACCAGAGTTTCTTCCCGAAATACGATGCAATATAATCCATATCTAACAAGCTCACTCCCTCAGGATGTTGAAGGATTAGATCACGGTTTATCCCTCTTATGAATTCCGACCGGCTCCCGTAAAGCCCGCCCTCAAGATTTCCAAGAGGTCTCTCCGGAGGTATTACTGTGTTTGTCTGAATAATATGACAGCCCGGAAGCTTGTTCCTTATCCTCCCCCAAAGGGATCGGACATCATCCGCGCTTTCTTTGATAAGAGAATCTACTGTTTCCCTGTCGTCCAGGGGAGAAGGGATTTTTTGAATATCCCTGTGATCCGTAAGCAGGATAGTTATCTTAGGATCAAATCGATAAAAAGGAGAGTCATCATCCAGCACATCCATGCGAATGCCGTTATACTCACCCTCATAGATCGAAGCATTTATACCTGCTCCCATAAGAAAAGCATCCAGCATCAAGGTAAAATGCTGTATGCTGTAGGACCCAAGCACAGCGATCTTAAGCTCTCCCGCTCCGCTTTCCTTTTTGTGTTTCCTTATTCTCTTGCTTAGTTTCAGAAGAAGCGGCAGCTCCAGTCCGGCAAGGTAGTATGCATCCGCCTGTCCCGTTACGGTTTTATTATATAGTTCATCTATAGGGATCTCTGCCGGCAAGCCAATCCTCCTCTATAATATGACCTCAGGAAGCCTCTTAAGAGCGTCTGCTTCCTTTTCTCTCCAGGGATCTACAAAAAACCATCTGCCCTCTTCATTGAGTTCCGCAAGAGCTTCCTTTTCGTGCACCGATCCGGGATGGAATAATATCTCTATGTCGTTTCCGGCATTTTTTGCAAGATGAACAGCCTCCTCATACACGGGCATTACATTATCGTAGCTCATATGTCCGGAAAGCATCACACCCATGAAATCATAGGGCTTGGCTTTTCCGAAGATTCCCGGATATTTTCTGATATTACGTTTTGCGAAGGTATTGAGGATCGCCACCTTAACAAAGTTAATTGGCTTAAAGTCCTTTATTTCTTTTCTGTGGCGCAGATAAAGACCTACATTCTCTCTCGGGACCCTGATAAAGGATACGTCGATACTGTTTTCCCTTATTACATCGCAAAGCGCATCAAACATAACAGGAACCATATGATAATGGCCGTGACTGTCAAGTCTCACAGAACCGTCCTTAAAATACGGCAGCAGCCTGTCAATCTGTGCCTTATACTCTCTTCTAAGCTCCTTGCGATATGTATTTCTCATCCATGGGATATATGAAGCGATAACGAACCTTCCGAAAGATACATTGTATCGGCCGTTTTTGTCCACAAGATGCGGCACATCCTTTGGATCAGCATTTGATTTCCCATCCCGGACATTCAGATGCACCGTGTATTTGATCTTATCCTCATACGGTTTTACAAGCTCCATGGCCTCTTCAAGGATATCGCTGTTAGGCATGATACTGATGCCGTTCAGCAGCCCATGCCTTAAGCAGTCAAGTATCCTTTCACACTGCTTTATGGAAATACCGTAGTCGTCCGCATGATATTCTACTGTCATCTGTTTCTCAGCTCCGAAATGAATTCCTCTATCCGCCCCAGTGCTTCCTTCAGATTGTCTATGCTGTATGCATAAGAAATACGTACAAAACCTTCCCCGCAGTCTCCGAAGGCCGTTCCCGGGACAACCGCAACCTTCTTCGCCATAAGAAGCTCTGTGCAGAATTCATCGGAGGACATCCCAAATTCTTTTATCGAAGGAAATACATAAAAAGCTCCGTAAGGCTCGAAACACTGAAGTCCCATTCGTCCGAACTCATGAAGCAGGAACCTCCTTCTTTCATTATAGGCTTCACGCATCTCTTCCACGTCACTGTCCCCATGCCTTAAAGCCTCACAGGCTGCATACTGGCTGGTCGTGGGTGCACACATAATGCAATACTGATGTATCTTTGTCATCTGGCCGATGATATTTGCGGGTCCGCAGGCATATCCAAGCCTCCATCCTGTCATGGCATAAGCCTTGGAAAATCCGTTTATCAATATGGTCCTTTCCTTCATTCCGGGAAGAGACGCTATGGAAACATGCTCTCCCTTGTAGGTAAGCGCGGCATATATCTCATCAGAAAGCACATAAAGATCATGCTCTATGCAAAGCCTTGCTATCCCCTCAAGGTCGCTCCTTTCCATTATCGCTCCCGTAGGATTATTTGGAAAAGGAAGTATCAGTATCTTGGTCTTAGGGGTTATTGCTGCCTCAAGCTCAGCAGCCGTAAGCCTGAATTCATTTTCCTCCTTCAGGCTTACTATTATCGGAACTCCTCCGGCCAAAATGGTACAGGGTACATATGACACATAAGAGGGCTCTGGGATTATTACCTCATCTCCGTCCTCAAGCATCGCCCGAAGTCCTATATCTATTGCCTCAGAGCCTCCCACCGTGATCAAAACTTCCGAAGCCGGATCATATGATATCCCATAATGACTTCCGGTAAATCTGCATATCTCAGTTCTAAGCTCCATAAGGCCGGAATTAGAAGTATAAAATGTCTTCCCTCTTTCAAGTGAATATATACCTTCATCCCTTATATGCCATGGAGTATCAAAATCCGGTTCACCCACTCCCAGAGAAATGGCATCAGGCATCTCGCTGACAATATCAAAGAATTTCCTGATACCGGAAGACCTCATCTCCGAAACCTTTTTTGCAACAGGTTCCCTCATGGTGTCACCAACATCCTTCCATCCTCATGTTTCCTCGCCAGCACCGTTCCGTTGAGCTTATATTTTCTCATAATGAAATGTGTGGCGCATGACAGTACTGACTCCAGAGCTGACAGCTTGTTAGTCACAAACTGGGATACCTCCTTCAGTGATCTTCCCTCCATTATTACCATCAGATCGAAGCCGCCTGAGATAAGATAGACACTGTCCACTTCAGGATATTTGTATATCCTTTCCGCAATAGAATCAAACCCCTGTCCTCTTTGAGGAGTCACTCTGACTTCGATAAGTGCCGTAACCCTCTCATCATCAGTTTTATCCCAGTCTATCAGAGTCTGATAGCCACAGATGATACCCTCGCTCTCCATATCTGACATCGCATTGGCTATATCTGCAGCATCAAGTCCGAGTCTCACGGCAAGCTCATTTAGATCCACACGGCCGTCATGCTCAATGGACTTAAGTATGCTCATCCTCATTTCTTTTATATCTTTTTCACTCATTGATCCTACTCCTCTCCTCTATAAACCAGAGTTTATATCTGATACAGTCAGCCCGGATGCTATTTCCCCCGAAAGAAAGCTGTATCTGTCCCCGTTTATCAGCCTGCATACTCTTTCCTTTGTCAGATATCCGATGACAGTCAGATCCTTTCTGAGATGATATTCCGAAAGAGGATGCGATACATAGATGATAAGTTCTGTCGGGATTACATAGGGATTCGTATCCTCCCTGTTGCACCTGTCAATATATGACTGATCAAAGGGTATCCGCCTTACATCAACGATCAGACCCAGATCTGTCTCCAGAGACAGTCTCCACAGGCTTTCATATATGCCGTTCTCTGCACATATGTGCCCCGCCGTTTTCTCCGGCTCTTTTCCCATAATGATAAGATCTCCATCCCTGATCTCGTCATTATAAACTCCTCTGTATTCTTCCGGCTCTACCCTTTCCCTCATCCGATAGTTCTTAATCCGGAGGATTCTCCACCGTTGTCTGCTCCGTCTCCGGACTCTCGGTTGCCTGTGCAAGCGCTGCAAGAGCCTCTGCCGTAAGTGCTTCGGTTGTAGCCGCCGGTACTGCAGTCACCTGCCCGGATGCCACAGCCTGACAGTAATCCATATCCTGTGTTGCTATGGCCGCCTGCAGTATAGCCTTTACATTCGGATCATCAGTCGCAGTTCCGACTGTCAAAGTAGCAGGCACTGCCTGATATGTACTTGAATTAACCCTCTTTCTCTCAGTCTCAACTCCGTCAACCTTGACGATCTTATAAAGCTCTGATCTGTATCCGATATGAGCGCTCTGCTTTCTGGTAGATCCGGCAGGAAGCGTACTGTCTGCCACGACATTTGCGCCCTGTGGCTCTATCTCCTCAAGATCCACGCTCTCAAATTCAAGAGTTCTGTTTGACGGCCTTGTCTCTACTCCGTAGATCGTAAAAGTGATCGTCTTGTCAGGAGTGGTATATCCATCGATATATATGGGAGTCTGCATATTGTTGGTAAACTTGAAATCCTTTATTCCCTCTGCTATTGCAGCGTCTCCTGAATGATCTACATAATTGACCACCATTGAATGGTTATATCTCTCATCTACCTGGAGCTCCGCTCTCAGCACCGCCTGATAAAGAGTTGTGGAAACCTGACATATACCGCCTCCGAAGGATTCTACTACCTTTCCATTCAGATAACTTCCGGCCAGAGCGTATCCGTTCTCTTCCGTCATAGGACTTATCGTCTGTGATACGGAGATCTGCTCTCCGGGATACAGCAGCTTGCCGTTCAGAAGCCTGCATCCATTGGCAACATTTGTACATCTGTCTTTTCCTGAGCTGTAATACCTTGTGGTAAACTGTCCAAGTATGTCAGTAAGACTGCTGAGTGTTTCGGTATCCCCTTTAGGCTTTACTACCTTGATCACAAGATCCGTGCTGACTGGTTCGCCGGTTAGTCCTGATTTTAATAAGGATTCTATCTTTGATACTGATTCATCCACATCCACAGACTGCCCGTCACGTCCGGGCGTTATCTCAAAGCTCCCGTTGCTCCTCTTCATAAGCGCATCCTGAGCGCCCACGTCATACTTTGTGCATTCCGAACTTATGATATTCTTGATCTTTTGTGTATCAACACCGAGCTCTATATTATATATTTTATTTGTCCTTTTCAGATCCGATATATCCTTAAAGCGCTTTATGATATTGCCGCTTTGTCCCAGTCCAAGCGCCTCATTTATTATTTCTGTATTCTTCCAGTACAGTCCCAGGGACGACAGCGGAACCGTGACCTTGTTGCCCGATACACAATTCAGCGTCAACTCGGTCTTACCAAGCTTTGAAATATAATTATTAACAGCCGTAGTTGCCTCATTCTCTCCCAGTCCGGAAAGATCTATCCTGTCAACATAGACCCCGTCATTTATCACGCCGTCGTTTCCCGTTCCGGTTACCGAAGGTATCGTACATCCTGACGAACCTCCTTCTGTTTTTCCTCCGTCACCCAGCGCCACGGCATCCTCTGACTCCGTTGCTCTTTCCGTTGTTCCTTCGGAATTATGAATCTCCCCGGCTCCGGCATGTATTGTAGAATCAAGAATGGACATGCCGTATGCTGAAGTGATCGGAAGGACCGTGATCAAACCGGCCAGAAATATGGAAAATGCTCTTTTATTCATAATATAAAAAACCTCATATATCTATAACGCTCAGACTACCTGTATACTTGCGGTTTGTCCGATGCTGAACTATACTAAAAACCCAGCAGGCTCACTACGAGAGGGACCAGTATCATTGCCGCAACCACAGTAATGATGATGATTCCCGCCATCCTCTTTTTACGCTTGCCCTGAAACATTTGAAAAAACATAATTACCTCTTTATATCAACCTCAAAGGAGTAGCATGCATTTTACAGTTCCTATCATAATAATAGCATTCTGTGTCGTTTTCAAGATGATCGTGGACAGAAAACCAAAAAGCGATCCCGATGCCGATTTTCTGGCGCTTGAGCGCAAGGCAAACCTCACTCCGCGAAAGGATATCTCCGGTCTTCCCTATATCAGGGTCCCTGCCTCCGAGCTCCCTCTTGACGTTCCGACGGATCGCGAGGAGGTACAGGAGTATCAGGAGACTATCAAAGGCATGTCCGACAAACAGGTACTTAACCTTACCGGGCTTACAAACACCGAGCTGAAACTGGAATACGGTGCCCCCAACATCAACATCCTGTCAGCCGCCGACGCCAACTATACCAGGCTCGTACAGGCAATATCCTATCTTGCCGCCGACTACATAGATCATCAGCATATCACCGAAGCCAGGCAGCTCCTTGAGTACGGTGTCAGCATTGGCACGGATTCCAAAAGGACATATCTTATGCTTGCCTCGATCTATAAAGAAGAAGGTCACTCCGAAAAAATTCAGGATCTGATCGAGTCTGCAAATAAGATCGAGTCACTGCTCAGGGAGAGCATAATCACTTCACTTACAAAAATGAGCTCTGAAGAATAAAGATGCTCTCTCAAAATCTCTTTATCTCATCATCTCCCGTCGTAGTCTTATCAATAGCGCGGATCACCACAAAATAGGAATAATCATCATTGACCTTTACTTCAACTCTGTCACCGGCTTTATGTCCCATTATCGCAGATCCTATCGGCGACTCGTTGCTGATACGCCCCTCCAGAGAATTACCTCTTATGGAAGTTACAACCTTGTAGACCTGCTCCTCATCATCCTCTTCAAAATACAGCGTGACCGTATTATTGATCCCGACTTCGTCATCTGCAGAGGCATCAGAGATGATTCTCGCATTTTTGAGCATTCTCTCCAGATATCTTATTCTGCCCTCGTTTTCATTCTTAGCCTTTTTTGCAGCATAATATTCAAA
>JAEEGL011009581.1_pt1 | contig 11153 bp, 8 predicted proteins | sample 9134231 | NCBI WGS metagenome assembly JAEEGL01 (sample SAMN16246548, study PRJNA631951) | gut metagenome | biome: gut microbiome; feature: rumen; material: fiber-attached | host: Bos | place: Iran: Karaj | collected 2018-10
AGCGAAGAGGACAACTGCGTGACCGTCCGCGACCGCGACACGATGGAACAGGTCCGTCTGCCCATCGCCGACCTCAAAGCCCACTTCGCCGAGAAGTTCCGCTTCTAATCGTCAACACGTCAAAAGCCCTGCGCCGCAGGGCTTTCGTTTCAACAGAAAGGAGAGATTGCTATGCCCCATTCCGGAGGAGGCGGCAGCCACGGCGGCGGAGGCCACAGCGGCGGTCACAGCAGCCACAGCGGCGGAAGTCACCGCAGCGGCAGCAACAGCGCGCCCAGCCCCATTCGTTCCACCTATTACCCGGGCTCCAGCCGCTATGTATATTACCACCGCGGCACCCCGCACTATTTCTATTCCAATAAGGACCCGCGCACCGATAAGAGCGGCGTCGCTTCAAGGATCCCCACCTACGTCGTAATGGTCATCTTTTTGTGCATCGGTCTTTTTGCGGGCGCGTCCGGCTTTACCGCGCCCAAAAAACTGACGACGGCCGTGGAAAAGGCGCCCGTGATCATGGATAACGACGGGCTGATCGACAACAGCGCCGCGCTGAACGCTTCCTTAAAGGCCTTTGCCGACAAGACCGGCGTCGTGCCCATCATCGCCACCGTTCACAATGAAGATTGGCAGAACTATTACACCGATCTCGAAACGTACGCCTACGATCTGTACCTCAATTCCTGCAGCGACGAGAGCCACGTGCTTATCGTCTATTCCGAGCCGCAAACCCCCGACCCGCAGTTCAACGATTGGCATTGGGAGTTGATGCAGGGGGACGATACCGACGATATTCTCAACGACAAGGTGCTGGATACCTTCAATTCGACCCTTCAGGCGGCGCTCACCCGCCGCGACAAGGGCGTGGGCGACGATCTTCTCGAGGCCTTCACCGCCATCGAGCCGCTGACGATGAAGATGCACGTCGAAACGGCTGTGTTGGGGTTTGCCGTCATTTGGGTCGCCGTGATCGCCTTTATGTTCGTCGCCACGCTGAAGGGCGCCAAGACCTCCAAACTGCAGGCCACCGCTCAGCCCATCGCGCTTGACGCGCAGGAAATGACCTGCGAATACTGCGGCGGCAAATACATCCCCGGCACGCTCACCAACTGCCCGAACTGCGGCGCCGCCATCGTTTACTACGCCAACCCGGCGGCCGCACAGCCGTCCGTGAACGCCGCACAGCCGCCCGTTCAGCCCGCGGGCTTTGAAATGGGCACGCCGCTGAACTACGCGCCCCCGCAGCCGTATCAGCAGCCGCCCGTTCAACAACAGGTTCCCCCGAACGGCAACCCGCCTCCCGGCGGCTCCACAATGTAACACAACAAAAAAGACCTCACCGATGAGCGACTTCCCGAAAGGAAGTCGCTCAATGAAATGAATCCTTGCGGATTCATGAAGTATTCCTTCGGAATATGAAGTTGCTTCGCAATGAAGTTCGCTGCGGCGAATGAGGGGATTCATTTCACTTCATATCGAGCGCAGCGAGATACTTCATACCGCAGGTACTTCATATTGCGTCAGCAATACTTCATTATGACAGACCGATTTTTTCGGTCTGTTTTTCTTTTTCCGTATTTCAATTTTCAAATACCGTGTTTACCGACAAAAAAAGAAGGTTGACTGAAATCAACCTTCTTTATAACGACCGTCCTATGAGGTCTTTTTGATTACTTTGTCGTTTTTAAAGGCGGCGGTTGAATTTTGTCGCGGCGCGGTTTCGGCGGAGCCGGGCCGACTGCGGGCGGCGCTGCCGGAGGAACGGGCGCACTCTGCGGCGCTGTTGCCGTAGGCGCAGGGGCGACCACGGGCGGGGTTGCCGCCGCGGGAGCAGGTGTGGGTGCCGTTTGCGGCGCAGCAGAGTTCGGGGCGTAACCGGCGATATGGCCTTGTGCGTTCCGAACTGTTTGAATGTGTTGCGCTTTCACTTCTGCGGAAACTTGCGTCAAAGGATAGAGTTTATTATAAATGTTTTCGATTCCTTCCGGTGAAAGATAATTGCTGGGAGTATTGTTCCAGATGTTGCCGACGGCATCCGCTACCTCATACTCATGAACGACACGAACGTTGTTTCGTGTTGTGTTGATTTCTTTGAATTGACACTCATTCGAAAAAACGACCATCGAGTAAATTGGGAAGCCGGCATTTAATGATTGCTGCAGAAACTTGATGTGATTATCATTCTGCCAAATCGGGTTGTAAAAATACTCTTTTTGCGAAGTATGGTCAGCCCCCTTCAATGACTGGCACCACTTTTCTCTGTCTTCTGATCCGAAAATCCACCCTTTATAGTTTTTGATTTCAAAGACAATGATGCCGTTTCCGCTTATCATCAGTTGGTCTATTTCTGTGTAGGTGCCATCCGGTTTTTGAACGTATACGTTAAAGAGTATTTTTGCTCCGAGGTTTTCAAAGGTGGACAAGTACGAATACGTATTGTATTCACCTCGGCGACCTTTATCTGCCATCATCTCTTCATATGGAAGATGGGTCACTTTATAATAAGAAGATTCGTAATAATTATGCGAATATGGAATCCGGGTTACTCTATAATGAGAAGAAGGTTGTGCATTGCCGCGCTTGCGATTATTATTGTGCCTGCGTTTTCTTCTGAGTGTGCGACGTACGGCGCGCAAAAAGCCGGTTAGCAAAAGAGGTAAGAAAAGTAAAAAGACCAACAGAAAAAGACCGCCGGAACTCGACGAAGAAGGCGCATTCGTGAGGATGTTTATGAGTTGCATTTCACAATCTCCAATTATTTATTAGCCCCAAATAAACCACAGCATCAGGTACCCCGTTATAACGGCGGCGAGGGTGAACGGCACGCCGTATTTCATAAAGGTCGAACTCTTGACCTCGTACCCCTCTTTGCGCAGGATGCCGATGCCCGCGATATTGGCGCTGGCGCCGATGGGCGTCAGGTTGCCGCCCAGCGTGGCGCCGCACAGCAGGCCGTAATACAGCAGCTTCATACTCTCGCCCTCAAGCCCGCAGCCCGCGGCAATCGTCGGCACAATGGCCAGCATCGTCGCGGTGTAGGGGATGTTGTCGATAAAGGCCGAGAACAGCACCGACGCCCATACGATGATGGTATAGACGGCAAATTTGCTGCCGCCCCCGCAATTGGCGATGGTCTGACCGATGACCTCAATCACGCCGGCGCTCTTAATGCCGCCGATGACGACGAACAGACCGGCCAACAGAATGATGGTGTAATAGTCAATCTCGCGGAAGGCGTTTTTGATGACGTCAAAGTTTTTACGGGCCAGCTCGCGGATGATACCCACCGCGAAAAAGCCCATGCAAATCAGGCCGTTGGTGATGCCGGGTTTGTAAATCTGCCCGGGTGCCGCGGCCTCTTTGTAGGGGATGAACGACACCGCAATCAGCATCAGCACCGTGGCAATCAGCAGAACGGTCGGGAACTTGTCTTCGACCTTGGTGCGCTCGGAGTGGTCGATGGGCGCTTTCTCTTTGCGGAACATCACATAAATCAGCGCCGCCGCCACAACGGCGCCCGCCTCCACGACAAAGAACATACCGATATGGCCGTTGTCGACAAAGAAATCCGAAAAGTCCAGTTGCGCGGCCTTGGCAAGAAGAATCGAGGTCGTGTCGCCCACCAGCGTCGCCGCGCCCTGCAGGTTGGACGAAATCGCGATGCAGATAATCGCGGGCACGGGCGAGATTTTTATCTTTTTACAGAAGGCCAGCGCGACGGGGGCAATCATCAACACGGTCGCCACGTTGTCCACAAAGGCCGAAACCACGCCCGCGAACAGCGACAGCATCACGACCACCCACTTGACGTTGGGCATTTTCGACACCAGCACGTCGCTCATCAGGTTCGGCATTTTGCTCTCGATAAACAGGTACACCGTGCCCATCGTGCCGGCGATCATCATCATAACGTTCCAGTCAATCTCGCGCAGCGCGGTGCCGAAACCGTAGGTGTAACGTCCGTCACCGAGCGCAAAAAAGCCCGCCCCGAACAGGTCCGGCTTCAGCGCGGCGATAATGCCGAGCGCCACAAACAGCACGGCCGAACAGACGGCGACATGGGGGCGGATTTTCTGGAACGCCATCATCAGCACATAGGTGACGGCAAACAGAATTAAGGCGGTCAGGGTAATCGGGCTCAATGGAATTCCTTCTTTATTCGTGATTTTCGTCCGCAGGGGCAAAACCGACCTCGGACGTGTGTTTCTTTTCGTAAAGCGCGGCGTCGGCGCGGCGCATCAGGTCCTCGGGCAGACCCGCCGGTGAAAAGGCGCAGCCGGCGCTCACCGAAAAGGCGGGTACACCGTTCTCGTCGGGCGTGCCGATGGCCTCGTTGATGGCGTTGACTTTATCGCGGATGACGTTCGCGTTGGCGGCGGTAATATCCAGCATAATCACGGCAAATTCGTCGCCGCCGATGCGGAACACCATATCGTCCGCACGAAAGCTTTCGTTCAGCAGCTTCGCCACCTTTTGCAGCGTCAGATCGCCGACGATGTGGCCGTAATTGTCGTTGACTTGTTTGAAATGGTCGACGTCCAGAATCATCGCGGCCAGCGGAACGGTGCTCTTGGCGAGCTTCGCGCAGGTCTTTTCGTACGAACTGCGGTTGCGCAGGTTCGTCACCGCGTCATATTCCGCCTCCATACGCAGTTCGCGTCGTGCGCGGCTGCTGGCGTCGTAAAATTCGTTGTAGGTGTTCATCAGGTAGCGGATCTCTTGCGTGCCCGCCACGTTCTCCACCCGTTTGCCCTCGGCAATGTTCTTTTCCGCCTTTTTCAGCGGCGAAATCAGTTGCTTGGCCACGACGATGAACATCGCCAGACTCAGCGGCAGCACGATTGCCAAACCGCTTGACGAGATCGCGGTCAGCCGTTTCGCAATCACGGCCTCGCGCGCTTCCAGTTCCGCGACCGTGTTTTCGATTTCGGTCATCGCGTCGTCAAGGTTGTTGTGAAGACTTGTTTTGGCGGTGTTATATTCTTTCCCGAAGGCCAGACGGCGCGCTTCGGTCAGTTTCTTTTCGGGCGTGTCAAAGGCGGCGTCTAATTTGGCGCCGCGCACGGCCTCGGGGAGGGTCGCCTCGTCAATGCCGTAGCCGGCGGCGGCATAGTGCATCGCAAGGTGCTCCGTGTCGGTCAGTTCGGCAGAGGTCTCCACGGCCTTGTTCAGCGCGTCGGCTTTCGCGGGCGGCAGCGCGGCCAGGTTGGCAATCGCCGCGTCGCGGTCGTGGAAGCTGCCCGTTTCGTCGCAATAGGCGTCCAAAAAGGCCGTGTCACCCGTCATCACAAAGGACTGGAACTGCCCCGACAGGTATTCGAACGAGCCCTGCACGCGGCGGGCGTCATCCAACGCGCGGATGCACACCTCGTAATCGTCCAGCAGGGATTTATACTGCTTCGTCATCTCTGTTCCCATAATGGAAAGGAAAAAGGTGAACAGCAAAACAATCACCAAAAACGCATAGTTTAAGGTGCTGATGCGTATCGCGCGCGGTTTTTCGGACGCGTGTTTCATAGCGTTCCTTTCCTCAGACGAACAGTCTGTCGAATCGTTAATAGGGCTTGTGCAGACGGAAATGCCGCTTGTACGCCGAGGGCATCACCAGGAACAGCAGCGGGAAGATCTCCAGACGGCCCAGCAGCATATCGAAAATGAACACGATTTTCGACAGCGGCCACAAAAACCCGTAGTTGGCGGTCGGGCTGAGTTCTTCCAGCGCGGGGCCGATGTTGTTCAGCGTAGCGGCAACGCCCGTGACCACCGATGTGATCGAGGTCAGGTTCGGGTCCAGCGCCACCAGAAAGACCGAAGTGACGTAAATAGCGGAATAGACGATGAAATAGGTGGTGGTGTTGTTCAGCGTGTCACGGCTGACGGGCTTGCCGTTAAAGGTGACCGAGGTTACGTTGCGCGGGTGCGACAGACGGCGCGCACCGACCTTGGCGGCCTTGAGCATCAGAATACAGCGCACGACTTTGACGCCGCCGCCGGTACTGCCGGCGCTGGCGCCCAGGAACATCAGCAGGAACAGAATGACGCGGCTGAAATTCGGCCATTGGTTAAAGTCCACGGTCGAGAAACCGGTGGTCGTGATCACAGAGGTCACCTGGAAAAAGGCGTGGTGCAGGGCGTCGCCGAAATTCGTGAACGCCGTCTTGAAGGTGTTGACCGTGACCAACGCGACGGCTATGCCGAGGACGCCGAGATAGACGCGCAGTTCCTCGTCGCGGAACGCGTCCTTAAATTTCTTGCACAGCAGCAGGTAATAGATGCTGAAATTGACGCCGAACAGCATCATAAAGACGGCGATTACAGTCTGGCTGTAATGGCTGTAATCCGCAAAACCGCTGATTCTGGTCGCGAAACCGCCCGTACCGGCGGTGCCGAACGACAGACACACACTTGTGAAAAAGTCCATGTTGGGATCGGTGCCGCAATGACGACCGATATACAGAAGCAAAATTTCCGTCAACGTCAGGCCGGTATAGATCAGGTACAGGATGCGGGCGCTCTGATTGGACTTGGGCACCAGTTTGCCGACGTCGGGACCGGGGCTTTCGGCGCGCATCAGGTGGATGTCGCCGCCGCCGCCCGCAAGGGGCAGCACCGCCATCAGGAACACCAGCACGCCCATACCGCCCAGCCAGTGCGAAAAACTGCGCCACAAAAGCGACGCGTGCGATAAGGCGGACAGATCGCCGGGCGCGCCGCCGCCGTTCGTGGACAGAATGCTCGCGCCGGTGGTCGTAAAGCCGGACACGATCTCAAACAGCGCGTCCAGATAGTTGGGGATCTCGCCGGTGATGTAAAACGGCACCGCACCGACCAGACTCATCACGATCCACCCCAGCGACACAATGGCAAAGCCGTCGCGGGCGTAAATGGTTTTGTCTTTCGGCCGTACCGAGATAAGCAGCAGCCCGAGGACGGCCGCTATGCCCGCCGTTGCCAGGAAGTGAAACACGTCGTTCGGCTCGGAGGGAAAACGCACCTGATAATACAGCGCCGTAAAGACCGGCAGCAGCAGCAACACCGCCTCCGCCAGTAAAAGGAACCCGAGGGTTCGCGCAATCATGCGTTTGTTCATGTCGTCAGTCCTTCAGAATATCGTCAATCTCTGTCAGGCGTTGGGCGATCGTTACGACGATGACCGAATCGCCGGCTTGTATCATGTCGGAACCGCGGGGGATAAAGGCCTTGCCGGCGCGGATGATGCTGCCGATCAAAATGCCCTTTTTGAGTTCAAGGTCGGTGAGCGTTTTGCCGATGACGCGGCTGCCGTCGGCGACGGTGAACTCAATGGCCTCGGCGCGGTTGTTGAGGATGCGCGTCAGTTTTTGCATATCGCTGCCGTTCCCGCCGTGCTTGCTGTTGGCGCGCACGTATTGCAGGATCAGGTTGGCGGTGGTGTATTTCGGGTAGACGACGCTGCCCACGTCGATGGCGCGGATCACTTCCTGGAACGCGGTGCGGTTGACCTTGGTGACGGTCTTGACCTGCGGCGCCACGTTCTTGGCAAAGAGCGACAGCACGATGTTCTCTTCGTCAATGCCGGTCAGCGAGCACAGGGCGTCCATGTGCGTCAACCCCTCTTCCAGCAGCAGCGAACGGTTGGTACCGTCGCCGTGGATGACGTTGGCTTTCGGGAACTCCAGACTCAGTTTTTCGGCGATCTCGCGGTTGCGCTCGATAATGGTCACGCTGACGTTCAGCCGCAGCAGACTCTTGGCGAGGTAATAGGCGATCTTGCCGCCGCCGATGATCATAATGTTGCGCACGTTGCCGGTGCGCAAACCGATTTGCCGGAAAAAGTCCGGTACCTCGGCGGTGGGGATCAGCGCCGCGGCAACGTCGCCCTTTTGCACGACGTAATTGCCGTCGGGGATGGTCAGTTCGCCGCTGTGCTCCACCGCGCATACCAGGGCGCGCGCTTTGATGTGGGCGAACGATTCGCTCAGCGCCTTGCCGCACAGCAGGCAGTTTTCGTCCACGATGAAACTGATCAGTTCGACCTTGCCCATGCTGAACATATCGGCGTTGCGGGCGACGGGCATTTTGAGGATGCGCTGAATTTCAGCTGCCGCCTCTTTTTCGGGGTTGATGGCCCTGGCCAAACCGAGCGAATCCTGGATCAGACCGATCTGACCGGTGTACTCGGGGTTGCGGATGCGCGCAATGGTGCGCGCGCCGCCCGTCTTCTGCGCCATCAGGCAGCACAGCAGGTTCACTTCGTCACTGCCGGTCAGGGCGATCACCAGGTCGCAGTCTGCAACGCCAGCTTCCTGCAGGGTGCGCTGCACCGCGCCGTTGCCGACAACGCCGATTACGTCGGCGCTCTGAACGGTGTCGTTAACGGCTTCGGGGTTGGTGTCGACGACCGTGACGTCGTGCTCCTCCTGCGCCAGCTGCTCCGCTACCGTCTGCCCGACTTTGCCGATGCCGACGACGATAATTTTCAAAACAATCACAACCTTTACGGGTGTGGGCGAAAAACATTCGTGCCCAATTTTACTATAACGTTATCATTATAACAGTTTTCCATTATAAAGCAAGAGTTTTGCGCCGAAAAATTCCTTTTTTCGCAAGTCGAGATTTTTCACTTTTCCCCTTGAATTTTCTTGTGAATAATGGTAATATAGACTCGCAACGATATCGAATGGAGGTATCCTTCCTATGAAAAAAGTTTTAGCAGTGCTGTTAAGCGTGCTTATGCTGACCGGTCTTTTCGCCGTTGTCGGCGCGGCCGCCTATACCGCCGACCCCGCCAAGAACCAGATCGTCGGCGTTCACGAAGAATATCCCGAAACCCGCACCGTGACCTTCTCCGCCATCGGCGACGGGATGGATAACCAGATTCCCGACGCGGGCGACACCCGCTACGTTCCCACTTCGTGGGAAGTCAACGCCGACACCAAGGGCGAGTTCGAGAACGGCATCTATGACGCGCGTTACACCCAGCGCAAATACGGCAACTACACCCTGGCCGTCACCTTTGTGGAAGAGACCTTCGACGGTGATACCGCCGAGTGGGTCGCCACCGGCAAGACCGACGTCAAGGCCGTTGATTACGTCATCGGCGCGACCGAGCTGGAGCTCAAGGAAGACGTCTTCCCCTCCAAACTGGTGTATTTCATCTTCGGCGTTCTGTATGAGCTGATTAACAAAATTGCCGGCCTGATTAAGAGCTAAGGCCGCAGCGACACAAATCCGGACCGTGAAGGCTGCCTTCACGGTCCTTTCTTAAAAGAGGATTATGGAATTACACGAAAACACAACCCAAACCGAGCGCGCCGTTCTCATCGGCGTCGACACCGGCGAATATGACGCCGAATCGTCGCTGGCCGAGCTTGCGCGCCTTGCCGAAACGGCGGGCGCCGAGGTCGTGGGCGAACTGCTGCAGCGCCGCGAAGCGCCCGACCCGGGCTATTATCTGGGCCGCGGCAAATTAGAGGAACTGACCGATTTTTGCAAGGCGCAGGAGCCGGACCTCATCATCGCCGACGGCGAACTCAGCCCCGCCCAGCAAAAGAATTTGGAGAACGTCGGCGACGTGCGCGTCATCGACCGCACCACCCTCATTCTCGATATATTCGCGCAGCGCGCCCTCTCGGGCGAGGGCAAGGTGCAGGTGGAATTGGCGCAATTGCAATATGCGCTGCCGCGTCTGAGCGGCAAGGGTACGGCGCTGTCGCGTCTGGGCGGCGGTATCGGCACCCGCGGCCCCGGCGAAACCAAACTCGAAAGCGACCGCCGTCACATCCGCCGCCGCATCACCGCGCTCAAAAAAGAACTCGAAGCGCTCGAGGCGCGCCGCACCCGCTACCGCGAACGCCGCAAAAAGGACGGCGTGCAGACCGTGGCGCTCGTCGGCTATACCAACGCCGGCAAAAGCACGCTGATGAACGCCCTGACCAACGCGGGCGTATTGTCCGAAAACAAGCTGTTTGCCACGCTCGACCCCACGGCGCGCGCTTTGACGCTCCCCGACGGCGCGCAGGTGCTGCTGATTGACACCGTCGGGTTCATCCGCCGCCTGCCCCATAAACTGGTCGAGGCGTTCAAATCCACGTTGGACGAGGCCGTCACCGCGGACGTCGTGCTGAACGTCTGCGACGCCGCCGACCCCGAGTGCACCGAGCAGTGCCGCGTCACCACGGACCTTCTGACCGAACTCGGCTGCGGCGACAAACCGATTATCACCGTCCTCAACAAGTGCGATATCGTCACCGACAACCTGCTGCCGATGGTGTCGAACTGGGTGCGCGTTTCCGCCAAAACCGGCGAAGGCCTGCCCGAATTGCTGCAAAAGGTGGCCGAAGCGTTGCCGCCCACCCGCCGCCGCGTGAAGTTTTTGTTCCCGTTCGCACTCGGCTCCGCGGCCGCGCAGGTCAGAGGCAGCGGCGTCGTGCACGCCGAGGAGTATACCGCCGACGGCTTGTTACTGGACGTCACCGCGGAACTCTCAATGCTCGAAAAGTATAAAGATTATCTGATTTAACGTCACGGAGGTGCCCTATGGATTTCCAAACCGCCGCGGGCGCGTATTTTGCCGCCCCCAACCCCGGAACACTGCGTAAAGTCTGCGCGGAACTGCGTGCCGAAATGACCTTGAACGAAAAGATCGGCATGCTCTCCGGCAGCGGCTTTTTTGCCCGCAACGGGTTTGATTTGCTGACCAAGGGGCGCAAATACAATTACCGCCCTTGCACCACCCGCGGCGTCAAGCGCCTGGGCGTGCCGCCCGTGGCCTTTTCCGACGGGCCGCGCGGCGTGGTGATGGGCAGCTCCACCTGCTTTCCCGTGCCGATGGCGCGCGCCGCGTCGTTTGACCCCGCGCTTGAATACAGCATCGGCCTCGCCGAGGCGGAAGAGGTGCTCGCCCTCGGCGGCAACTATTTCGCGGGCATCTGCATCAACTTGCTGCGCAACCCCCGCTGGGGCCGCGCGCAGGAAAGCTACGGCGAGGACCCGTTCCTCTTGGGGCAGATGGGCGCCGCGCTGACCAAGGCCGTGCAGGAAAAGGGCGTAATCGCCTGCCCCAAGCACTACGCCTGCAACAGTATCGAAAACCTGCGCTTTTCCGTGGACGTGCACCTCAGCGAAAAGACGCTGCAAGAGGTGTATTTGCCGCATTTTCGCAAATGCGTCGACGC
>JAEEGL011312269.1_pt1 | contig 11153 bp, 11 predicted proteins | sample 9134231 | NCBI WGS metagenome assembly JAEEGL01 (sample SAMN16246548, study PRJNA631951) | gut metagenome | biome: gut microbiome; feature: rumen; material: fiber-attached | host: Bos | place: Iran: Karaj | collected 2018-10
ACTGCGCATAAGCCCACATCAACGCCCCATCAAATTTCAATTTTAACCCTGTCGCAAATGATAATTTGCGGTACAATAAATCCGCCGCGGAGAATGACTTCAAATTTAGTTAATCCTTATTCGCGAATATGTTTGGACCCACTTTTTTGAAAAGCTCGCTCGGTCATTGCCTCGCGCAGAGGGTCATTGCGGCGCGTAGCCGTGGGCGGGGTGCAGGGGCTCGGTCATTGCCCCGCGTAGGGGCTCGGTCATTGCCCCGCGTAGGGGCAGAGCCCCTGCAAAAAAACTCCCCGCTAAATTCCAATTTGACCGCCATATCATATCTGTTTTCCATTAAAAAACTCATTCTTTCGGCAATACCTACATATTTAGACGGTTGGTTTTGGTAAATCTCTCCAAAATTATTTTAACACCTTGATTTATTTGCAATTTTATTATATAATAGGACTATCAATAGGCGGAAATATGCAAAGTAATTGTGAGGGTATTTTGTATATCACGCCCGAAAACACTTACGGGGACGTTTTTTACAGCATTTATGCACGTAAATATTGAAAAAAACGTATGGATAAGGGTTTTCAAAAAAACAAAACACAAATAAAATTCTCAAGGAGGAAAACAAAAAATGAGAAAATCATTATTAAAGTCCTTAGTGGCAACCGCAGTTGTCGGCGCTACTATGGCAATCACAAGCGTAGCTGCTATGGCTGATGGTGCAAATTACGCATATTCGGGTAACGATTCTGCTGCTCCTACAACAGGTCAGGTTCTTGTTAGTAACGAATACGGTACAGTTACAGCATACGATGAATACAAAACCGCAATAACAAAAGCTTACTTTAAACAGCAAAATGCAAACCCAAGTAAAATCCACAAATTTGCAGCCAAAGGATTTTCAACAAATGGTCTTAACACAAGTTTAACAGTAACCGATGGAACTAATGCATCATATCGTATGGTATTTAAATATGTAGCCCAAAAAGACAGTGTTCTTCGCGTAGATTTATCCCTCAATGATGGTAAAGGCATCTATGTTTTAAAAGATTTAAATGTTGAAGCGGGTGAAGATAGCAAAGGTAATAAAATAGATGTTGGTACCGCTACACAGGTTTATGGATATGCAAATGATACAGGCGATAAAATTTACAGCACCTATTCGTATTACATCCCCGCTAATTCAACTGTTTATTTTGCAGGTCAGGGTACTGATATTCCGATTTATGGTATTGATGTAACAAGCGTAGCGGGTACAGCAGAAGCTGTCGGAGAGACAGACGATCAGTTTGTTGTAACAGATGCAAGCAGCGATTCTACTTATATTGTTCATAAAGTTACTGATACAGAATTGGCTGCAAATTCACTCTCACTTGAAGGTGCAACAGGCGGAAAAGTTGCAACAACTGATACTGTATATTCATCCGTAAAGTTTGCTGACGGTTCTGCTATCGAAGCAGCAAATGGAAGCTATCTTTATGCAGTTCAAGTTACCGGTACTGGCGCACACGCACCTACAGCAACTTCGTTCACTTGGGTTACAGAATAAATTTTAGGGAGGATATGCAGAAATGAAAAAATTATATACACAGCCAGAAGTTAGTGTTACAGTTATTTTTTCTGAAAATATTATGACACTTTCAGGAGTTAATACAGCACAATCAGGCTCACAAATTAAGAGTGTTGGAAAGACAGAAATCAAATTCTAATACAAACAACCCAAAGAACTGCTGCACTTAATGTGCCGCAGTTCTTTTTTTATGGCAAGGGGCGGCAGTTTAGCTGTTCCCTTGCTTTTTTTTATCCCCAAAAATGTTATATTTGTTTTCTATTTTTAATATTATTGTAATAAAAATACCATTATTTATATGATATAATCATATATAATTAAGCTATACTAAATAGAGAGCAAGTATGCTCTTACAAAGGGGACAAAGTATGAATATTAAAAAATTAGGATATGCGGCGGTTTTTATATGTGCCGCGGCGATGTTTACAACAGGATTTGGCGTAAGTGCCATGGCGAAGAGCAGTTCTTTGAGCAAGGCTGTCACATCGTCAAAAAAGACTGTTAAGGAGACGACAACGCAGGCTGTGACCGTTGAGGAGAAAACAGAGGCGACCACAGCCGCAAAATCCGAAAAAACAACAAAAGCGACATCATCGGGCAAGTCAAAAGGCGGTTCGAGCAGTGCGGCGTCAAAAAAGGCGACTACTACCGAAGCGACCACGGAAAAGGCGACGGTTACGGAAACAACGACAGAAACTACTACCCTTGCACCGCCCGTTGATGCAAACGGCATCCCGCTTACGGGCGTAGAACTTGCGGTACACAACATTATCGCAGGCACACCCAAAGACCAATGGGCGAAGAAATTTACGGCAGACTGGAAAGAAGAGACCGTCGAAAACAACGACTATGTTTTGAAACAGCGTGATGTAACCTTTGAAAACGGCGATATTTTCTATATGCACCGCTACAATTTCAAGAAAAACGACCCAAACCCGCTTGTTACGGGCTTAAGCATACCGGGCAGCAAGATAGAGATACGCTATGTTGATCAGAACGACAACTGGTATATGTCAACAAATATTGAAAACACGGCATACGAAACGCTTTTTATCGACACCGACAAGGCATCGCTTATAATCAGTGTGCCCGCTGTCTATATGAACGATACGACAGCCAACACACTTGTGCGTGTGCCCGAGCAGGAGAAGAAAGTTGTTATCACAAAAGAGGACTCGGGCTACAGACTGACTTATGAATTCCCGCGCAATATACAGGTAATGGGCGAGATTTGGGTACTGCGCTCAAACTACAAGCTTGCCGACTGGAACAATGCAAAGCATTTCGAGGCGCTTAAACACGATTTAAGCAAGGAAAGAAGACTTTGCTGGGACGGCTATTACTTCCCCATACCATACAACTACAAGCCGAATGCGCCGAATATGATATACAGACATCCGTCAAACTATGCGGGCGCGTCCTTTGTTAAAAGCGCGACATTCCTTGCGACCAAAGATTTAGGCTATGTAATGACTAAAATTTGTATGGCAAACCAGAACGCGCAGGGATATTGGCAGACAGGACCGCAGTCCGAGTGGCTGATGAGTGATTTCAGCATAGACGGCGGATTTTACGACACACGTTTCAACACCGATTTTGCGGAAAATCTTTTATACGCTTATCAGGCATACAATGACGAGGAGTTTCTTGACGCACTTGTGCGCTACGGGGAATTTTTCAAAAGCCATGCCGCAGACCACAGCTACCCCACACAAAACGGCGGTATACTGGTAGAGGACTACGGACACAACAAGGCACATTCACAGACCCATGTTTCGCTTAATCATCAGCTTGCGGAGCTTAATTTGCTCTACAGAATGTATGATCTGACAAAGCATCAGCCTTACCTTGAACTGGCGGATAAAATGCTGCTTGCGGTAGAGGACACAAGAGACCAATGGGTGCTGCCGAGCAATAACCTTAACTATGCCGTACACTACACGGGTACTTACAACACAATGGTGGATTATCCGTTTTTGACCTATAACGACCTGTACACAACAAGGCACTTATTAAGGACTTATTTCAACAGAAATTCCGATACGGTTCAGTATCTTATGGACTGCAAACTGGATTGGATGAAGAAAAACAATGTAACAGGGTATTACGAATAATAATTTTAAATTCAAGGGGCTGCTGCGCTGTTTTGCAGCAACCCCTTGTTTGCGGTTAAGTTGGTATTTAGATTACTTGTTTTCGCAGGGGTTTCCCACCCCTGCACCCCGGCTCGCAGCTACGCGCTGCAATGACCGAGCTTTTTAGAAAAGCGAGGGAAAACTTATTCGCGAATGTAGTTTCTAACAATTCAAAGTTCAACACCGCGGCGTAGTTTAAACCCGCTGCAAATGTATATTTGCAGCACTTAAATACAGCCGCGGAGTATGACTGCAAATTTAGTTAATCTCTATTCGCGCAATATGTTTGGACCCACTTTTTTGAAAAGTGGGCGGGGTGCAGGGGCAGCGCCCCTGCAAAAAAAACTGCCGCTAAACAACAATTTGACAACACTATTTTAAAGGAGGCAATTATGCTTGATTTTTTACGCGCCCTTATACTGGGCATAGTCGAGGGCATCACGGAGTGGCTGCCCATAAGCAGCACGGGACATCTTATCCTTGTGCAGGAATTCATAGGTACAATAGTAAGCGAGGACTTTGAAGAGATGTTCGACGTTGTTATCCAGCTTGGTGCGATAATGGCGGTCGTAGTCCTGTACTTCCGCAAACTGAACCCGTTCTCGCCGTCCAAGTCAAAAGCCGAGAAAAAACAGACCCTGACCCTTTGGGGCAAGGTACTTGTGGCGTGTCTGCCTGCGGCGGCGATAGGTCTGCCGCTTGACGACTGGATAGACGCACACCTGTTCAACTCGGTAGTTGTGGCACTTACGCTTATAATCTATGGTGTATGGTTTATCATAATCGAGACAAAAAGTAAAAAAGAACCAAAGGCCAAGGCTCTTGAAGAACTTACATACAAACAGGCGGCTATAATAGGCGCATTTCAGATACTGGCGCTTATCCCCGGTACTTCCCGCAGCGGAAGCACGATAATCGGCGGTATGATAGCGGGCTGTTCGCGTTTTGTGGCAACGGAGTTCACATTCTTCCTTGCGATACCCGTTATGTTCGGCGCAAGCATTTTAAAACTGCTCAAATTTTTTGTCAAGGGCGGTATGTTCACCGCGGGTCAGTTTGGCGTGCTTGCCGTGGGCATGATAGTCAGCTTTGTTGTGTCGATACTCGCTATCCGCTTCCTTATCGGCTACATCAAGAAAAAGGATTTCAAGGCTTTCGGTATCTACAGAATAATTTTGGGTATTCTGGTTTTATTATATTTTTTGATTTTTAAATAAAAGTATGGTATACTTATAGGGCAGGGAGTGAAAACATGAAAATAACTGCCATAACGCCGCAGAAAAAGCGGCCGAACAGATATAATGTCTTTATAGACAATGCCTTTGCCTTTGGCATAGACGGGGTGGACCTTTTATACTACAAGTTAAAAGAGGGCGAGGAACTGACCCAACAGCGGTATGATACGGTCATGGAAGAACTTGTTTTTATCAAGGCAAGGGAAGAAGCCATGCGCTATCTCGATTTTAAGCCGCGGACGAAAAAAGAGGTAAGGCAAAAGCTGTACGGCGAGTATTCCGAGCAGATAATAGAGCGTGTCGTTGAACTGCTTGAAAAATACAAGCTGATAGACGACCAAAATTACGCAAAACTCTATATCAAGGACTGTCTTAACCTGAAAGGCTGGGGCAAACGCCGTATTCTGACAGAGCTTGCCGCAAGGGGCATAAGCGCCGATATTGCCGAAGCGTATCTGACAGACACGGAGGACATAATGTCGAAAAAGGCGGAAAAACTGCTTGAAAAGCGCATAAAGACCCGCCCTGTCGATACCAAGGAATATAAAAAACATATGGATTTTCTGCTCAGGCGCGGCTTTGACTACGAGACCGCCAAAACCGCCCTCGAGCCGTACAAAAGTGAGGAATAAACTATGTCGGGACTTTTTATAAGCATAGAAGGCACGGACGGGTCGGGCAAGACCACGCAGATCCGCCTGCTTGAAGAATATTTCAAAAACAAGGGCTTTTATGTGGTCTGCACGCGTGAACCGGGCGGCAACATGATAAGCGAAAAAATACGCGAACTGATAATAGACAAGGAAAACACGGAAATGACGGCCGTGACCGAGGCATTATTATACGCGGCGGCGCGTGCACAGCACGTCACAAGCGACATACTGCCCGTACTGGAAGACGGCGGCATAGTCATAAGCGACAGATTTCTTGATTCAAGCCTTGTTTACCAGGGCTTCGCGCGCGGGCTCGGCATAAAGACCGTAAAGGACATGAACAAATACGCAGTCAACGGCCTTGAACCCGATATGACATTTTTCCTGCGCCTGAAGCCCGAGGACGGCATAAAGCGCAAGAAAAACCAAAAGGAACTCGACCGCATGGAAAGCGAAAACGAGAAATTTCACCAAATGGTATACGGCGGCTATATGCAGCTTGCGCGCAGGAACAAAAAGCGCATAAAGGTAATAGATGCACTAAAAAGCGTGGAGGATATCCACAGTGAGATAATAGAAAACATAGAAAAGCTATTCAGCGAAAAAGGTATTTAAATGGACGGATACGACGGCATTTTAAACAATGACATATTGATAAAAAGCCTTAAAACAGCAGTACGCAGCAGCCGCATAAGCCACGCCTATATTTTTGACGGCGAAAAGGGCATAGGCAAGACCACTCTGGCGCGCGCCTTTGCAAAAACGCTGAACTGCGAAGAGGGCGGCGAGGTGTCCTGCGGCCGCTGTTCATCCTGCCGCACCTTTGACGATGACAACAACCCCGATATAATCTATATTTCGGAAGAGAAAAACATCAAGGTCGATACGGTCAGAGACAGCATAAATGCCGCTGTTATGACCAAGCCGTTCAGCTATAAATACAAAATTTTTATTATAAAAGATGCGGACACCATGAATTTGCAGGCACAGAACGCTTTTTTGAAAACGCTTGAAGAACCGCCGTCTTTTGTGGTGTTTCTTCTGCTTTGCCAGAACTTCAATAAATTTCTGCCGACGATTTTGTCGCGCTGTATTTTGTTTAAAATGCGCCCCCTGTCACAGCCCATGCTCAGGCAATACCTTACAGACCGCGGATTTTCGCAGGAACGGGCGGAAACACTTTCGCACTATGCCCACGGCATAGTCGGCCGCGCGCTGGAGCTTGACACGGACGAGAATTTTGCTGCCTTGTCACAGCTTGCCTTTGATCTGAGCACGGACATAAAAAAATGGGACATAAAGCAGCTGTTTGATAAAAGCGCCGCCCTTTTAAAGGAGCACAAGGATGATATGGACACGATTTTAAAGCTGATGTACTATATCTTCCGCGATGCGCTTATATATAAGACCACGAATGATACACAGCACCTTATACACACCACAAAGCTTGAAAGACTTGACGGGATATGCGCACAGTTTGACAGCCGCCAGCTGATGAAAGCCTGTGACGCGCTGGAGTTTGCGCGAAACCGCATAGTTTTTAACGGCGATCTGCAATACATTGTTGAGGAGCTGTTTTATAAGATAAAGGAGAAGTAAGATATGACAGTAATAGGAGTAAGATTTAAGCGTGCGGGCAAGATATACTATTTCGACCCCGCAGGAAATAATTTCAAGCGCGGCGACGGCGTTATCGTCGAGACCGTGCGCGGTGTGGAATACGGTACGGTGGAGCTTGAAAACCGCGATGTGGACACAAGCGATTTCAGCACACCCATTAAAAAGATAATCCGCGCCGCCAACGAAAAGGACAAAAAGACAGCCGAAGAAAATAAGGAAAAGGCAAAAAAGGCAAAGGAGACCTGTCAGAAATGCGCCGACAACCTTAATCTTGGCATGAAAGTCACGGATGTTGAAATGACTTTTGATATGAACAAGATAATTTTCTTCTTTACCGCCGACGGCAGAATTGATTTCCGCGACCTGGTAAAGGAGCTTGCGGCAATTTTTAAAACAAGGATAGAACTTCGGCAGATAGGCGTGCGCGATGAGGCAAAGATGCTAAACGGCATAGGTGTCTGCGGCCGTGCGCTTTGCTGTGCGACATTTTTGGGCGATTTCCACCCCGTAAGCATAAAAATGGCAAAGGACCAGGGACTTTCGCTCAACCCCACCAAGATAAGCGGTATCTGCGGCAGACTTATGTGCTGTCTTAAATACGAGCAGGACACCTATGAATACCTTAACAAAAACCTGCCGCACGAGGGCGATGTTATACAGACCGACTACGGCACGGGCGAAGTTTTGAGTGTAAGCGTACTGCGTCGCATAATAAAGGCCGCTGTGGACACGGGCAACAACGAAAAAGAGGTAATGTTCTTTGACCCGTCCGAAATTAAGGTCGTAAAGCGCAAGCACATTAAAGAAGAGAGAATTTCTAAAGACGATTTGAAAAACTTGATGGATGATTAAAAAATGGAAAAGGATATTTTAAAAAAGGGAGAAAGACTTGACGACCTGCACAGAAACGGCTATATGCTGATACAAAACCCCGAGAAATTCTGCTTCGGGCTTGATGCCGTGCTTTTATCGGGTTTTGCTAAGGCAGGCGCAGACGATATTGTAATGGATCTGTGCTCGGGCAACGGCATTGTGCCGATACTTATGGAGGCAAAGACCGACTGCTCACAGTTTGTGGGTGTGGAGATACAGCACGACAATGTGGATATGGCAAGGCGCAGCATACAATATAATAAACTGGAAGATAAAATTTATATGGAGTGCTGCAATCTGAAGGAACTGGGGAAACTTTACAACTCGCACCAATTTGATGTTGTGACCTGCAACCCGCCCTATATCAAGGCGCAGAGCGGTGCCGTGAATTCGGCGGACGGCAAGGCCATAGCAAGGCACGAGATAATGTGTACACTTAACGATGTGTTCGAGGCCGCGGCTAAAATGCTGCGATACGGCGGCAGGCTGTATATGGTACACAGAACAAACCGCCTTGCCGATATTTTTGAACTGAGCAAAAAACACCGCCTTGAACCCAAGGTCATGCGTTTTGTCCACGCAACGATAGATAAAGCCCCGTCAATGGTGCTGATAGAATTTGCCAAAGACGGCAAACCACACCTCGAAGTCGAAAAACCGATGATAATCTACGCCGCAGGGAATGTGTACACCAAGGAAGTCAACGATATTTTTTATAATTAAAATATTAAGGAATTAAAATTATGACAGGAACATTATACATCTGCGGTACGCCCATCGGCAACATCGAGGACATAACCCTGCGTGTTTTGCGCACTTTAAAGGAATGTGACCTTATCGCGGCCGAGGACACACGGCAGAGTGTCAAACTTTTAAACCATTACGACATAAAAACGCCCCTAACAAGCTACCACGAGCATAACAAGGCGGAGAAAGGCCCGCAGCTTCTGCGCCAACTTATCGAGGGCAAGAATATCGCGCTTGTAACGGATGCGGGGATGCCCGGCATATCCGACCCCGGCGAGGACATGATAAAACTCTGTTACGAGAACAATATCCCCGTAACGGTAGTCCCGGGTGCGACTGCCGCAGTGACCGCCCTTGTTTTAAGCGGGCTTTCGAGCAGAAGCTATGTATTCGAGGGCTTTCTGCCGACCAATAAAAACGCAAGAAAACAGGTACTGGAGGGGCTTAAAAATCAGACGGCGACAATTGTCCTCTACGAAGCGCCCCACCATTTAAAGGCGACTTTAAAGGAGCTTGCCGACACCCTCGGCTCACGTCCCGCGGCCTGCGTAAAGGAACTGACAAAGCGCCACGAAAACGTGAACAAGCTCCCCCTTGACAAGCTTGCCGCTTTCTATGAGGAAAACGAGCCGAAGGGCGAATTTGTCATTATAATAGAGGGGCGCGGTTTTAGCGATATTGTCGGGGAAAAGCAAGAACAGGCAAGCCAAATAAGCATAGAAGAACATTTTAAAATGTACCTCGATAAAGGCCTGGACGAAAAATCCGCCATGAAAGCCGTAGCCAAAGACAGGGGCATCGGCAAAAGAGAGGTATACAGTATAATCAAAGGATAATGTACACACGAGGACGGTTCTTCTGTGTACAAAAGGAGGGCAAAATGAAAAGATTTGTAACTGCAATTATTTTTACACTTGCCATGACCTGCATAACGCAGGCGGCAAACATAACCGTAAACGGCACGGCCATTGACTCACAGGCCGTTATATCAAACGGGCGTACACTTGTGCCCGTGCGCGGCGTATTTGAAAAGCTTGGGTTTGCGGTAAACTGGAACAACGACACAAAGACCGCAAACTTCAAGGGTGCGGGATATTCGATAGATATAAAAAGCGGGGATGCGGGCTTTTACTGCCTTAACACCAAAACGGGCGAGAACAATTATATCAAGCCCGACGTACCGCAGCAGATAATAGACGGCCATTTCTATATCCCGCTTCGCGCAGTTTCCGAGGCGATAGGCGCACAGGTAAACTGGGATGCGGACACAAAGACCGCGCAGATAGTAAAGCAGAGCAATTCCGTTTCGCTTATTCAGCTTCAAGGCCCGCAAAAAGGCGATACAGTGGCAACACTGCATACAAACATGGGCGATATAAGCGTAAGGCTTTTCCCGCAGTATGCGCCGAAGGCTGTGGAGAATTTTGTTACACACGCCAAAAACGGCTATTATAACGGTCTGACTTTCCACCGTGTTATAAACGATTTTATGATACAGGGCGGCGACCCCCTCGGTACGGGTGCAGGCGGCGAAAGTATATGGGGCAGCGATTTTGAAAACGAGGTCACATTTGAACTGCGCAATTTCCGCGGCGCGCTGTGCATGGCGAACGCTGGCCCCGACACCAACGGCAGTCAATTCTATATCGTACAGTGCAAAAATCTGGCAGGCGAAGCAAGACAGGGACTTGAAATGCTCAAAGGTATGAAAAACGAAACGTACTTCCGCAGTGAGGACGGCACGGCGGTCACTTACGGCGATGTTTACCCCGACGAACTTATTGCCGAATACGAAAATAACGGCGGCTGTCCTTACCTTGATATGGAATACACAGTTTTCGGTCAGGTATATGCGGGCATGGACACCGTGGATAAAATAGCGGCAGTAAAGACAAACGCACAGGACAAACCGCTTGAAGATATTATTATAAATTCAATAGATGTTTCAACATATTAAGGGGGAATATTTATGAAAAAAATACAGATCGGCAATTTTTACGGGTGCGGTCATGCTTGCTTTGTTATGCACGGGATGCGGCGGCAGCACTGAACCGACAGTTCAACAGGCCGAAAACACGGATGTGTCCGAAACGGAAAATATCTCCGAGGAAACAGCGGCTGACGATGAACTTGAAGAGTCTTTTTACATAACCGAAATAACGGACGATATTTTTGCACGTATTGACGGAAAGTCGTTCAAAGAGGATTGTACTTTGCCGCGCGAGGATCTGCGCTATCTTCATGTGCTGCATAAAGACCTTGATGGTGAGACCCACGAGGGCGAAATGATAGTAAACAAGCATATCGCAGATGATGTTATGGATAT
>JAEEGL011579065.1_pt1 | contig 11153 bp, 5 predicted proteins | sample 9134231 | NCBI WGS metagenome assembly JAEEGL01 (sample SAMN16246548, study PRJNA631951) | gut metagenome | biome: gut microbiome; feature: rumen; material: fiber-attached | host: Bos | place: Iran: Karaj | collected 2018-10
TCTTGTTGCAAACGCGCTTCGCGAATAATCGTCGCCGCGCCAAAACCGTCTGACGTCGTCTCGGTATCTTCCGTTCCATTCCGCCCAGCGTTTGGAACCGAATTCTCCCACCTGATAAGCTCCGCCCGCGTCCCACGCTTCCGCGATGATTTTGGCGTTAGCGAGCATTGGATCTTCTGAAATCGTCTCCAAAACAGGAGGATTCCAGACCAAATTTCCATTGCGATCGCGACTCAAAATAGACGCGAGATCGAATCTGAATCCGTCGACGTGGTAATTGCAGACCCAGGAGCGCAAACAATTGAAGATCAATTCGCGCATCCAGGGACTGTTGCCGTTGACGGTGTTTCCGCAACCGCTGAAATTGACAAAAGTTCCGTCTGTTTCAAGAAGATAGTAATTATTGTTTTCGAGCCCTTTAAAAGAAAACGTTTCAAAATTCTGGCCGCGTTCCGCCGTATGGTTGAAGACCACGTCAAGGTAGACTTCCAGTCCCGCGCGATGAAATTCTTTAACTGTTTGTTTAAATTCGCGAACCTGCGCGCCGGGTTCCTGACTATATGCGTAACCACGATGAGGCGCGAAGAACGCGATGGGATCATATCCCCAATAATTGTGAATTTTAGAATTAGAACCGTCAGCTTCGTTTCTCGGAAATTCGTGAATAGGCATCAATTCGACGGCGGTGACGCCGAGCGATTTTAAATAGGGGATTTTTTCGATAAGACCGAGAAATGTGCCGGGTTTGGACGCCCCGCTTGTCGGCGAATTGGTGAATCCTCGTACGTGAAGCTCGTAGACGACTTCGTCGGCGAGATTACGTTGGATTCTGGGTTCGTCTTCCCAATCGAAATCGTCGTCGACAACCACGCACTTAGGGGGAAGACATATCCCGTCTTTTTTAGGGAGAAAATCGCCTGTCAGCGCGCGCGCGTACGGATCGACAAGTCTCGCTCTTCCGTCAAAATAGTCGCCCTCCTGGGGATTATAAGGTCCGTCGACCTGAAAATGATAAAGAGCGCCGACTCCGACTCCCGGCACGAAGACGCGCCAAACGTCTCCCCAGCGATCTCGTTCGGGATCAAGCGGAACGACGAGAGAAGGCTCTTCGTCATGCGGCGAATCGTAAAGCAACAGCCTGGCGCCTGTGGCGGAACGACTTGCGAAAGAGAATAGCGTTCCGTCTTCTCTAAGATTAGCTCCGTAAGGGGATTGAAAAAATGAAAACTGGGTCGACGAACGAACCATAACTCTCTCCGGTCTCACGACTAAAGTCAAGTGGTAAAAACAGGCGCGAAAGAACGCTACCGCTTGTGTCTGAGCCTTCTCCGCGTTACAATAATATATCGTAAATAGCCTCTCGTTCAATAGACGACGGCGATGCGAATAGTGCGGATTATTGGGAGTATTGAGATGCAACGGGCGTCCCTTTCTTTAAAACAGAAATCAGCGTCAGTATCGTCTTTTTTCAGGCGCGCGTGCGAAATGAAAGACGAGACGGTCGCTTCATCGCTTCTGTTTTTATCGCTCTGGTATTTTTGGGGCGTTCGTTACGGAGATTACCTCTATGCTGTTCAGGAGAATTCGCTGTTTGTTTTCCGAGGCGAGTTTTTAACGCGTTGGCTTAGCGTGCCGGACGGCGTGCTTTGCTATTTGACATCCTTCTTGATCCAGTTTTTCTACTATCCTCTTTTGGGCGGAGCGTTGTTGGCGTTTTTGGGTGTTGTTGTTCAACGTTTGACGGCCAATCTCCTCGGTTGGCATGGCGGCGCTTACGCGGCGTCCTTTCTCCCGACATGTCTTCTGACAATTGCCGCGACCTGGCACGGTTATTTTGTTTTTATCCCCTTCAACACGCCTTTAATGTTTTCCAGCCTTATCGGTCTTTTTTTTGCTTATGCAGGTCTGTGGGCTTACAAGGCGATTCGTTCTTATTCCCGACGCGTTTTTTTTAGCCTGCTTTTTGTCGCGTTCGGTTATTTGCTGTTTGGTTGCTGGGCGTTAGTATCCGGCGTTTTATACGCCGGTTTTGAACTAACTTTTCGCGAAGCGAACGGGGCTAATTGGCGTAGAAATATCAGGCGTTGTTTTGTTGCGGCAACGATTGTCATAACGATTCCTCTGGCGTTGCAATATTTTTTGCTATATCCTCGTTTGCAGATTTATAACGTGTTTGACGTTGGTTTGATCGAGGACGTGCGTTATGAACGCGACTCCATTACGGCCCTTTTTGCCTACGGACTGGTCAAACTCACCCCTCTATGTGTTTTTGCGCTTTACTTGACGTCGCGTATGCTCCTTTTTCGAACTGAGTCGAAGGTTTCGAATCGAAGAAAAAAACAAGCGGTCAAACGTTCGTTACGTCGTGAAAAGAATAGCGCTTCCAATAATAAATCAGATTCTTCTGTTGAGAAAGATTCCTCTTTAGATAAAACGTCCGAAGATGAAGAACGCTCGTTGGCAAAACGTCGAACGCTTCTTCTTTTCGAGTTGTTGTTTTTAATAGGCGCCGTTACTTTTTACGCTTCGTATCATACGCGCGCCTTTTTCGATTGCCTTTCCGCCTGTCGCGCGCTGACGCGTTCTGATTGGGATCGAATTCTTGAAATTGACTCAAAGAATCCTTATCCGGTCAAGTCGACAGTAAGCTTACGTAACTACGCACTTTTCAAGACCGGCCGACTTGCCGAAGAAGCTTTTGCTCGTCCAATTGGTTTCTATCAGACGCGCGCCCTTTCTCTTGAAGACGAGGCGAAAGCGCTTGCCGGCAATCCATACTACCGTTTAAAAGTTAAATTACACGAAGTTAAGGCGTCGACCGAGCGGCAAGCTCATAGAGCAATGTCTGAGTTACTGTTGTGTTATTACGGTCTTTCCAACGCTGGAGCCCGAATGGCGACCGACAATTTTGTCGCGACGGAGAATCGCTCGGTTTCCTGTTTGAAGGCGTTGGCGACGGCGGCCATGATTAACGGCGAGAAAAATTTGGCGCGCAGATATTTGCGTGAAATTGCCCAAACGCTTTTTCATAAGAAATGGGCAAACGTTCATTTAGCCTATCTTGAAACGCGCGATCTTTTCGATGGACTTCGCGACTTTCATAATGATCCGGAGTATTCTCTAGTCGAATCGGAACGACAAGAGCAATCGACAAACCTTCTTTCTTTATCGGAAGCCGCTTTTCAATTTGGAATTGGCGTCGAATCTCTGGAACAGACGCGCGATCTTATCGGACAATGTAGAGCGATGCGTCCCTGGTCCAACGATATTCGAAACATGTACCCCAATCTTGTATATCTCGTTGAATTATTTAACTTAAGTGAATACGACGTTTCGCCTGTCGAAAAGAAAGAATTTCTTCTTATTTCCGCGTTGATGCAGAAGGACGGCGACTTTTTCCTGGATCATATCGACGACTATCTTTCTATTAAAGGATTTCTCAAGGGCGGCGCGCCTCGTGCGATTGAACAAGGATACGCCACCTGGCGGTATGTTCGATACAATGAGAAATGGAACGAATGCGACTACAAGTTTTCTCCCAAAACGCTTGAGGATATGGACGGTTTTATTGAATTTACAAAAGCGTTTGGCGTAGGTCCGCAACAACAAGTTATTTTGCGCCGTTATTGCGCAGGATGTTATTGGGGGTTTGCGTCGGACGACGCTGTGTATCAGGACGAGTAGCGAAATAGAGAAAGCGATATGTTAGTCTCGTTCTTATAGACAAGTAACGAAGGATGAAAATGAAAGTTGACTTCAATCTGATCCCGACCAACAGGCGAAGCGCGTTTTTATGTTTCTGCTTCGCTTGTCTTCTTTTCTCTTTCGGATGTTCTCGCCGCTTTGTTCCCGAAACGTTCGAAGAACTCGAAGTCTATCCCGCCATATACCCTGATTATGTGGAAACAACGCTGCCTTTCAACGTGGCTCCGGCCAATTTTAGAATAGAGGTCGAGGCGCAGAAATACGTCGTTCGACTGACTTCTGCAAAGGGATCGGTATTTATTTTTTCAGGTCGCGACGTAATTATCCCGGAAAAGCAGTGGCGCCGAGCTCTTGAAGAATCCAAGGGCGAAACGGCGACTTACGATATCTTTGTTCGCCAAAATTCTAAATGGAAGAAATTTAAGTCTTTTAAAAACGCGATATCGCCAGATCCTATTGATCCATGGATCGCGTACCGTCTGATTGAACCCGGCTATGAATTTGGTCATCGTATTTGTTTAGCTCAGCGTTCTTTAGAGTCGTTCACAGAAGAAGTGTTTGCCGACAACCGTTCCGCGTCGACTTCTCCCTGTTTAAATTGTCATTCGTTCCAAAACTGGAAGACCGATCGTTTTTTATTCCACTTTCGCCAAAACGGAAACGACGTCGTTCAGCCAGGAACGATTGTCGTCGACGGGAAAACGGTTCGTAAAATCAACGCGCGTTTTGAAGCTGGCGGGACCGCCTGCACTTATCCGTCCTGGAGACCGACTGGCGATTATGTCGCTTTTTCCGCGAATCAAACGCGTCAGTTTTTTCATTCCTTATCGACGCAAAAAGTTGAAGTGTATGATTTCGCGTCCGATCTTGTGCTACTCGACGTCGTAAAAAACGAACTTGTTCCGATTTTTAACACTGCTAACGATTTTGAAACTTTTCCTTATTGGTCCCATGACGGAAAGTCGCTTTATTATTGCAACGCTCATGTTGACGTTGAGACGCCGGTGAGTTCCCCTGAAGCGCGTCAACGAGAGATAAGCAAACGAATTGACGAATTCCACTACAATATCATGAAGATCGACTTCGACGAGACGACAAAAACTTTCGGAACCCCGGAAGTGGTTGTCGACGCAGCTTCACAAGATAAGTCGGCTCTTTTTCCACGATCGTCTCCTGACGGAAATTGGCTCGTATACACAATGGCAAAGAGCGGAACTTTCCCCATCTGGAGACCTGAAGCGAATCTGTATATCAAAAATCTGCGAACAGGAGAAGAGCGACGTCTTGACGAGATTAATTCGGACAATACTGAAAGTTATCACAGTTGGAGTTCTTCCGGCAAATGGCTTGTTTTCAGCTCTCGTCGTGAGGACGGTCAGTACACTCGCCTTTATTTTACTCATGTTGACGAAAATGGACGAGCGTCTAAGCCTTTTTCGCTCCCTCAAAAAGATCCGCGACATAATTGGAATCGTTTTAAATCGTATAACGTTCCTGAATTTATTTCCGAACGTATTGAAGTAAACGGGCGCGCCGTTGTCGACGCCTTTAACGAAAAACCTGTTCCCACCACTAACCGATAAGGGATTGTTGGATGAAACGTTTATGGTTTTTAACGCTAAACATTTTTTTAAGCGCAGTTTTTTTCTCTTCGGAAGCTAGCGCGCAAGTTGAACGTTACGAACGTGTCGCGCTGTACTGCGTTAACGAAGTCGACGGTCGCGCGTCGATTACGTTCGACGGGTTCCGCAAAGCCTTTCTAACCGAAGACACAGTTATTTCAGAATTGTCGTCTGATTCTTCTTTACGAGTTTCCAATATTTCCGAACTTGCGGAAGCGATCGGCAAGATTCCAGATTGGGAATCTGTCAAAATCGGAGAAGTGGTCGGTAAAGAACTTGGCGACGTTCTCGAAGCAAGTCTCAGTGTTGAAAACGACGTAGTTAAGGAACTCGTTGTCGACAAGCGATTGAAGAGACCTCTCGTCGGCGTTTCATGGACTGGCGAAAACAACTTTTCCGGGGGGCAGCGCGTTGTTTCAGAGGCTCTGTTGAGGAATGGTATGCAGGCATATTTAATTCCTCAAATTAGGAGCGAGGCTGATTGCGATCAATTCCTTTCGAATTTGGAAGGTTTTGTTATGCCTGGCGGAACTAACATGAACCCCCAATTATACGGGGAAGTTCCTTATCCTCACGGTTCGGCGAAAATCGACGACGCGCGCGACGCCAACGACGTTCTGGTTACGCGTTGGATTTTGCGCCATAACGTTCCTGGTTTGTGGATTTGTCGCGGAGTGCAAGCGTTGAACGTATCGTTGGGAGGAGCCCTTATCCAAGACGTTCCTACATATCTTGCGACGCTTGTTTTGAGAGGCGATATTTCCTATCTCGAAGCTGAGCCTATTCCCGACAAGGGGGCTCCGGGATTAACTTCGGCAGATTCTGACGTCCCCTGCATGCCCCGTCATTTTCGCGCCAGAGCTTACGGCGTCAATCACATGTCTGCTCGTCATTCGTTGGGTTCGTCTGAACAACCTCAGATTTCTTCCGATTCGAAATTTCTTTTGCCGATCGTAGGACAGAACTATTATCCTTCGGTCTTGTCGTGGCATCATCAAGCGGCGGATCCTGATCGAATTGGCGAGGGGTTGACGGTAGTTGCTCATTCTCCCGACGGTATTATCGAGGCGTTGGAATACCAGAGCAATGATTTCGCATTGGGAACTCAGTTCCATTTCGAATATGATATCAATAATGAAGACAAGGAATTACAGCGTTTTGGATGCTCTTTCTTTAAGGCCCTTTATCGTTGCGTGTTGGATCGACGAACACGTTGAGCGCCTTTTGACTTCTTTTTCATTGAGGGATTAAATAAATGAGACGTTTAACGTTGCTTTTATTGGCGTTATTTGTTTCAACGTCGTTATACGCTTCTGCCGCCGAGTCCAAATTGTATGAAAACGCGGTCTTGTATTGCGTCTCCGAATCGGACGGTCAGAAGACAATCATGTACGACGGTTTTCGAATTTCGCCTTTAGCCGACGATGCGGTGATTGTCGACGAGACTTCCGAAGGAATCGACAGTTTGACGAAACTTGATTCCGCGATAGGAGTCGCTCCAAATATTGAAGACGCTCGACTTGGGGATACGATAGGCGATACTTTAGGAGACGCTCTGTACGCGAATATTACTCTTTCAGAAGAAAGAGTCGTCCAAATAGACGTTGTTGAACATAAGATTCGTCCCGTTGTTGGAATTGCATGGTCAGCAGGAAACGAGGTGACTTCTGCCGCTAAACGCATTGCCCTGGCATTGTTGCGAAACGGCGCTAAAGTCAAGTTTTTAAAGAGCGTTTCAAACGATGAAGAGTGTCAATCTGCGCTTGAAACTCTTGCCGGTCTTTTCGTTCCGGGCGGCGAGGACGTTAACCCTGCGTTATATGGGGAAGAAGCGTATCCGCACGGATCGATTGAATGGAGCGACGCGCGCGACGTTTCCGACGTTTTGATTTCACGTTGGGCGATAAAGAATAATTTGCCCGGTCTATGGGTTTGCAGGGGCGAACAGGTTTTGAACGTGGCGTTGGGAGGAGGACTGATTCAGGATATTCCGTCTCATTTGGGAGCTCGCGTTCAAGACGGCGATTTTTCTATTAGGGACGCGAAACCTATCCCAGACGACGGCGCCCCGTCCATTATTCGTGGAGGAGAAAGTTCAACGTGCGTTCCGCCGCACTATCGCGTCGTGATCAAAGGATTTGTTCACCGACCTGGTCGTCATCCTCTCGGAACTGCCGAAGAACCGGGAATAGCCGCCGATTCAAAGTTTTTATTGCCGATAGTTGGGAGTCGTTATTTTTCTTCCGTTATGACCTCGCACCATCAGGCGATCAATCCTGACAGACTTGGAGAGGGATTGACAATAGTCGCTCAAACTCCAGACGAGATTGTCGAGGCCGTCGAATATCAAAAGAACGACTTTGCGCTGGCGACTCAATTTCATTTCGAATACGACACGCTTAGCGACGATCCGGAAATTGCGCGATTTAGCAACGCGTTTTTCAAAGCGTTGATTTCTGCCGCTCTCAAACGTTAAGGAGCGTTCTTCAACTTGCGTGCGGGCGTCTCCCTTGTTATAATCAGCGTGTTACGCTTGTTCCTTTTTGCGGTTTTGATTTCCGTTTTGAGGAGCCGGGCGAACAAACGACATTCATGGACGAAACGTTTTGTCTGTGTTTTCTCACTTCGATTGTTAAGGAACTTTGTATGAAACTTTCACAAGTTTTTTTAGCCGCGGCATTTGTTCTTTCGTCGTTTATGACGACGACGGCGACGCGTGCCGCAGACGAGTCGGCGCTCGTTCCGACCAAGTTGCGTTGCGAGTACCTTGTCAACCCCAAAGGACTTGACGCTCGCGCGCCTCGATTAAGTTGGATATTGGAAACTAAGGACGACGCTGCGATCGGCCAGGCTCAAACGGCGTATCGTGTTCGCGTCGACGCTACTGAGACCGACGCGAAAAATCTTTCTGGAAAAGTCTGGGATTCCGATTGGGTCGCTTCCAACGAGACGGCGCATGTCGTTTATAACGGCAAACCGTTAACGTCGGACACGTCGTATTATTGGACCGTTCAAATTAAAGACCAAGACGGCGCCGTTTCTTCCGTTTCCGACGTGGCGATGTGGTCGACCGGTCTTTTTGATCAATCTGAATGGACGGCGCGTTGGATTGGGACGGGTATCCTTCCCGATGGAGAAACAAACGTCGCGAAAACAACTTCCAAGGATCCTGAGACCGGTTTGTATAACGATCCCTGGTTGCGCAAGACGTTTGAACTGAAGGATGTTCCCGAACGCGCGACGATTTTTGTGGCGACTTGCGGATACCACGAAGTTTATGTGAACGGCGAACAAATTGCAAAAGACGCCGTTTTGACGCCGAACGTTTCCGACCATAAGTATCGCGCTCGTTACGTCGCCTACGAAATTGCTCCGTATTTGAAGCCGGGCAAGAATGTCGTCGCGTTTTGGCTCGGCAACGGCTGGGGCGTGTATAACGAGTACGCTATGCCGGATCGTCCTTTGACGGCGCTTGTTATCGCTCAGGCCGATCTCTATTTTGCCGACGGCTCGAAGGAACGTATTGTTACCGATAAAAGCTGGAAAGTCGGCGTGAGTCCGAACAATCTCTGCGGGGCGTGGATCTTTGGTAATTTTGGCGGCGAACATTACGACGCTAATCTTGAAAATCCCGATTGGAACAAACCCGATTTCGACGATTCTTCATGGAAAAACGCAACTGAGTTTGCTCCTAATCTTGAGCTTAGCGCCCAAGCGACTCCTTTCAACGTTCTTTCCAAGCCGTTCAAGGCGGTTGCGATCGAAAAGAAAGGGGATAACGTTTATCGCGTCGATATGGGCGTGAACTTTGCCGGTTGGACCCGCGTCAAGGTCAAAGGCAAGCCAGGGACCACCGTTAAATTTGAGTATTCCGAACGTGAAAAAGAGACGAAGACGTTCTCGTTGTTCAGTTCTTATACGATCGGTCCGAAAGGCGAAGGTTATTTCCAAAATCGTTTCAATTATAGTTCCGGTCGTTGGATTACAGTGACCGGTCTCGATTATGAACCGAGTCTGGACGATTTTACCGGCTGGAACGTCCATACAGATTACGAATTTGCCGCGACTTGCGAAACGTCAGACGATCTTCAAAATTGGGTTTTCAACACGGGACGCTGGACGTTTGAAAATCTTTCCGTCGGCGGTTATGTCGTCGACTGTCCTCAACGCGAACGTATGGGATATGGCGGCGACGCCCATGCCACGTCTGAATCGGCGATGTATAACTATTCAATGGAAGCCTTTTATTACAAGTGGCTCCAGGATTGGCGCGATTGCCAAAAAGATTTTGAAGACGGTTGGCTTCCGAATACCGCTCCCACTTATTGGGGCGGCGGCGGACCATCCTGGGGCGGCATTGTTATCACGCTTCCTTATACGTATTACCTCCAATACGGCGACACTCGTATTTTGGAAGAGAACTTTGCGATGATCGAGAAGTGGTTGAACTTCCTCGAATCGAACGTTAAAGACGGTTTGCTTTGCAAATATGGCGACGAGTGGAAGTTCCTCGGCGACTGGCTTTGGCCAGGCGCTCCTGACGGACCGAATTCCGACACCCCGCAAGCCCTTTGTTTGAATAATTGCTACCTTGTTTTCAATCTTCGCACCGCTGCAAAAATTGCGCGTGTTATAGGTAAAAACGACAAAGCCGACGAATGGGACAAACTTGCCGACGTTTCCGTTGAAGCTATCAACGCAAAATATTTCAAAAAGGACGAGGGTTCTTATTTTGACGACGCGCAAGCGGTTCTCGCCCTTGCTTTGCTCGCTGGTTTGCCTCCAACTGTCGAAGACGCCAAGCGTGTCGACGAACGATTAGAGAAGGCGATTCTGGTTGATTCGAAAGGACATATCGGCGCAGGTATTACCGGCGGCGGCCTCCTTTTCCGATATTTGCGTCAAACGAATCGCAACGATCTTATCTTCTCGACGACAAAGCAGACGGAATACCCCGGCTGGGGATTTATGCGAGAACATGGCGCGACGACTTATTGGGAAGCGTGGGAACTTGACCGTCCCGGTCACTCTCTTTTGCACAGTTCCTATTTATATCCCGTCGCGTGGTATATTTCCGGAGTCCTGGGGATTCAACGTAACGACGATTACCCCGGTTTTCGTAAGTTTGTCGTTCGTCCTCCGCTGGCCGACGAAACTGACTTGACTTTTGCCAAGGGATCGTATAAGGCGATTGTCGGCGAGATCAAGTCGTCTTGGGAAAAGAAAACGACGGGATTTGAGCTTTCCGTCGTCGTTCCTCCCAACACTGAAGCGACCGTTTACGTTCCTAAAACCGCCGCGAATGGTAAAATTGCCGCTCCGCAAGGCGCGTCGTTTGTGTCCGAGTGCGACCAATACGTAGTTTTCCAAGTTGGTTCCGGAAGGTATTTCTTCCAGGAAAAGAAGTGAACGTTTTGACGTGATTTTTAAGAAGAGTCGTCGACTTTAAGACGACTTTCCGTATTGAAACGAAACGGCGTTTTTACAGAAGAAAGCGCCGTTTCGTTTTAGGAAGATATAACATGTGGCGGATATGTGTATTTGACGATTAAAACGCTCTATATTCACAAATTGTCGCGGAACTTTTTCAACAATCGTATAGATATTTTGAGAGAAGATAGTAAAATAGATAAGTTGATTGTAGGGAAATCGACGATTAGTAACTGGATTCGTTGTGAGGCAGGGAGCATATGCTTTTAAACTTCGGCTTTCCCCTGTGTTGCCAGAATTGGAGAGACGGCAGGCGGATCCTTGGCGAATTCGGTTTAGGCTTGATTTGTGAATTGAACGCGGTACTAGCGATATGATGACGGATTTTGAGCAACA
>JAEEGL011621412.1_pt1 | contig 11153 bp, 10 predicted proteins | sample 9134231 | NCBI WGS metagenome assembly JAEEGL01 (sample SAMN16246548, study PRJNA631951) | gut metagenome | biome: gut microbiome; feature: rumen; material: fiber-attached | host: Bos | place: Iran: Karaj | collected 2018-10
ACGTACTGGATCTCCTGAACGCCGGGGCCGAAGATATAATAAAATGCGCCGTCCTTTTCCATCCAGGTGCCGACCATATCAAAGCCGCCGCCGATCCTGGCCCACTCCCGGGGCGACACCTCCGGAAAATCCTGGATAACATAGTATGCGCCGCTTTCTTCCCAGTTGAAGGGGTTCGTTCCGGCGAACAGATAGCCCACGATGTGGAAGGAGGGACGCTTCATGATCTTCGGCTCCGACATCAGCGCCATGCCTCTGGTTTTTTCAAACTCCCAGGGACTGATGCCGTAGTATTCCGTAAAGGCCCGGACGAAGCTGCTCTTGGACCGAAAGAAACTGTTCTCAAAGGCGGCGTCCACACTGCTCCCATGGCGAAGAAACCGCGCGGCAGTGTGTACCTTACGAAGGCGCACATACTCCGGGATCGTATACCTGCCGACCTCCTTGAAATACCGCCACAGGGTCCGGTAGGTATATCCGAACAACTCCGCCAGCGATTGCGTTGTGAGATCCTCATACAGATGGCTTTCGATATATCGTTTACACGCCTTCACAACCGCCTTCTGTTCTTTTTTCTCTTTCATGAGCGCATTCCTCTTTGCCAGAATTATACCATATTATCTCGAAATATGTTTGACAAATTATGTCTTATATTTGCCAAGAGAACCCCGACATATGACAATTATATATTCGTTTCTTGCCTGAAATTGGTCCGTTTCTTGCCATTTTACAGTTAAAAAGAAAGAAGGCCTCGCTGACTCGGCGTGGCCTTCTTGCATGCGCAGGCACAGATAAGGGCATACGGCTCCCTTATCTATGGATATCCCTTCGCCTGCACCTCGGGTCAAGGCGTGTGCAGACTGCTCGCTGCGGCGCGTGTCTGACTGACCTCCATGCGGAGTTTCACAGTGCCCTGCGCGCGGGGACTTGCACCCCATTCCGTCTTAAATGTGTCCCTTTCGAGGCACATACCGCAGCGATGGTAACGTTATGAATTTGTCTTGAGCTCGGCGGTTTTCCCGGGACGACTGCCCTGTCTTCCGCTCCTATGATCCATAGTATATAAGCTTTTTCCTGATTCTGCACTCTTTGCAATTTGTATTATATGGTTTGCATTATATTTTAGTCAAGTGCTTTTTTATAAGAGCTGTCCGACCGTTCCGGGTAAACTATAATTGGACCCATGGAAAGGCGGAATTTGACAATGTCTAAGGGCGAAATCGGCTTCAAAAACAGGGATCGGTTCATTCAATTGGGCATCGCTATCTCTACCCTTCGGAAGCTGCGCGGCATGTCCCAGGATCAGCTGGCGGAAAAGGCAGGCATCAGCCGCTCCCATCTGAGTGCCATCGAAGCGCCGGGAATGGTTCGCGCCTTGTCCATGGAGGCGTTCTATAACATTGCGGACGCTCTTGAAGTTGATCCGGCAGAGCTGATCAACGCTTCCGTCTTTCCTGACCGTGTTCTGAAAAAGAAAACCGAACAGAACGGCTGACTTTTCTCTCTGTACTGTAGTCCCCGCTGAAGTGTGACCTTCCGGATGGTTCACTGTGGACCCATCCTCAGTCCACGTCCTCACAAGCTCCATATCCCTCGCCCCGCCGCGGCTGCGGCGGGGCTTGTTCATTCCGCTGCTCCTCCGTCATGTGCGCCGCAAAGCACTCCAGCATTGCGGCTGTGAGTATGCGTTTTTCCAATAGCATCACCTTCCTGTAGTCTGGATGGTGATAGTATGGCAGTTTTTGTATCAGATTTGCAAAGGTGGCGGAAGAAAGAATAAGCGGGGTACTCAAGCGGGCGCATTGACCCGCCAAGTACCCCGCATTTGCAATTGGATAAGGACCTATTCGTAAGGGTCATAATACCGAGGCCGCCCGATGGCGGTGAAGCCGACGATGCCGGTAATGACCACCCCGTTTGCGCCGCCGTCGCAATGGATGATCCGCAGATCCCCGTTTTCATCCCGGCCTCCCACGATGCCTGCATGGTCGTCGTTGGGATAGAACACCAGGTCGCCGGGCCGGGCTTCGTCCCAGGATATAGGGGCGCAATAGCTGTGCTGCGCCGCTGCGCCGCCGCCTTGTCCAAGAACACAAGTGCCTTTGCTTGAATTGAAGAAAACCCAGTCAATGAATCCGCTGCAATCAAGCCCATAGGGCCGGTATGTCCCTGTAGTCGGACTGTCCTCTGCCCAAACCTTTTGAACAGAGCCCCAGCGGGAATCCCAACCAAGCACAAGGGATTTTCCGCCCCAAAAGTAATTGACCTTTCCGACAAGCGAACAGGCCGTTTTCACCACCTCGCGCCGTTCCGCTGAAAGATCATCGGAGAGGGAACGCATGATCTCTGCTGCATCTGCGCTGATATACCGCAAATCCCCGACAAGCTCCAAAAGTGCATCTCGGTTTTCAAGCAGTTCTTCCAGCACGGCAGTCTGCTTTTCCGAAAAGCGGTACTGAGACTTCATTTCCTCTGCTGTTTTAGCCGAAATCGTGATATGCAGAAAGCTTTCACTCCAGCTATCGTCAATCTCATCTTCAGGGTCGCTGTCCGGATAATCTATGGTTTCAATCTCCGAAGAGATCGCATTCATATCCCAAAACACCGTTTTAAGCTTATCTATGCGGTCCGGGTCCATTGTTGCCACATCTGCAGCATCCACGTCCTCGCTGCCTGCCACCTTGACCGCAAATACAGAGAGCATCTCCGGCCAGTCAGCGATTGCCCCTGACACATCAATACCGTCATAATCGCCCGACTGCAGAGCCTCCAATCGAGAGTTGAAATCAAAGTTGATTTGAGCAACCGCTGCGGATACCGAAACCGCCCCGTTGTCCCGGCTGTTCCCGGAGAAGAAAATCCCGAAGGGCGATGCCAGGATTGCCCCGATCAAGAGGATAATGGTGATTGTTACGACCACTACCCAACCACCAGCGGCAATGGCGGCCACCATCTCTTTCACTCCGGCCATGATTGCTTTGGCTGTTTCTGCGGCTGCTTTTACCGCCGCCTTTGCTGCTGCCGCAGTACGAGCCGACGCCCATGCTGCCTGAGCTGTTTTCTGCGTTGTGATAGCGGCTGCCTGGGCAGTGGTGATCTGAGCCGCTTTCATCGCCGCTTGAGAAGTCTTTATGGCTTTTTTTGCGGACTGTTCCGCAGTCTTAACGGCATTCTGAGCAGCTCTCCTTTGCCTCTGAACGGTTTTGATCCCAGGGCTTCTGATTGGCTTTTTGCCGAGTTCAATAGGTTCCGTTTTGGAAATACCATTCCCCGCAGGACGATCAAGGAGCTTATGACGCATTGTAGCGGAGTCCTTTAGCATACCGCTGCGAGGCAAATCCCGTGTTTCTCCGGTCCGGTTCTCAGATAACGGGATCTGAGCACGAGCTCCCGAACGCTTCATACTGCTAGTCTGTACCGGAGTGCGCTGTGCGGGCGCTTCCGGCACTTCTGCTGTCGCAGGTTCCAGTGCCGTTGCTCTCGCGGTTTTCGATTTTGGCCGCCTTCCTGAGCCGGCAGTGGTCGCTATCGTTGGGTTTTCATCGGAGCAAACCTTGCCAACCGGTATATCCTTCGGAACCGTTTCATCCTCCGGGTGGGGCATGCTTCTCACTTCTTGCCGATTCCGCCCAATCCTGATTGCCTTTGTGCGGTCCTTAGTCTGCATGACGGTCGGTTTGCGTCTTTGCCCGGTCGATGCCAGGTCCGGCAAGGGTTCCGGCTGCTTCTGCTTCGCTTTTTGCCTCTCGCTTTGAAGCACTTGGCGAATTCGACGCTTCGGCTTTTCTTGCGGCGCAACTTCTTCTTGATGGGGAAGGTTCTCATAAGGCACGTCCGAAACATAGCGTCTTGAATACCCGGAAGGTGTGTCCGTTCTCGCTGTCGGTTGGATCGGTCGGGCAGTGTAGGCCGTGATTTTCTCTCCTTCGCTTTCAGAAATCGGAAGAATTTTCTCTTTCGTCATTTCCTGGCTGCCATGCAATGAGATAACGGGAGAATTACGGTAATTCGGAATGCGGTGTGTGTTCTCCGAGGGGGCATGTTGTGAATCGTAAGCATAGTGAAACATTCCGGAGTTCTGCGCCTTTGCCTGAAATGGTGCTTCACTCGGTCCCATTTCTTTCGGCAGAACCTGCGAGGCAGGAATGTCGGTGTTCTTTTCTGCTTTTTCCGAAACCTCTCTCCGGTTATGAACAGCGTCATAGCCTCGCCGAACAACACTCTTTCCGCGAGAAATGGTAGTATAACCGACATCATTGGTGATGGCCTCTGCGAAATACTGAACGCGGTTTTCAGCATATTCGTCTGGCGCAGTCTGCCCATCGTCCATCAGGCTCGTTGCTGCTTCTTTAGAACGAAGATACGCCTTTTTCAGCCGCCCCCCTGCAGCAGCGGCCTTGTCCACGGATTCTGCGATCCTGTGTTTCTGACGGGCCTTGATCTTCGGCAATTCCTCCACCTCCTTTGAAACAGGGGCAGGCGTCAAGCCTACCCCATTGCGAAGGTCCCCTCACCGGGTTTCGTCGTCATCAGCCTATATAGCCGCGTGTTTTTGGGGAACCGGTTTATAAATGGCACCAGGGCGCTGCCGTACTTTATCAGGCCGCATCCCGCATCGGCATTGGTAATGTAGCTCATCTGCTCACGGGAGATATTCAGCAGTGCGGCCAGCTTCTCCCGATCCGACTCGGCCTGATTCAGCATGACGATGAACTCGGAATTTGAGAGCATGGTTCTGGCCTGCAAGGAATCCAGAACAAAATCCACGTTCTGTGTGATTGCGGTAGGATAGGCATTCCGCTTGCGGAATTGTCTCCAGGCGCTGCTGAAAAACGCGGCGGAGTATTCGTTCTCATAGACGACATGGAACTCGTCGATAAAGATATGCGTTCTTTTCCCTTTCTTCCAGTTGAGCGTCACTCGATTGAGAATGGTATCCGTAATGATCAGCAATCCCGCAGATTTCAGTTGTTCTCCAAGGTCGTGGATATCAAAGGCGACAATGCGTTTATCCAGATCCACGTTGCTTTGTTTCCCGAAGATATCCAGTGAGCCGGTGGTAAACAATTCAAGCGCCAGCGCAATCTCTTTTGCCTCCGCTTCGACCTGCTCCAGAAGCTTCTCGCGGAGCGTCGTCAGCGTCGGTACGGTTCCCGTCTCCTCAGCCTCCTGATAGACAAGCTGGATGCAGCGGTCGATAATGGATTTTTGCTGTGCTCCCACTGTTTTTTTGTCGATCTGCTCCAACAGAGACATGATGAATTGAGATTTGACAACTATGGGATTGTTGTCCCCGTAACCTTCCACCATGTACATAGGGTTCAGTCTGTCACGCCCCCCTGCGCTAACGCGGATCACGCTTCCCAAATTCCCCATCGCTCTAATGAGCTGTGCATATTCGCCTTCCGGGTCGCAGATCAGGAGGTCGTCTTCGGTATTCAGAATCAGGAAGATGATGATTTCCTTTGCGCTGAATGACTTGCCGGAGCCGGGGACGCCCAGGAGAAAGGCTGATTGATTCAGAAGATTGGCCTTGTTGCACATGATGAGATTGTGACTGATCGCGTTCTCCCCGAAGTAGATCCCGCCGTGATCTATGATCTCCTGCACCTTGAACGGCATAAAAACGGCAAGGCTCTCTGTGGTGAGGGTCCGGAATGTATTGATCCTTCTTGCTCCAATGGGAAGCACCGTGTTGAGACCATCCAGCTGCTGATACTTCAGCACTGCCATCTGACACATATGCTTTCTTGCTGTGGAAACAATGGCTTCCGTATCTGCATCAAGCTGTTCTTTTGTGTCGGCCATGTGGACCATCGTAATGACCGCAAACATCATGCGCTGGTCGCGGGTGGTCAGGTCATCAAGGAACTCCTTGGCCTCCTTGCGCTGAAGCTCCAGGTCATAAGGAATCACCGCGGAGAAATTGTTGTTTTTGTTCTGACGGCGCTGCCAGTTTGCGATGTTGGTTTCTACCCCCAGGAGGCGTCTTTCTACTTCGCGCACAGCCTCATCGGTGGGTATGGGGATCACGTCGATACTCAGCATCAAGTTCCGGCTAAGGTCGGTCAACTCAGAAACCATGCTGTCTTTGATATAGGAGGCATAGTCTTTGAGGAAATGACACGGCAGTATTTATCGCCCAGCCGGATATAGTCCGCATTTTTCTCAACAGCGTCCGGGCAGATATAGTCCTTGAAGTCATGTCCCATTCTGGCCTTCTCCATTGGTTCAAACACGAAAAAGCTTTCCTCGCCGGCACGGTAGAAGTCATGAAGCACTTCCAACCTCTGATTCACGTCCAGCTCTACGCACTTGGAACCCAGGGCTGCAAAGCGGGCGGTGAGATCAGCGCCGGTCCGGGCAAAATAGGTCCTGGCCTCTTCGATATCCTTCTTCTGGACGGAGACCGTGATGTACTTTTCCTGCATTATGCCATTGCCGCTTGTGGCCTTCTCAAGAAGCATCTGATTGTACTCTCTGCGGTATTCGTCCAGACCGTCGTTCTTCATGGGCATGAGGATCTCTGCCTCGAGATCCTTTCTGCTGACCCGACGATTATTGATCGTGATTTTGGTCGTCGCTCCGCAATCCAGGCTGTTCAGGAGTTCCGAGTAAATCAGAAACATTTTTTCCTTATCCTCGCGGCTGGCTACCAAGTAGTTTATATCTGTAAAACGGTACATTTTCGTGTACTTATTCCCAACGAGGAAAATGCCGTCGCTCCAGATGCGTTTTATCGGGATCAGATCCTGCACCCGGCGAGGCACGCGGTATCTTTCCTTATCCTGCCTCAAAAGATTCTGCAATGTCTTCAGCATGATCGGTCGCCCCACCTTTCTCCGTTTTTTCGATACAGTCTCTGAGAACCTCATAGTAAAGGTTGACGGACTCAAAATGCATTTCCTTGGGTTCCAGGAGTTCTGATCGAAACCAGGCCCAGAGGAACTGTTCTGCGGTCATGCCGTGGTAGCTGATGAAACCCATTGCCGCAAAAGGAGCAGCGCCAAGAATACACATCCACGAAACGGTCTCCATCCCTACGATTGGCTTGAAAATGAAATACAGCACCACGGCTATCCCGGCAGCAAGGGCAGAAAAAGAGAATTGTCGCATAGACAATCCGAAAAACATGGATTCTGCGTAATCGAGAATCTCTCTATTGATTTTTACTTCCATTGGAGCTCCTTTCCCGATGCAATTAAGGCTGAACGCTCAGCTGCAGTCCTTGACTTCACATTTCTGCCTTCTTTCTGGCTTCAGCTTTGTTGTTTCATAACCCCAGCATCTCTCGCACCAGGCGATCCGCCATCTTTACGCTCCCCACCAGAATGAGCATATTGAAAATCAGCTCCCCGATATAGCTCCAGACCATGGAGGCTGCGGCTGCATTGGGATCAACTGCTGGCGGTGCCGCCGCAAAGACAGAAAAAATGATGCACGCCAGTACGATGATCGCTCCTTCCAGAAGGACCGCAGCATAGCTTTTCAGAAAGCTCTTTCCAATATTCTGACTTGGCTCCCCGGCAAACGAGGCAAGCGGGATCGGTGCAATAGCGGAGTACATATACATTTTGAAAAACCGTCCGTACACGCTCAGGATCATGATGAAGCTCAAAACCCAGATGAACAGGCCGCCGATCAACGTAATGGCCCACAAAGGAATGGACTCAAAAAAGCCGCAGTCCTCTATCGCGTTGATAATCGTATTCGGAAGCACCGTTTCCTGTGGAGCGCCAAATCCTGCCGCGTTCATGATGGAAGCGATCACCCCCTGAACAATGTCCAGGAGCGCCATCATCAGTTCCATTCCATAGGTTATGACCCCTTTGGCAAGCGCGAATCGAATAAAGAGCTTGATCGCGTGTTCCGGTCTCTTTACCTCCGCAAAGCTGCCGCAGGTTTTCACCATGCCGATCACGAAGAACAGGACCAAAAGCGCATAGCCTATGGCCTGCAGAGCGCCGTGGATGCTGGAGACTACATTCCATATGGCGCCGCCCTTGAATGTCTGAGGCGACTGCGTGATCAGCGTCCATATTTCAGAGAGCTTCTCATTCCACACGTTCAAGGCATTTTCCAGGTTCTGAACGACCCAGTTATCCGACACTCAAAACACCTCCCTTGAGGCAGGCCGGTCAGAGCCGACCCGCCTCAAATGTCCGGACACTTGGGCTCAGGCGATGATGAGGTTGAGAATCTCCTTTGCAAACGTGATGACGATACCGCCGGCCAGGGTCAGAAAGCCGTTGGACCGCTGAGAAGCATCGTGGCTCTGGAGCGAGAGGCCCACCTGCACAATGCCCCACCCGAGCAGGATGAGGCCAACGGCACGAATCAGGCCGAAGATAAAGGTGGACAGATTATTCACAACGCCAATGGGATCGTCGGCAGCAAAGGCCGGAATCGCCATGCTGACGACTGTGGTTCCGGTCATGACCGCCGCGGCATAACGGTGAAACCACCTCTTCGCCTTATCGGGAACAGGATTTTTCTCAGGGATGTTGTCCTTTCTCATTTTGCATTTCCTCCAGTTTATTGATTATTTCTTCCAGCTCTTCGCTGGTAAGAATGTCGTAATGATGGGTCTCGGACTCAATCCGGACGGATTCATTGAGAAGCTGCGGGTCAATGGAGATCGCGGCAATGCTGCGGGTATCTTCACCATGCTGATAGGGCGGCATTTTGCCGTCCGTGGTCAGCGCCACATTGGGGTGCTTCAGGATGTCGTATTTGAGGTCCATGATCGGGCGCTCTCCGCGAATAAACAGAAGTGCGTAGCGGTTATCCAGCATACGCACCTCGTCCGGCATCATCAGCTCACGTCCTGTAAGCTGATAGTTGATAGAGTAGTTCCCGTTTCGCCCTTTCGACTGACCGTAGGTGTTGGTGTCGATGGTCTCCTTACCCAGCAGCTTGGTGACGTACTCATGGGTACTCTGTTCATTCCCGCCCAAATAGAGAAACTCGTCACAGTTGCCGATGATGGATTCCCACTGCTTTTCAAACAGGGCCTTCAGCTGCGCGAGATTCTGAATGATGATGCTGACCGAGATCTCGCGACTGCGCATCGTGGCCAGCAGCTTGTCGAACTCATCCGGAAGCGCGACGTTGGCAAACTCGTCCATCACGAAGTGGACATGGACCGGAAGCCTCCCACCGTGCATTACATCCGCCTGATAGTAGAGCTGCTGGAAGAGTTGGGTATAGAGCATCCCCACAATGAAATTAAAGCTGGAATCGTTATCCGGAATGACCGCATATACTGCGGTCTTCTTTTCTCCCAAGCTCCACAGCTCCATCTCATCGTTCTGGGTGATGCTGGCCAGGCTGTCCAGATTGAACTTCTCCAGGCGGGAGATGAGCGTGATCTGGATAGACTTGAGCGTTTTTCCGCTCCCGGAGTGATAGCTCTTGTAGTATTTCAGCGCGATGTGCTCCGGGTTCTTGCCTTCGAGCTTTTCAAAGAGGATATCCAGCGTGGAGCGGAAATCCTCATCATCCTCCTTTACCTCACCGGCACGGATCATCTCCATGACCATAGGGAAGTTCTGTTCTTCAGGCGGTGCTTCATAATGAAGATAGAACACCAGCGCCAGAAGGAGCATGGTCGCAGCCTGGTCCCAAAACGGGTCCTGTGACTGGCTGCCCTTCGGAGTGGTGTTCTTAAAGAGATTCGTTACCAAGCGCTGAATGTCGTTATCGTCACGGAGGTAAACAAACGGGTTGTAACAATGGCTTTTTTCCATATTGATCAGGTCGATGACCTTGATCTCATAGCCCTTTGCCTTCAGCAGCCCGCCTGTATCCCTCAGAAGCTCACCCTTCGGATCGAGGCAAACGAAGCTGGTGTTGGCGTTCATCACATTGGGTTTTGCAAAAAACCTCGTTTTACCGGAGCCAGAGCCGCCGCAGACCAGAACATTCAGATTGCGGCGGTGTTTTCGACCGTTGAGGCCGATAGCGACATTCTGCGTCAGGATTTTGTTTTCCGTCCTGTTTCTGCTGGCGTACTTCCTGTTGACCGTTCCAGGCGAGCCCCATTTCGCCGAACCGTGCTCTTCACGCCTCCGATAGTTCCGGTCGTTGGAGAGAAAAATGCCGATACCGATGGCATACCCCATGAGAAAAACGAGGACAGTTTTCAAGCTGTCCTCACAGATCTCAATGTGCAGCGGATCGTTGAAAATGCTCTCCGCTTTTTGCAGGAAACCGATCAGTCCGTCCCCAAGCGCCGGAGCTACCAGAAGAGCAAGCCATACAACGGGAAGAATGCCGAGGCAGTACAGGATGATATGAGCACGGTCGAACTTATCTTGTTTCACGGTCCGCCCTTCGCTTTTTCTTTTTGGTCGGGGCGTCAATGACCCGCAGAAGCAGGTCCTCCACCGGTTCAACCGGCCCGTCCTTCCGAAGCTGCGCGCTTCGGAGATCATAAAGGCTGCGAACCAGAAGCTGCTGCTCGTCGCTGTCGAGGGTCAGCACCTTCACTTCCCCGTGCATGGCGGACCTCCTTATCTGGTGTCGCCGCGGTCTTTTTTCTCACGGCTCTGTGCTTCGAGTACGCGGTTCATATCGCGGCTGATCTCGCCGGCCACATCCCGGATCCTGCCCAACTCCGCCCGGAACTCCTGCGTAGTCATCTTGCTGTACTGCTCCGGGATCGAGTCGAACTTGAAGGCATCCACAGAGACGCCGTAACGTCTGCACAGCACGTAGGACACAAAGTAGGCGGTGATGATGTTCTCGTTTCGCCGGTAGCCGCCTTTATCCATGTGAGCGTGGGCCAGTTCATTGGAGAGGCTGCGGAAGATCGTGGGCGCATCCATGCCCTGACGGACGAAGATGGTCTTTTCATCGGGCTTATAGATGGCGTTGAGTCTCTCCGACATGGCATCGCTGATCGTCATCTTGCAGGGCGCGTTGGTGATAAGCGATTTCAGAAGCAATCTCTCGTCGCGGGTCACCCTGGGCGTCACGTGCTCCCGGCTGCTGGTCTGTGAAATATCAAAGACCTTTTTCACGTTGAAGCTGGTGCCGGTGCTGCCGTTGTCCTTCTCATACTCCTTTCCGGGTTCCAGAATGGAAATGGCCGTTTCGCCTCTCTGGATACTCACACCGGCGTCCTTCCAGGTATCAAAGTCGGCCAGCCT
>JAEEGL011848548.1_pt1 | contig 11153 bp, 8 predicted proteins | sample 9134231 | NCBI WGS metagenome assembly JAEEGL01 (sample SAMN16246548, study PRJNA631951) | gut metagenome | biome: gut microbiome; feature: rumen; material: fiber-attached | host: Bos | place: Iran: Karaj | collected 2018-10
GGAACGCCTGCCCCTGGCCCAGTCCATCGTCCCGGACGGCGCGCCCCATATTTTATGCCTGAGCCTCCCCGGCTACCGGGGCGAGGTGCTGGTGCGGTATCTGTCGGATCTGGGGGTCTGCGTGTCCTCCGGTTCCGCCTGTCACCGGGGAAAGCCCGGCGAGGCTCTGGGGGCCATGGGTCTGCCCAAACCCGTCCGGGACGGCGTGATCCGGGTGAGCTTTGCCCCGGACTCCCGAAATGAGGATATCATCGCTCTGACGGAGGCCCTTGTGCGGGCCTCGGAGGAGCTTGTCTCAGCGGCCCGCTGAGAGAGAGGAGAGAGAACCATGGCCTTGACTGTGCTGGCGGTAGGCGACGTGGTCGGCGACGCGGGGGTGGACTATCTTGCCCGGCGTCTGCCGGTGCTGCAGCGCCTGCACCACGTGGAATTCACCGTGGTCAACGGGGAGAACGCCGCCGGTACGGGGCTGCTGCCCCGGCAGGCCGACGCCATTTTCTCGGCGGGGGCCGACGTGATCACTCTGGGCAACCACACCTACGGCCGCCATCAGATCTTTGATCGGCTGGACGACGATCCCCGTCTCCTGCGGCCGGCCAACTATGCCGGCGTCCGGCCGGGACGGGGCTGGGGCGTCTTTTCCTGCGGCGGATATCGGATCGGCGTTTTGAATCTCATCGGCCGCTGTTCTCTGGAGTGGGGGGCCGACAATCCTTTCACCGCGGCGGACAAGGCCTTGAAGGACATGGCCGACGCGGATTTTCTGCTGGTGGACTTCCACGCGGAGGCCACCTCTGAAAAGCTGGCCATGGCCCACGATCTGGACGGCCGGGCGGCGGCCCTGTGGGGCACCCACACCCATGTGCCCACGGCGGATGCCCGGATCTTCCCCAAGGGGTTGGGCTATCTCACGGATCTGGGCATGACGGGTCCGGCGGACGGCGTCATCGGCATCCGGGCGGAGCAGTCCGTGACCCTGTTCCGGGGCGGGCTCCCCGGCCGGTTCGAGCCGGCGGACGGCCCCTGCAAGCTGGAGGCGTGTCTGTTCACCCTGGACGGCGGCCGCTGTACCGAAATCGAGCAGATTTTGATCCGGGACTGAGAGAAAAGGAGGGGTTTCCATGCTGCGAATACTCCACGGGGCGGACCTGCATCTGGACACCCCCTTTGCGGCGCTGCCGCCGCGGCTGGCGGCCCGGCGCCGTCTGGAGCTGCGGATGATGCCCGCCCGGCTTGCGGCTTTGGCCCGGAAGACCGGCGCGGAGCTGGTGCTTCTGGCGGGGGACCTGCTGGACGGCGCGCCCCCCTTTACGGAGACGGTGGAGGCGCTGATGCAGGCCCTGGGGAGCATCCCCGCCCCGGTGTTCATCGTCCCGGGCAACCACGACTGGCTGTCCCCGGATTCCCCTTACCGTCTTAGCTGGCCCGGGAACGTGCATATCTTCACCGCGGCGGGCATCGAGCGGGTGCCTCTGCCGGGGCTGAACTGCGTGGTCTACGGCGCGGCCTATACGGAACCGGCGAAGGCGGGGATCTTAGAAAATTTCCGCCCCGACGAGTCGGACGGGGACGCCCTGCGCATCCTGCTGCTCCACGGCGAGGCAGGGGGCGATCCCGAGGGTCCCTACTGCCCCGTTTCCGAGGAGCAGCTGGCGGAGAGCGGCATGGACTACGTGGCCCTGGGCCACATCCATAAATTTTCCGGCATCCGCCGCAGCGGGGACACCATCTGGGCCTGGCCCGGCTGTCCCGAGGGCCGGGGCTTTGACGAGACCGGGGAGCGGGGCGTCATCGTCGGCGGTCTGGAGCGCGGCGCGCACACCCTGGAATTTCTGCCGGTCAATCAGAAGCGGTATGAGATCTACACCGTGCCGCTGACGGCCGGCGACGACCCCATGGAGAAGCTCCGGGACCTGCCTCTGTCGGAGGATCAGGTGGCCCGGGTGGTCTTCACCGGGGAAACGGAGGAGGCGGACCTGCCCCTCCGGGACCTGGAGGAGGCGCTGCTGGACCGGTGCTTTTACGGCCAGGTCCGGGACGAGACCCGGGTCCACCGGGCCCTGTGGGAGCGTCTGGAGGAGCAGTCCCTCACCGGAGCGTTCCTCCGCCGCCTGCGGGACCGGATGGAGCGGGAGCCGGAGCGGCGGGCGCTGCTGGAGCGGGCCGCCCGATTCGGCCTGGCCGCCCTGGAGCGGCGGGAAGATCCGGAGGGAGGGGATGACCTGTGATCCTGCGTCAGATGACGGCCTCCTTCGGCTGTCTGGACCACCGGACCATGGAGCTGGAACCGGGGCTGAATCTCATCGAGGCCCCCAACGAGAGCGGAAAATCCACCTGGTGCGCCTTTCTCCGGGCCATGTTCTACGGCGTGGAGACGAAAAAGGGCAAAAAGAACGAACTGACGGATAAAAAGCGCTATCAGCCCTGGAACGGCGCCCCTATGGAGGGCCTGCTGCGCTGCACCCTCTGGGACGGCCGCGACGTCACCGTCCAGCGTGAGACCCCACGGGCCGCGGCGCCCATGGGCCGGTGCACCGTCCGGGACGAGAACACCGGCGAGCTTCTGGATCTGGGTCCCCAGCCGGGGCTGCAGCTGCTGGGGGTGGAGGAGGCGGTCTTTGCCCGCAGCGCCTTCATCCGCACCGGCAAGCTGGCGGTGGAGGCCGACGAGGCCCTGGAAAAACGGATCCTGTCCCTCCTCTCCGACGGGGAGGAGATCATGAGCCGGGAAGAGGCGGAGAATACCCTCCGCCAGTGGCAGAACGAGCGCCGGGTGAACCGGGCCACGGGACAACTGCCCCGACTGGAGGCGGAGCTGCGCGACACGGAGCGCCGTCTGGAGGAGCTGCGCACCGCCGCCGGACGGGTGGCGGGCGCCCGGCGGGAGCGGGACGCACTGGACCGCCGGAGAGCGGAGCTGGAGCGGCAGCTGCAGGTCCACGATTGGTACGAGGCGGAGTCGATGTATACCCAGGCCCAGGCCGCCAAAGCGGACTACGACGAGACGGAGGCCCAATGGGAAGAGGTCTGCGCCGCCCTGACGGAGGAGACCCCGGAGCGCATTGAGCTGCTGGGCCTGCGGGACGAGGTGATCCGCATGGAGGCCCTGCGGGGCAGCGACGAGGATGCCAGGACAGCCGGCCAGGTAGACGAGGCCATCCTCATCCATCAGCGGGCCCAGTTCAAACGCGCCGAGGAGGATTATCAGCAGGCGGCGGCCCTGGGGAGCCGGAAATTCCCCTTGCTGCCGGTGCTTTTTGCCGTGCTGACGGCGCTCTGCTTCGTCCTGGGCACGGTGCTGGCCACGGCGATCCCCCTGTATATCGGTCTGGCCTGCCTCGCCGTGTTTGTGATCACGCTGATCCTGTGGATCGTCAGGGAGACCCGGCGGAAGCACCGGCAAACGGCGCTGCTGGAGCCCTACGGCGTCACGTCGACGGAGGCAATGTCCACGGCGCTGGAGCGGCTCCGGACGGATCTGGACGCCGCGGAGGAGGCCGGGGCCTTCCGGCAGGCTGCGGAGGAGAAGCACGAGAGATTTTGTCAGATGGAGGCGGAGCTCCGGGAGAAGATCGGGGCCTTCGCCCCCGGCGAGGACCTGCTGCAGGCCGTGGAGGAGAGGATCCTCCTGCGGGAGAAGCTGGCCCGGCTGGAGGACCGTCTGGAAAATCTCCGGCGGCAGAACGAGGAGCTGGGGGAGATCACTGCCCCGGAGGGCCCGCGGCCGGAGCTGCCGCAGAGCAGCCGGTCCGCCGCCGAGGCGGAGCGGGACCGAACGGAGCTGCGCATCCGGGAGCTGGACACCCTGCTGGCCCGGGCTGAAGGCGAGCGGGACGCCTGGGGCGATCCCGCGGATCTCCAGGCCCGTAAAGAGGCGCTGCTGGAGCGCCGGGAGGCCCTGACGGACCAGTGGGAGGCACTGGCGGTGGCTCGGGAGGAGCTGGAGGGCGCCCATGAGGAGCTGAGCAGTCGGTTTTCGCCCCGGCTCAACGAGGCCGCCGCGGCCATCTTCCATCAGCTCACCGGCGGCCGGTACGAGGCGCTGACGCTGGACAGGAGCCTCTCCGCTGTGGTGCAGGAGCGCTCCGACTCGCTCAGCCGCAACGCCCAGGCGCTCAGCCGCGGAGCTCTGGACCAGCTGTATCTGGCGGTGCGTCTGGCCATCTGCGATTTGATCCTGCCGCCGGACACGCCGCTGATTTTGGACGACGCCCTGGCACATTTCGACGAAACTCGCATGGGACATGCATTAGAATATTTCCTGACCTCCGAGCGGCAGATCCTGCTGTTCACCTGCCATGCCCGGGAGGGGAACTATCTGGCCGGCAGGGCCGGCGTACATCGCGTGAGCATCGCCTGAAAAGGAGGCTGATCGACATGGAACAGATAAAGAAACAGACCGGCGCCGGGATGGAGACGTTTTTCTGGCTCCAGGCCATCGTCGGGGCGCTGGTGATCATCGTGCTGGTGTTCACCTTCTTCGGCCGCATCATCGCCGTGGAGGGCTCCTCCATGGTGCCCACCCTGCAGGACGGCGACCGGCTCCTGCTGTACAGCATCGGCTATACCCCCGAGGCCGGGGACGTGGTGGTCCTGACCAAGGATTCGTTTTTGGAGACGCCCATCGTCAAGCGGGTCATCGCCGTGGGCGGCCAGACCGTGGAGATCGACTATGAGGACCGGTGCGTCCGGGTCGACGGCACGGAGCTGGACGAGCCCTATATCAACGAGCTTATGGAGCAGCCCTACTGGGACCAGTCCGACGTCATCGACGTGCCGGAGGGCAGCGTCTTCGTCATGGGCGACAACCGGAACCACAGCTCTGACAGCCGGGACGAGCATCTGGGCTGCGTGGACAACCGGCTGATCCTGGGCCGCGCGGTGCTGATCCTGTCGCCCTTCTCCCACTTCGGGCGGATCCCGTGATGACGTCGGGCGGAAAGGAGAGAGACGATGATCCATCTGGTGTTTGTGAAAATGAAGGACGGTCCGGTGTCCGACGCCCTGCTCCGGGAACTTGAGGACGACTTCGCCGCCATCGCCGAAGCCATGGCGGGGGAGGTCCCGGAGGTGTCCCTTCTGCGCAACTGCGTGGCCCGGGACCAGAACGCGGACCTGCTCATCCGGGTGGAGATGCGGGATCCGGAGGTCCTGCCCCGGTATCTGGAGCACCCGTTGCATCTGGCCGTCCGGGAGAAGCTCCTGGCGCAGGCGAAAACGCTGACGTCCTTCGACTACGAGCCGTAACGGCAGAGAAAAAGACAGGGAGGGGAACGGTATGTTGGAGCAGATCTCCATCTATACGGAGAACAAAAAGGGCGTGCTGCGGGACATCACGTCGATTTTTGTGGAAAATGAGATCAATATCGACGCCATGATCGTCAACGACAGCGCGGAGTTCGGCACGGCGCGGTTCATCGTGGACAAGCCAGAGGCGGCCGTGGAGGCCCTGAAAAGCCGGGGCTACGTCACGAAGCGGTCCAAGGTGGTGGGCGTGTGCGTGAACGACGGCTGCGGCGAGCTGGACCGGCTGCTGGAGTATGTGCTGGACGCCAATATCAACCTGGACTACGTCTACGCCACCTTCGACAGAGCCACCGCCGCCCCGGTGGTGATCCTGAAAAGCCCCGGGGACGTGGATATCCTGGAGAGCATCCTGAAGGGTAAGGGTTATACCGTAAAATAATCGATCAAATCAAAACCGCTTCGCCGGGTTTTTGTTTGGGTAAGGAGATGCAGCGGAGTGATCTCGTTTTCCCGCCTGCGGGGAAGCGAGGGATACGGAGCCTGCATCGACGTGATACGTGCTCCCGGAAAAAACGATCCAACTTTATTCGCCGCTGCGGCGGCGAACTCTGCGAGGCCTTACTGCAGCCCGGAGACCGCCGAAAGGCGGTCTTTTTTACCGTCGGACAGCCGGAGGTTCCACGCAGGACCGCGGGGGGAGACAGCGCCCCCCCGCTTTTTTGCGCGCCGGAGCGAAAAAAGGAAAAATTTTATCCCCGAAAACCGGGGAAAATTGCCGAAAACAGTAGCAATCGGGCCGGGATTATGCTATAATCACAAGATACAATGATAAAATAGCTATTCTTATAACCGCAACAACGATCGCAATATGCGCCGACAGGGCCGGAGACCGGCGAAGTCGGCGGGGAGAGAGGAAGAGGTGAGACGCGATGACAGGTCAGTATCTGCTGCTGCACGACCAACAGGGCCCTGCTGACGCCGGAACGGCCGGGAACGGCGCTTTCCGGTCGGTGGCCCTCTCGCCTCGGGCGGCGGCGCTGACGGAGGACAGCCGCTTCCGGGACCTGTGCGCCGTTCTGGATACCCGGGGCATACTGCCGGATTCCATGGACGGCCAGAAGCCAGACGCACGGGGCATCCTGCGGGTCAGCCCCTGGAACGGCGGATTTCTGGCCGCACGGAGCTACCGGGTGGACAGGCGGAAGGGGGACGGCGGGACCGTCACCTTTACCCACGGCTATCTTCTCACCGACGGGGAGCGCGAGGCGCTTCTCCGTGGACCGGAGGGCCTGACGGATCGGGGCCGGTTTTACGGCTACACCGGCGCGGATCACGGCGATCTGACGCCGCCGGACGACGCCATGGACCTGCTGGCGGGGGATGAGATCGCCCTGCCGGACGCCCTCTGGGAAAATCTCGGCTTCGACGAGGACCGCTTCGCCGCCCTGGTGTCCGCCCTCTGCGACCGGACCGCCGGCGGCGGCCTGACGGTGCTGGCCATCCCCACAAGGGCCGCCGGCGCTGCGGGAAGTCTGGCCGGCGAGCAGCTCGTGGCGGCGCTTTACGCGCTGCTGCCGGACTGCGTGGCCGAGAAGCTGGGCTGCGTCTCCTGCTGGGACGCGGACCCGGAGGATCCGGGTCTGGAGGGCATCGGGCTGGTCATCATCCCCCCCGACAATCTGCCCCTGTGGCAGGGGAAGGACGTGGCCCTGCTGGACCTGATCAGCGGAGAGCAGCGGAATATCGGGCCGGACCGGACCCTGGGCGGCATCCTGTGGCAGTACCGCCGGGATCCCGCGGGCGCAGCGGCGTTCCACGGCTGGCTGGAGAACTATTTTGAAGACCATCCGGAGCTGACGGACCGGGACGCGGAGTCCCTGGACCGGGCGGCGGCGCTGTATGAGCCCGTGTCCCTGCCCAGAGCCGAGGCTCCCGTCCTGCCTGCGGCTGAGCCCGCCGGTGAGACCCCGGCGGCGGAGGCGGAGGAGGTGTTCGTGCAGGAATCCCTGTTCGATGCCCCGGCGCAGCCGGCGGAAGTCCCTGCGGACACGGAGGAGGCCCCCGAGACGCTCCCGGAGACGGAAGAAGAGCCGGATCTCGCGGCGCTTGCGGAAGAAACGGAAGAGATCGAAGAAAGCGCGGAGACAGAGCAGCCGGAGACCGCCGAAGACGGATGGCCGGAGCTGCCCGAGGTCGAAAAGACGCCGGAGGGACCGCTCCCCGAGGCCCCGCGGGCCATGGAGGACGCGCTTCCCGACGGGGATCCGGAGCCCGGGGAGGAAGAGGACCTCTTCGAAGAGGAGGGCGAATCGGACGGCGGGACGTCTGAAGACGAGGACCTCGAGGAAGAAGACGACGACTTCGACGAAGACGAGGAGAAAGACGACGACTCCGACGACGAAGACGAAGAAGAAGATGAAGATGACGACTCCGACGACGACGAGGATGATGACTCCGACGAGGATGATGACGACTCCGACGACGATGACGACGACGATGACGATGACGACGACGATGACGACGACGATGACGAGGAAGACGTGATCTTCGCCGTCTCCGACGAGCTTGCGGAGTCGGAGACAGCGGCAGCGGTGGCGGAGATCAGCGAGGCGGAGCGCCTGGAGGCGGAGCGGCAGCGGCTGACGGAGCCGGAGAGCACCGCCGACGTGAAGGAGCTGCTGGCCTTCCTGGAGACGGTGCCCCGGACGTCCATGGCAGACCGGATGGAGCTGGTGAACCTCTGCGGTGCCCGCCGCGGCTCCTCTCAGGAGGTGCGGACCTTCTTCGAGGATCTGGCCGGCACACCGTATTTCTATATGTACTACTTCGGCTTCCTGGCCAGCGACAAGCTGGCGGAGGCGGAGGTGCTGGAGTCGCTGATCCTCCGGCGGGACGACTGGTGCACGGAGCTGTGCCGGGCGGCCGCGGAGGCCGGGGACGTCTTCCCCGACACCGAGAGCCTGCTCCGCAGAGCCTTCGGGCGGCTGTGGAAGAGTCAGCCGGCGGACTCGGCGGCGGATCTGCTCCACCTGGCGGCGGAGCAGGAGGCCAGGCTGGAAACCAAGCGGTATGAGGGGCTTTACAGCCCCGCCGAGGACCTGATGCAGGGCGTGGGCCAGCGGCTCATGACCCAGTTCTCCACCCCGGAGGGCATGAAGGACATGCTGACGCTGGACGCCGCGGACCTGGCCCAGCTGAGCGTCTGGAGCCGGACCTATCACTGGAGCGGCAGTCCTCTGCGGCTGCTGCCCCTGTGCCGGACCCTGGACGCGGTGAAGGATCAGAACGATCTGGCCAAGGTGACGGAGAGCCTCCGGGCCCTGACGCCGGAGGAGCGGCAGCTGATGCTGCCGCGTCTGGAAAAGGCCACACAGAGACCGGAGCCGGAGCTCCGGGGCCGGGGCAGCGAAAAGCAGCTGGTGGTCCACAGCGGACTGTATCTGCTGGCGGCCCAGGTCCGGGAGGAAGAGAAGACCGAGTGGGACGAAAACGGCATGGACGCCGTGGCCTCGTGGTTCAACGCCCTCTTTGCCCGGAACGGACAGGGCGAGCCGAAAAAGGCCCTGCGCTATCTGCTGGGCGCCCTCCAGAGCATCCCCCGGACGGATCTGGGCGGGTCCTATCCGGCGGCCCTGCGCCGGGGCGCCGCCACCTTCATGGCCAGCCGCGTCCCGGACAAGAGCTGGCGGGAGGCGCTGCTGGACGGCACCGTGCTGAAACTCTTCAAGAACCTGCCGGAGGACAGCGAGATCAGGCGCACCATGAGCCGGGCGGTCCACAGCAGTCCCGACGCGCGGCTGTGCAGAGCCTATCAGCTGCACCATGAGAGCCGCGGCATCAACCTTGCCGGCAGTTCCGGCGGCAGAGCCGGCGGCGGCCCGGCGGGTCTGGGTCCCAGACTGAAGGAGGGTCTGCTGGCCTATGTGGCCGCGCTGGTGCTGATCCTGATCGACGTAGTGATCGTCCGGGCCGTCTGGCGGCACAGTCCGGCCCTGGGCGTGTTCATCGGTATCGTTCTGTGCGCCGTCGTACTGGCGGCGGGATGGTTTGTCCTGAAAAAGAGACAGAAGAAAAAGGGGGCAGAGAGATGAGAAGGACGGGAAGAGTTGCCACGGCGATGCTGCTGGTCCTGCTGATGCTCGCCGTGCTGGGTACCAGCGCGTCTGCGAAAAAGGATATCACCGCGGAAGAGGAGGTGGCCGCCTGGCCCCGGATCCTCACCCAGGACGAGGTGAAGGAGGCCCTGGAGGGCGATCTGTTCCTCTGCGCCACGGAGGACGGGGCGTGGGAGACCGCCGAGAGCATCGGCGCCACGGTCCTGCGCCTGCCGGAGCAGGCGGATCTTCTGCTGCTGACCACCGGCGGGGACGGAAGCAAGTCCCTGATGGACGACGTATATCGCGTGGCCCTTTCGCCCGACGTGGCCCGCGGTCTTGAGACGGGCCTTGCCCTGGAGGAGCGGGATGGCGTACTGACCCTCCTGCCCGGCGACACGGTGGCTTTGGGCACGCCTCTGCTCACCGGCGACAATCTGACCACGGCCCAGAGTATGGCCGGCGGCTCCTCCGCCACGCTGCTGGCGTGGCAGAACGGCAGCGGCTGGTCCCTGGCCATGCTGCCCCAGGGCAGCAACAGCTGCACCTTCACCGGCGGCGTGGAGGCTACGGTAGTGGACGAGTCCATGGTGGTGAACGACGTGGTGGTGCTGGAGAACGGCACCCCAGTGCCCATGAAGACCATGGAGGTTTCCGAGGACGCCGTGCTGACGGCCCTCACCGAGGACACCCGCATCGAGGTCAACGAGGACGGCTCCGTGGTCCGTGTGGACGGCGCGGAGCGCAGCGACGGCTCCGTCCACTGGGGCGTGATCATCCCCTGCGTGATCTTCGGCGCCATCGTGTTCCTGGGTCTCGCCTGGCTGGTGGGGAGACGCTGGAGCCGGTAAAACAGTCATCACAGTGAATTGCACCCGCCTCCCCGGTCGGGGAGGCGGGGTTTCAAACAGAGAGAGGTGAGCCTGTGACAGAGGAGCCCATCATCCAGCTAAAAAATCTCAACAAGACCTTCGGGACGGGGGAGGGCCAGGTGGTGGCCCTGGACGGCATCGACCTGTCCATCTATCCCGGGGAGATCTTCGGCGTCATCGGCCTGTCCGGCGCCGGTAAGAGCACGCTGGTGCGCTGCATGAACCTGCTGGAGCGCCCCACCCGGGGCGAGGTCATCGTGGACGGCAAGTCCCTGACCACGCTGTCGGAGAAGGAGCTGCGCATGGCCCGGCGGTCCATCGGCATGATCTTCCAGGGCTTCAATCTGCTCATGCAGCGCACGGCCCTGGACAACGTCTGCTTCCCCCTGGAGCTCATGGGACAGTCCCGGCGGGAGGCCCGGAAAAAGGCCCGGGAGATGCTGGCCACCGTGGGACTTGCCGACAGGGAGAAGGCCTATCCGGCCCAGCTCTCCGGCGGTCAGAAGCAGAGAGTGGCCATCGCCCGGGCCCTGGCCACGGACCCGAAGGTGCTGCTGTGCGACGAGGCCACCTCGGCCCTGGATCCCACCACCACGCTGTCCATCCTTGAATTGCTCAAGGAGCTCAACACCCGGCTGGGCGTCACCGTGGTGGTCATCACCCACGAGATGAAGGTCATCGAAAAGATCTGCAGCCGGGTGGCCATCCTGGCCCACAGCCGTATCGTGGAGATGGGCGCCGTGGAGGAGATCTTCCGGCATCCCCAGACCATGGAGGCCCGGACGCTGATCTATCCCGCCTCCGTGGAGGAGACCGGGGAAAGCTATCCCGGCGGCGGCCGGTTCCTGCGCTTGATCTTCGACGGTCAGTCCACCGTCCGGCCCGTGGTGGCGGAGATGGTGCTGGCCTGCGGCGCGCCGGCCAATATCGCCTACGCCGA
>JAEEGL012319859.1_pt1 | contig 11153 bp, 8 predicted proteins | sample 9134231 | NCBI WGS metagenome assembly JAEEGL01 (sample SAMN16246548, study PRJNA631951) | gut metagenome | biome: gut microbiome; feature: rumen; material: fiber-attached | host: Bos | place: Iran: Karaj | collected 2018-10
AATATCGACGCCAAGGGCCGCCTGTTTATCCCGGCGAAGCTGCGGGAGGAGCTGGGCAGCACCTTCCACGTGATCGCAGGACAGGATCACTGCCTGTCCATCTTCTCGGAGGACCGCTGGAACGCCTGGATGGAGCAGTTGAAGACCAAGTCCTACAGCGAGATCAAGACGCTGCGGTCCGTGTTTGCCAACGCTGCGGACTGTGAGCCGGACAGCCAGGGCCGCATCCTGATCCCGGCCAGACTCCGGGACTATGCGAATCTGGAAAAAGAAGTCGTCGTTATCGGCAGCTTTGACCGCGTGGAGGTCTGGAACGCCCGCCGCTGGGCTGAGATGGAGGAAGAGGCTTTCTCCACCGGCGCGCTGGAGGCGGCCATGGAATCCATGGGGCTGTAAGCGGTGGACGCGGAAGCCTTTCGCCCCAATCAGGCAGAGGATGCAGCCTACGGCCACAAGCCGGTGCTGCTGGAGGAGTGTCTGGAGGGACTGCAGATCCGGCCCGACGGCGTCTACGTGGACGGCACCCTGGGCCGGGCCGGACACGCGCTGGAGATCGTCCGGCGTCTGACTGCGGGGCGGCTTATCGGCATCGACCGGGATCAGACGGCCATCGACGCGGCCCGGGAACGGCTGGCCGGATATATGGACCGGGTGACTCTGGTACACGGCAACTTTCAGCAGCTGGGTGAGATCCTGCGGGAGCTGAACCTGCCCGGCGCGGACGGAATGCTCTTCGATCTGGGCGTGTCCTCTCCGCAGCTGGATGACGCACAGCGCGGCTTTTCCTATATGCACGACGCGCCGCTGGACATGCGGATGGACCGGACGGCGCCTCTGACAGCCCGCGACGTGGTCAACGGCTGGAGCTATGAGGAACTGCGGCGCATCCTGTACGACTACGGCGAGGAGCGCTACGCACCGGCCGTTGCGGCGGCCATCTGCCGCCGGCGGGAGGAGCGCCCCATCGAGACCACGCTGGAGCTGGCGGAGCTGATCCGCGGCGCCATGCCGGCCAAGGCCCTGCGGGAGAAGCAGCATCCCGCCAAGCGCAGCTTCCAGGCGATCCGCATTGCCGTCAACGGCGAGCTGGACGCGCTGCCGCCCATGCTGCGGGCTGCAGCGGACGGTCTGAACCCCGGCGGCAGGCTGGCGGTGATCTCCTTCCACTCCCTGGAGGATCGGATCGTCAAGAAAACCCTGCAGGAGCTGGCCACAGGCTGTACCTGCCCGCCGGAATTCCCGGTGTGCGTGTGCGGCAAGAAACCCCGTATGAAGATCATCACCCGCAAGCCGGTGACAGCCGGACCTGCGGAGCTGACATATAACCCCCGCGCCCGCAGCGCCAAGCTGCGCGTGGCGGAAAAACTGTAAGAGAAAGGAGCTTCCCGACCATGGCGGAACAGAAGAAACGCCCCGGCACAACTACATACGGCAGCCTGGCGTACGATCTGGACGCGCTGGTTCGGGAGCACAACCTGGAGGAAGCCGGCAAGGTACAGGAGCATGAGCGCCAGCCGGTACGCCGCCGCCCCCAGACCCAGCGGCAGGCTGCTGCTGCGGCAGTCCCCCGCGCCAAGGCGTCCCCGCTGGTGGTGGGGTGCGTGGTGGTGCTGGCGGCCATGGTGCTGCTGCTGATCATGGGCTACGTACAGCTGACCACCATCTCCGGCAGCATGGCCGCGATGAAGAGCGAACTGGCGGAGCTGAACGACGAGCACGTTTCGCTGCTGACCAAGTATGAGCAGACCTTCGATCTGGCCACCGTAAAGGAAACGGCGGAGGCCGCCGGCATGAGCAAGCCCACCAGCGCGCAGATCGAATACGTGGATCTGTCGGGCTCGGATACGGCTGTGGTATATCGGGCCAGCGCCGAGGGATTGCTCACCGGCATCATGAACGGCGTGGAGCGTGGCTTCAACGCAGTGCTGGAATATTTCCGTTGAGCTGCCCCATATAGTGGGGAAGGAGTGGACAACAAACAGAGAAACGATGAAAGGAGTAAGAAGGGGACTTCTTGCTCCTTCGTTGGTATAAGCGCCCCGCCTGCCGCTCTCGGCGTGCGGGGCAAGGCGGCGATGAGAGCCGAAAGGAGAAGACCGTGGCAAATTCAGGGAATCGAAAAAGTGAAGTCGTACGCCGCGCCAACCGCGTGATCCAGCTGCGCACCTTTGTCCTGATGCTGGTGCTGGGCGTGGGCGTCTTTGTTGTGCTGTTCTTCAAGCTCTACGATCTGCAGATCAACCGTCACGAGGAGCTGCAGAAAATGGCAGTGAGCCAGCAGACCCGCAGCACGGTGGTTTCCGCCTCGCGGGGCACCATCTACGACTGCAACGGGAACATCCTGGCGATCTCCGCCACGGCGGAGACGATATTCCTGTCCCCCAAGGAGATCGACGAGGTCCTGACGGCCAGCAGCGAGGCCAAGGACGCCAAGGACAAGGTAAACTGGACCAAGGATTCCCTGGCGGCGGCGCTGGCGGAGATCCTGGACGTCAATGAGGAGAGCGTCCGCAAGCGGATGGACCGGCTGGACTCCATGTACGAGGTCATCAAGCTGCGGGCCGACGAGGACGTGGCAAACAAGGTCCGGGAATACATCAACGAGAACAAGGTCCGGGGCGTCTATCTGGTGACGGACTCCAAACGCTACTATCCCTACGGGGATCTGGCCTGCCACATCATCGGCTTCGTGGGCAACGACAACACGGGCCTGTACGGCCTGGAGGCCCGCTACGAGAAGCAGCTGGAGGGACAGACCGGCCTGGTCATCACGGCCAAGGACGCCGCCAACCACGACCTGCTCTATGAGTACGAGCAGTACTTTGATCCCCACAACGGCGACTCCCTGGTGCTGACGCTGGACAACACCGTTCAGTACTATCTGGAGAAGATGCTGAAGGACTGCGTCTACAAGTACGAGGCGAAGGAAGGCGGCATGGGCATTATCATGAACGCCAAGACCGGCGCCATCCTGGGCATGGCCTCTTATCCCAATTACGATCTGAACGCCTTTTCTACCGTACAGGATCAGCGGCTGCTGGACGCCATCGAGTCCGGCGAGGCGACCCTGGGCGAGATGCAGATGAAGCAGTGGTGGAACAAGGCGGTGAATGAGGTGTATGAGCCCGGTTCCACCTCCAAGGTGCTGACCCTGGCGGCCGCCCTGGAGGAAGGCGTGGTGGATATGGACAGCACGTTCACCTGCACCGGCTCCATCCACGTGTCCACCGCCACCATCAAGTGCTCCGGCAAGCACGGCTTCCAGAACCTGGCCAAGACGGTGGCCAACTCCTGCAACCCGGCCTTCATCACCTACGGCCTGAGGCTGGGGACCGAGAAGTATTACGAGTACATGCGGGCCTTCAACCTGATGAGCGGCTCCGGTGTGGATCTGGATGGCGAGGGCAACAGCATTTTCCAGCCGGCCAGCTCCTTTACCCAGCTGGACCTGGCGTGCTACGCCTTCGGCCAGAACTTCAGTGTGACGCCCATTTCGCTGATCGCGGCCCAGGCGGCCTGCGTCAACGGCGGCTATCTCCACAAGCCCTACGTGGTGGCCCAGGTGCTGGACGACGAGGGCAACGTGATCTGGCAGCATGACGACACGCCGGTGCGCCAGGTGGTCAGCGAGGAGACCAGCGCCAAGGTGCGCGAGTGCCTGGAGACGGTGGTGGCCGGCGGTACCGGCCGCAACGCCCAGGTGGCGGGCTACCGTATCGGCGGCAAGTCCGGTACGGCGGATAAGCGCGACGCCACGGGCCAGACGAAAGAGGTCATCGTGTCCTTTATGTGCATGGCCCCGGCGGACGATCCGGAGATCATCATGCTCATCGCCCTGGACAGCCCCAGCCCCTATACCGGGACCTATCCCTCCGGCGGCAACATGGTGGCCCCGGGGTGCAGCCAGATCATGGCGGAGATCCTGCCCTATCTGGGCATCGAGCCCTCCTATTCCGCCGAGGAGCTGCTGGGCGCCGATACCACCGTGCCCAACGTGGTGGGCTGCGGGATCGAGGAGGCCCAGCAGAAGCTGAAGGACCGCGGCCTCAGCAGCCGCGTGGTGGGCGAAGGCGACAGGATCACCGACCAGACGCCCGTGGGCGGCGCCATCATACCCGGCAAGTCCGTGGTGGTTCTTTACGCCGGAGAGGAGAAGCCGGAGGACCTGTGCACGGTGCCCCATCTGCTGGGACACACGCCTGCCGAGGCCAACCGGATCGTCACCAGCGCCGGACTGCTGATCCGCTTTACCGGCGCGACCAGCAGCGGCGGCGATGTCCGCGTCATGAGCCAGTCGGAGGAGGCCGGCGTCCAGCTTCCCGCCGGCACGGTCATCACGGTGCAGCTGGGCGATACGGACATTCGCGACTAAAGCGGCGCATAGGATAAACGGAGCGGAGCGCATCCGCTGACACGAAGGAGCGGCCCTCGGTGACCGGAAGGAAAAAACCGGCAGAGGGAGATGCTCCGATGCAATTGAAAGAAGTCCTCGACGGCCTGACGGTCCTGTCCGTCCGGGCCGATCTGACCCGGGAGATCACCGGCGTCAGTTACGATTCCCGCAGGGTGGAGGCGGGCCACGTCTTTGCGGCCATCCCCGGCGAAGAGACCGACGGCAGCCGCTACGCGGCCCAGGCCGTCCGGCGCGGCGCCGTCTGCGTGCTGTGCCAGCGTCCGCTGGAGGGGCTTCCCCACGTGGTGGTGCCCTCGGCCCGGCAGGCCCTGGCGGTGGCCGGCGCCAACTGGTACGGTTGGCCGGCCCGGCAGCTCCGGGTGATCGGCGTCACCGGGACCAACGGAAAAACCAGCACGGCTTTCTTCCTGCGGCATATCCTCCGGGCGTGTCTCCGTACGGAGGCGGGCCTGGTGGGAACGGTGGGAAACCTGGTGGGAGACAAAGTGCTCCCCGCCCGGCGCACCACGCCGGAATCCGCCGATCTGCAGGCGCTGCTGCGCCAGATGGCGGACGGGGGCTGCACCCACGCGGTAATGGAGGTGTCCAGCCACGCACTGTCGCTGGACCGGGTGTACGGCATCCCCTTTGCCGTGGGAATCTTCACCAATCTGACACAGGATCATCTGGATTTTCACGGGACCATGGAAAACTACTGCGGCGCCAAGGCACACCTGTTCCGGCAGTGCGAAGCGGCGGTGTGCAACCGGGACGATCCCTGGTGCGGCAGGGTGCTGCACGGCAGCGCCTGCCGGCGCATATATTACGGCGTGGACAGCCCGGCGGATCTGCGGGCGGAGGATCTCCGCCTGACGGATGCGGGCGTATCCTACCGGGCCGTGACGGAAACGGAGCGGACGGCGGTGCATGTGCCCATCCCGGGCCGGTTTACGGTTTCCAATTCCCTGGCCGCCCTGGGGGCCGCGCTGGCCCTGGGGATCCCGCTTAAAGACGGCGCCGCCGCCCTGGCGGACGTACCACCCGTGCGGGGCCGGATGGAGCCGGTGGATACCGGCGGCCGGGATTTCCGGGTCTTGATCGACTACGCCCACACGCCGGACGCCCTGGAAAACGTGCTGACGGCGGTGAAGAGCTTTGCCCGGGGCCGCGTGTTCGCCGTGTTCGGCTGCGGCGGCGACCGGGACCGCACCAAGCGCCCCCTGATGGGAGCCGCGGCCGCCCGCCTGGCGGACGTGGCCGTGGTCACCAGCGACAACCCCCGTACGGAGGACCCGTTGACCATCATCGGGGAGATCCTGGCGGGCATGGACGGCGGACAAAACGCGGTGGTCATCCCGGACCGGTCCGAGGCGATCCGCTGGGCGCTGGCACACGCCGGCCGCGGCGACGTGGTGGTGCTGTGCGGCAAGGGGCACGAGAGCTACCAGGAGATCGGACGGGAGCGCCGGCACCTGGACGAGCGGGAGATCGTGCGGGCATATTTCGAAAACAGGTAACACAGGAGACAGCGCCCTGCGGGGCGGGAGGAGAACGGATATGAAAATTTTACTGGCGCTCATTGTCAGCTTTGCGGCAACCGCTGTGGCAGGCAAACTGCTGATCCCGGTGCTGGTGCAGCTGAAGGTGGGCCAGAGCATCAAGGAGATCGGCCCCACCTGGCATATGAACAAGCAGGGCATCCCCACCATGGGCGGGCTGATGTTCATCATCGGCATCGGCGCTGCCATTCTGATCCTGGGCTGGAAAGGCATGATGGAGGGGGACCTCTCCCACCTGTACGTGTTCGTCTTCTCCCTGGTATTCGGCATCATCGGCTATATCGACGACTACCAGAAGGTAAAGCATCACCAGAATACCGGCCTGACCTCCCTGCAGAAGTTCCTGCTGCAGCTGGCGGCTGCGGTGGCGTTCCTGTGCCTGATGCGCTATGAGGGGATGCTGAGCCCCAACCTGTACGTGCCCTTTTTCCACACCCATATCGTGCTGAACTGGGTGGTCTACCTGATCCTGGCCGCCTTTATCATCGTGGGCACGGTGAATGCGGTGAACATCACCGACGGACTGGACGGCCTCAGCTCCAGCGTGACGGTGCCGGTGGCTGTCTTCTTCGCCGTGATCGGCTACCGCTGGGGCACGGAGTATCTGCAGCTGAGCATTTTTGCCGCCGCCATGCTGGGCGGTCTGCTGGGGTTCCTGCTCTACAACCACTATCCCGCCAAGATCTTCATGGGCGATACCGGCTCTCTGTTTCTGGGCGGCGCCGTGGCGGCGCTGGCCTTTGCCTACGATATGCCCCTGGTGCTGATCCTGGTGGGCGTCGTGTATATCTGCGAGACCATGAGCGACATCATCCAGGTGGGCTATTTCAAACTGACCCACGGCAAGCGGGTGTTCAAAATGGCCCCGCTGCACCACCACTTCGAGATGTGCGGCTGGAAGGAGACCAAGATCGTGGCGGTGTTCACCGCCGTGAGTCTGATTTTCTGCATCCTGGCCTATCTGGGCGTCATGGACCGCTTCGCCGTTTGATGAGCGAGAATCAGAACGAAAGGAGGGGACGGCATTGACCCGTGCAGAGCACCAGGCGCTGAAGGAGCGCCAGAAACGCGCCAGAGAGACGGAACAAAAGAATCTGGAGGCGGCAAAGGGCAGGATGGATATTCCCTTCCTGCTGCTGACGCTGCTGCTGACGGCCATCGGACTGGTGATGGTGTTTTCCGCCAGCTTCCCCTCCGCCTATTACGAATCCGGTGATCCGGCCTACTACTTCAAGCGCCAGGCCATCTTTGCCGCCCTGGGCATCGTGGCCATGTTCGTGGTGAGCAAGTTCGCCTACCAGCGCTGGCGGGGTGCCGCCAAGCTGCTGCTGGGCTTCTCTGTGTTTCTGCTGATCCTGGTGATCATCCCCCACGTGGGCATCACCGTCAACAACGCCACCCGCTGGCTGGGCAAGCGCGGCGTCTTCACCTTCCAGCCATCGGAGATCGCCAAGCTGGGCGTCATCGTCTACTTTGCCGACAGCATCTCCAAAAAGAAGGACAAGATGCTGACCTGGCGCCAGGGCATCTGGCCCTATATGGCCATTCTGGGCATCATCGCCGTGCTGATGATGCTGGAGCCCCATCTGTCCGGCACCATCCTCATCGTGGGCACCGGCGTGGTCATGATGATCGTGGGCGGCATCCGCGCCTGGCTGGTGGGCCTGGGGGTGGGCGGCGGCGCCGCGGCCGTCTTCGCCTATGTCAAGCTGGTGGAGGCCGGGATCATCACCTACGGCTCCAGCCGCATCGCCATGTGGCACAACCCCTGGATCGACGAGCTGGGCGACGGCTATCAGATGGTCCAGAGCCTGATCGCCATCGGCTCCGGCGGCCTGCTGGGCGTGGGCCTGGGCAAGAGCCGCCAGAAATTCCTCTACCTGCCCGAAGAGCACAACGACTGTATTTTCGCCATCGTCTGCGAGGAGCTGGGCCTGATCGGCGCCTGCGTCATCATGCTGATCTTCGCCCTGCTGATCATCCGCGGCTTCTGGATCGCCCTCCACGCCCGGGACCGCTTCGGCTCGCTGCTGGCGGTGGGCGTGGTGACCCACATCGCCCTGCAGACGTTTCTGAACATCGCCGTGGTCAGCGGCCTGGTCCCCGCCACCGGCATCTCCCTGCCGTTCTTCAGCTACGGCGGCACGGCTCTGGCCCTGCAGTTGTTTGAAATGGGTATCGTACTCAGCGTATCGCGGCAGATCCCGGCGCCGAAGGACGGCTGACGGGAGCGGGAGGATAGGACATGAACGTGATATTTACCTGCGGCGGCACGGCGGGCCACGTCAATCCCGCCCTGGCGCTGGCAAAATATATGGAGCAGAAGCTGCCGAAGCTGAACGTGCTCTTCGTGGGCACGCCGGACGGCATGGAGCGGGAGCTGGTGGAGAAGCAGGGATATGCCTTCCGGGGCGTGGAGGTATCCGGCTTCCGCCGGTCCCTGAAGCCCAAATCCCTGGCCTTCAACCTGCGGGCCGTCAAAACGCTGATGGCCTCTCCCCGCCAGGCCCGGCAGATCTTCGACGAATTTCACCCCGATCTGGTGGTGGGGACCGGCGGCTATGCCAGCTATCCCATGGTGCGCTGCGCGGCCCGGGCCGGTGTGCCCACGGCGGTGCACGAGTCCAACATGGTCCCCGGCCTGACCACCAAGCGGCTGGAGCCCTACGCCGACCGGATCATGGTGGGCTTTGAGGACTGCCGCCAGCACTACCGCCACCCGGAGAAGATCGTAGTCACCGGCACGCCGGTGCGGGGCGATTTCTTTGAACTGAGCCGCCGGGAGGCCCGGCAAAAGCTGGGCTTTACAGACGACCGGCCGCTGGTGGTGTCCTTCTGGGGCAGCCTGGGCGCCCGGGATATGAACCAGAAGATGCTGGACTTTTTCCGGTGTGAGCAGCAGGACGGCGAGCCGTTCCACCACATCCACGCCGTGGGCAGCAGCGGCTGGAAGAGCATCCGCACCGAGCTGGAGGCCAGAGGGCTGGACAAGTGTCCCTCCCTGGACGTGCGGGAGTACATTTACGACATGGCGGTGGTCATGCGGGCGGCGGATCTGGTGATCTGCCGGGCCGGCGCATCCACCGTCAGCGAGATCACGGCTTTGGCGGTGCCCACCATCATCGTCCCATCGCCCTACGTGACCAACAATCATCAGGAGAAGAACGCCAGGATCCTGGAAAAGCACGGCGGCGCCAGGCTGATGCTGGAGGCGGAGTGCACCGGAGAGGGCCTCTATCGGGCCGCCCGGGAGATCCTGGACGATCCGGAGCGCTGCGCGGCCATGAGCCGCGCCATGGGGTCCCTGGGGATCCTGGACGCCACCCAGCGGATCTACGACACGGTTATGGCTCTGGTCAAGTGACCGGATGGGCCTGCCCTGCATAAGATGGCTTGAAAAAGCGAGGAAAGGCAGGGCGGACCATGAGAGTGATCACAGTGGAGGGAGGCCGTCGGCTCCGGGGGGAGCTGACGGTGCAGGGGGCAAAGAACAGCGTACTGCCCATTCTGGCAGCCGCCGTCCTCAGCGGCGGCGTCTGCGTGATCGAGAACTGTCCGCCCCTGGAGGACGTGGAGGCCAGCGCGGCCATCCTGCGCCATCTGGGCTGCCGGGTGAGCCGGGAGGGCGAAACCCTGACGGTGGACAGCAGCACCTTGAGCGGCTGGGAGATCCCGGATGCGCTGATGCGGCGGATGCGCTCGTCGGTGATCTTTCTGGGGGCGATCCTGGGCCGCTGCGGCAGGGCGGAGCTGAGCTATCCCGGCGGCTGCGAGCTGGGGCCACGGCCCATTGATATCCACCTGGCCGCTCTGCGGGCCCTGGGGGCCCGGATCGACGAGTGCGGCGGCCGTCTGCAGTGTCAGGGCGGCCTGCTGGGGACGGAGATCGTGCTGCCTCTGCCCAGCGTGGGCGCCACGGAGAACGCCATGCTGGCGGCCTGCGGCGCAAGGGGCGTCACGGTGATCTCCAACGCCGCCAGAGAGCCGGAGATCGTGGATCTGCAGGGATTTCTCCGGGCCATGGGCGCCGCCGTCCGCGGCGCGGGTTCCGCCACGGTGATCGTGGAGGGCGGCCGTCCGCTCCACGGCTGCCGGCACCGCTGCATCGGCGACCGGATCGCGGCGGCTACATATCTGTCGGCGGCGGCTGCCGCCGGCGGCGACGTCGTACTGCGGGGCGTGGATTACCGCCACGTCTCCACGGTGACCACCGTGCTGCGGCAGGCGGGCTGCTGCGTCAGCTGTGACGAGGCCTGCATCCGGCTGCAGAGCCGCGGCGTGCTGCGGGGCGTCAGCCCCATCCGCACCTCGCCCTATCCGGGGTTCCCCACGGACGCCCAGGCGGTGGTGATGGCGGCCCTGCTGCGGTCACACGGCACCACGATGTTCGTGGAAAACATGTTCCAAAGCCGATACCGGCACGTGGGAGAGCTGCTGCGCATGGGCGCCGATATCCGTTCCGAGGGGCGGGTGGCGGTGCTGTGCGGCGTACCGCGTCTGAGCGGAGCCGCCGTGCGATGCACGGATCTGCGGGGCGGCGCGGCACTGGTGGTGGCAGGTCTGCAGGCAGACGGCATCACCCAGGTGGAGGAGATCCGCCACATCAAGCGGGGATACGGCGACCTGACGGGCGATCTGGCCCGGCTGGGCGCAGCGATACAGGAGACAGAGAGATAGGAGTTTCACATGGGCAGACGCAATAGAAGAAAACGCAGAAGCAACAGGGGAAGGTTCGCCGTCCTCTATCGCCTGCTGACCTTCGTGGTGATCTGCGGCGCCATCGTGGCGGCGCTGGCCCTGTTCTTCAAGGTGGAGAGCATCGAGGTGCAGGGCGCGGAGCGCTACGCCCAGGAGGACGTGGTGGCGGCCAGCGGCGTGGATCTGGGCGACAACCTCTTCCTCATGGACAAATACGAGGTGGCCAACCGCATCCGCTCGGAGCTGAGCTATGTGGAGACGGTGCGGATCGTCCGCAAGCTGCCCAGCACCCTGTGCATCACCATCACAGAGAGCCGCGTGGCCCTGGCGGTGGAGCAGGACGAGGTGCTGTGGCTGCTGTCCGGCGCGGGCAAGATCGTGGACACGGTGACGCCCGGCACCAGGGAGTATCCCGCCGTCACAGGCCTGGTGCTGAAGGAACCCCGGATCGGCGAGACCTTCCGCGCGGAGAACGAGGATGCCGGCCGGGTACTGCTGGATAT
>JAEEGL012532112.1_pt1 | contig 11153 bp, 13 predicted proteins | sample 9134231 | NCBI WGS metagenome assembly JAEEGL01 (sample SAMN16246548, study PRJNA631951) | gut metagenome | biome: gut microbiome; feature: rumen; material: fiber-attached | host: Bos | place: Iran: Karaj | collected 2018-10
ATTCTTCCTGTCACATACCGGGATGGCTCCCACGGCTTACAGGTAGCTACCTGATAAATCCGAGGATTCCTCACATTACATATCTAAACATAAAAAAGAGAGTGACTTAAGTCAACTTTGACTTTTTGGTCACCCTCTTCTTCTTTTTTATGGGAATCCTGTAGGCGTCAGACGTTGAAGAGGTAATGTTTACCGGGTCTGCTATTCCTATGATTTTCAAGCATATAGCGCGTAACAAAACTAAACGAGTAACAAACTGGTAACAATTCTACTAAAAAACCGCCTGGGAAAATTGGAGGGTGTAACAAGTTAGGCAAGGCCCAAAACTCCAATTCCTGGCGGCTTTCTGCAAAGGTAAGAAAAATTTTCCTAATCCGTACACGGCGGCCCGTAAATTACTGCGGTTAGGGTGTAAATATCCCAGTACGGCACAAGTTCGCTATAACTGGGCCGGATCACTACCAGCCCGGCGGCGGTTTCCTTGTATTGCTTTTCCAGGGCCGCGCCAGGCTCTGCCCGTGCGATCGTAACCGGGTAAAGCCGCCCGCGCGTCTTTGCCTCAATTATCCCCGTACTGCCTTGCCTGGCTTTCTGCATTTCGGCCAGCTGGGCGGCCATAGTATCAAAAGCCGCCTTAAAGGTTTCTTGTACCATAGGGCTACAAAATAGGCGGGTACACGTCAGCGGCGGCGGCTTTGGAAAGGCCCAGCCTTTGCAGCCCGCCCAGTTTGCAGCCTATAAGGGCGTTTGCATCCTCCGCCGTATAGTTCCAAATCCCGGCCAGGTTGTAAAACTTTGGCGCTGCCTCAACGCCAGGGCGGGCCAGGTTAAAGAACGTAATAAGGGCGCGGGCGGCTGCATCTTTGGCCGTTAGCGCTATTTGTCCGCCCTGGGCCAGCGCGCCCAAAGTAGGCATATAAAACCCGGCGTTTGCGCTCAAATGCCGGCGGGCCTGGGCGGGTAACTGGGCCAGGGTCTTAACATAGGCCGCGCTCATTTCCCCCGCTGCGTTCTGCATCTTTTCCAGGTTTTCCACAAAGGCCGCTTGCGCGTCCGTTTCCGCGTATAGGGTGCAAAACTCCGCCAGGCGTTCCGCTGCATCCGGCGCGGTTAGGGTTTCCCCTTTCTTGCCGATCGAGAGCGCGCCAGTACGCAAAAGGGTTTCAAGTTCCGGCACGGCATCCAGGCCCAGGAAAGGCGCGCGGGCCTCTTTGGTCTGCATCATTACAAGCCGCCTATTTAGTTTTGTTTCCTCGCTTAACGGGGCGGGGTGTTCTATCGTATCCTTTAAGATAACGTTTTGCACCCTGGGCGTGTAGTCCTCTTGATCCCAGGCGCAACAAAGCCCGGCGGCCTCTGCGGCCTGCTGCAAGATTATTTTGCAAAGGTAATCCCTTGCGCCAGGCTCAAAGGCCAAAACCCAAAGGGCGCGCGTATTCCAGGGCAAGGCCGGAAACTGGGCGCGTATAGCATCCCCGGCGGCGGTTACTCTTTGCGCCGCAATAGGTAAGGCGTTTTCCAGGCGTGTAAGCCTGGCGGCATCAGTAAAAACGTGTTTTTTCATACTCTTTTGTTCGTTTTTGGGCCGTTTCCGGCCAAAGTTCCGCAAATTCAAAAAATTGGTTTTCATATTATTAGCCTTTTGGCGTATAAGGGTAAAAGTCCCGGAAATCCGAAAAATTACTTTTGTTCGTTCAAGACTGGGGGCGAGGTTTAAAGGGGTGTACCCCCTTTTAAAAAATACCCCCCCCCGGCATCATAGAATAACGCCAGGGCTATACGTGCCAGGTAGCCATACGGCCTGCGTTAAGTCCATTTCCAAAACCGCCGGCGTTACCCTCAAAAAGCCCACGTGTTCCCGCGGCCAGTATGCCCGGCTGCCTATATCATTAGGGCCGCACCGCATCGGGGACTGTGCCCAGCGGTAAGTAATACTGCTTATATCGGCGTAGGCTACAAACAAAGATTTACCGGTATTTGTGTACGTTATTGTTACGCCAGTTTCGCCGGCAGTGTACCTGGTGCCAAGTTCGGCCGCAAAGGTGCCGTGCGTTCCGCTGGCAGGCATCGAAAAATTATAGTATTCCGTCGTTTTGTGCCGGCGAAATACCCAATCACCCCAAACAAGCGGGGTATTATGGTCTTTTTCTATGCACTCGATAAAGAAAAAATACACTTTATCCCAGGCGGGTACACGCGCGCCGTATTCGCGCTCGTAGGCATCGTTCCTTAGTTTTTCGGTGTAGCAATACGATTCGCCAGCACTTGCAAGCGCGCTTATCGTGTCTAAAAACTGCTGCTTTGTCATATCTCGTTACTTACTTACTTATCCCCGCCGCCCGCCGCTGGCGTTTGGCTTGCTTGCGCTTGCGCTTATCGGCTGCGGCCTTTTCCCGTTCCCGCCGATCGGCTGCGTACTGGCTGGCCTGGCGTTCCTTGCTGGCGGCCTTGTAGTAATAGTCCCGCCTCATTTGGCCGGGGCTTTAAAGTTACCAGCGGCGCGGCGCATTTGGGAAACCTGGGCGGCTGCGCGTTCCTGGGCGCTGGGCCTGGGCTTTGGCTTTGTCCCGGTTACTTTGCGCATTTCTTCTACCTGGTTGGCGCTGCGCCGTTCCCTAATCTTGCGGGCGTTTTCCGGCGTTTCCGGGTTAAAATAGTGGGCTTTTGTCCCGTTTTCGCCCACAAGTTCCCGCAAATACTTCTTTTCCTTTTCGGTTGCTTTTCGTTTCATCGGTTTTCGTGTAAATCGTTATTCAGCATATCGGCCTTTTTCTGCGCGGGGCTGGCCGCGTCCCAGTCTATTAGTTCCGCAAACATTTCGTTTATTTCCTCTGCTATCGGCGTGGGCTGGCGGGCGCGTTCCTGGGCGCTCATTTTGCGCCTGGCGGCGTACTGCGCTACCTGGGTAAGCAAGGCCCGCGCAAAGGCGCAAACGTTCTTAAATCCCCCGGCCAGCGCCAGGCGTTCCGCTTGTTCATACTCCGCCCGTCCCAGGCTTATATTTATGCGTCTGCGTTCCGTTCTCATAGGCCCAAATTATCGAAATCGTGCCGCCCTATTTCCTGGCGTGCAATGTAGAAAAACGTTCCTATTTGGGTCTTATATTCCGGGTGCTGCAATAGGTTGCTATATTTCGCGTCCGTTTGTTCCTGGCTATATCCAGGATAAAGCGCGCTTATTCTATGGGCGTAATCCCGGCCAGCCTCCCCAAACGTTGAGGCCAGGGCGGAAAGCACCCGCACCCAGTCCGCGTAATCCGCCGTAATATCCCAGCGGTTAGCCTCACAAGATTTAATAACGGCCTCCACTTTGGCGGCGGTTTCGGCTGCGTCAAGATCGCGGCCCAGGGTTTCCCGTGTGGCGTGTTCCCGTTCCGGCAAGGTGTAGGCGTAAGGCGTGGCCGCCGTGTTAATATACGGGTCTGCGTCCCAGGAAACGAAACGTTTGCGGCTTATATCCTTGCAAGCCGGATCTATCGTAAGGCCGCACCTTTCAAAGTCCACTTGCAGCGCTTTGTAATAATCCCGGTATTTGGCCGGGTCTGCTATCGGTATAATAACAAAGTACCCAGCACCCCGGCAAGATAGGCCGCAATAGGCCACACACGGCACGCGGGAAATTTCCGCTTTTAGATCATACCCGGCCAGGGCGTTATTTATTCCCTTTTCGGGCTTGTAGTCAATATCCACACAAAGAAAGCGGGACGGGGTTTGCAGCCCAGCGCGGGAAACGTGGCGGAACGTGCCAGCTGGCGTAAAGCACGGCAAGGCATCTTTTAGGGCCTTTTGTTTGGCCGGGTCTGCCTCCGCCCTTACGGCCTCAACTTTCGCCCGCCAGGCATCCGAAAAGAGCGCCCGCGCCAGGGATATAGTTTCTATTTCGCTATCGTCTGCGTTTACGCAAGGTAAAAAGGTAACTTGCGCCGTGAAAAGTGATTGTTTCATAGGCATTTAGCTAAATAGGTGCAATGGTGCAAAATAGGTGCAAAATAGGTGCAATTGCACTAAACGCGGCAAATAGGTGCAATGGTGCAAAAGCGTATATATAGATACGCTTGCACCTTTGTTGCACCTTGCCGCTATGCGTGTAGTTAAATATCATCTTCGCCGTTTATATCCTGGAAAGGCAGGCAGTAATAAACCCGCCGCCCGTCTATTTGCCTATCGAGTACGCGGGCAAAGGTTGCGGCCTTTATAGCATCCTGGGCCGTGCGCTTGCTCTTTTGGTAATAGTCCATATACGCGGCCACAAGTTCCCCGGCGGTTAGCCGCTGGGCATCCGCGAAAAGCGGCGCAAAGGCTTTGTTTAAGGCCGCAAATCTTTCTAAATCCGTGTTCCCCTCTGCGGGCGCTGCTATCTTGAAATCATCCGCAAACGTGAAAGAGAAAGGCGGCACGGGGGCAAAGCGGCTAAAAGGCTGCGTAACCTGGGCCGCGTTCCCCTCTTTGTTTACCTGGTATATTTCCGCACTCTTTTGCTGCATTATAGCGCCCAGGTGTCCGCGCGCCTCATCGTTATACTTGTTAGTGTGGATCAGTCCCAGGATAGCCGCGCCGTACTTTTCCGCGTGGGCCTCTAACTGGCGCACTACGGCCCGGCTCTTTTCCTCATCGTTAAACGCCTGGCACAAATCTACTACCCCGTCAAGAAAAACGAAATCTGCGGCGTTTTCCGCGATCGCTTGCAAGGTAGCGGCCAGCGCGTCCGCCGGGCTGCCATACCCGCGCAAGGTTACTATTTTAAGGGTTTCCGGCATCGTTTCCCGGCCAGCCATAGAAAGCACGGCCTTTGCCTTTTGGCGCAAGGTGTTTTTGTCTTGTTCCGTGTCTATCCAAAGCACGGCCAAATTTTGCCGGCTGGGCGTAATGCCTATAAAATCCCCTTTGATAGCGGCCACAATCAGCGCCAGGCCCGCCGCACTTTTTCCGGCTTTCTTTTGGCCCTGCAAGGTGTGGAGGTTTGCCCGCGCTATTAGCCCGTATTTGCCGCCCAGGGTAAAAAGAAAGTCTATCGGATCATCTACCCCGTTAATATCCAAATACGGCACGGCGCGCCCGCTTTCCTGGGCGTTATCGTGTACGGGCCAAAGGTCTAAACGTATTTGCTGGCGGCTGCTCATTTCTGCAAGGGATTAGCGGCGCAATAGGCGGCGGCGCGGGCCGCTTGTTCCGCCTGGGTTGGTACGGCTTGCAGCCTGGCGGCGCGCCAGGTTTCCAGGGCTGCGCGGTCAAACATAATAAGCCGCCCGCCGTACTTGTAAAAGGGTATTTGCCGGGTACTGGTTAGCTTGTAAAGATAGCTTTTCTTAAAGCCCAGGAAAGCTGCCGCCGCGTCAAACGTTATAAGTTCTTGCGGCTGGGTGTCCCCCGGCTGGGTAATAACGGCCTGGCGCAAGGTTTCGCCGCCGTGTGGGTGTTCGTGCTGCATATCTAAAAGGGGTTTAACGTATTTTTACGCCTTTAATTCTTTCGTACTCACTAATAGCGGCCTCAACTTCTTCGCGCGTATAAAGCGCAAAAATTACCGTTAATTCTTCTACTTTGGTGGGCTTTTTCGTTTCTTTCATAACTTGTTACGTTTTATTCGGTTATACTTTTGGCCTTATAAAAGCCCGCGCCGGGTTGTTATTGTATTGGGCATTAGACGCAAAGGCGCGGGCGGTCTTTTCAGCAATGCAGGGACAAAGTAACGGCAAGAAAGGAAAACGAAAAACCCTGCAAAGTTTCGGTTTCACTTTGCAGGGTGTTTGCCGGATCAGCCCGGCGGGGTGTACCTGGGCGGCCTACTGGGCTATAAAGTATTGCTTTATATCGTTAAGGCCAATAATTGTTTCTTTCATCGTGGTGTCCCAGGCTGCGCCCGCGTCCGTTTTCCAGTATTCCAGGAGCATAGAAAGGGCGTTTTCGCACACGTTAATAAAGTCTTGCTTTTCTTCCATAACTTGTTACTATTTAAGGGTTAATACTTTATGCTTTGTAGGGTGTTAAAAATTGCGTCTATTTCGGCGCTGCCTTTCGGCTTGTGCCTGGTTTCCTCCTGGCGCATATCGGAAAGGTACGGCCTTATAGTATTGCGGCGTTTGTCCTCACTAATACCAAAGGCGCGGCAAAGGGCCTTTTCCCGGATTGTATAGCCCAGGGCGGCCCGCTGCATATACATAGAAAGCCGCCAGGCAAAATAACAAAATAGGGCATCCGTTCCGCGCCAGCAAAGGGCCTTTTCCTGGCCTTTCGTCTTGCGGTTGGATAGCTGGCCCAGGTAATACGCGAAAGTGGCCGCCGTGCCGGAAATAAGGCCCTGGCGGGTTAATCCGTCCCAAAGTGCGGCGGCATCATCCGCGCCCAGGCGTTCCGCCCTTGGTATTGCGGCCCGCTTGATCGCGTCCAGCTCTGCGGCCAGGTGTTCCGGCAAGCCCTGGCGCGCAAGTGCCGAAATTTCGCCGCCCGTAAGGGTTAGGCCCTCTGCATCCAGGGCGCGGCACATTTCGCAAAATAGGGCATCCAGGGCGGCAACACGGGCCGCCAGCCGTTCCGCCTCTGCCTGGGCCTCTGCGTTCCCCTGGGCTGGGCTGGTTTCCGGCTCTGCCTGGCTGGGTGTTTCCGGCTCGATCCCGGCGAAATCCTGGGCCGGGCTGCATCTTTCGGCGCGTTCCCTTTCCAGGCTTTCCGCCTCCGCCGCCCAGGTGTTACGGGCCGCGAGAGCTGCGGCCAGCTCTGCCAGCATTTCGGCGCGGTCTGCCTCCCCGTCCCAGCGCATCCGTTCCGCGTAACTGGCGGCAAGTGTGGCCGGGTTTTCGTGCAAGTACAAAAGGCGTTCAAATAGTTTCATACCCCCGGCGTGTTAGTCTAAAATCCCGTTCAAAAGGTTTACGGCGGCTTGTTTCTTTTGGTCTATGATCGTGGCGTAAATCTGCGTTGTATTTACGTTTGTGTGGCCTAATAGCTTGGAAATGCTATACAAGTCCGCGCCCTGGGTTAGTGCCAGGGTTGCAAAGGTATGCCGCGCGCAATGGAAAGAAATGTTTTTAGTGATACCCGCGCGTTGTACCCAGGTGCGTATATCGCACTGCGTTGTAACTCTTTTAGGCAAGTCAAAAACGCGGCTTTCCGGGCCTTTGTCCCCGCGTTCCGGCATATAGCGCCGCGCGGCATCCGAAAGGGGTAAATATAGGATTTGCCGGGTTTTCTGCATCCTGGTTTCTATCTGCCAGGTGTCCCCGTCCTGGTGTACCTCCGCCCAGGTCAAGCCCTCAACGTCCGAAAGGCGCAAGCCGCAAAAGCAAGAAAAGAGAAAGGCGGCCCGTACTTGATCGTTAGGGCATTTTGCCGCGGCCAGGGTTTTAAGTTCGTCGGCGGTTAGGTAGTCCCTTTCTACTGGCGGGGCGCTGGGCTTTTCGCTATCCTCTACAAGTGCGGCGGGGTTTACCGAAATAAGGCCCTTTTTGTACGCATCATTTAGCGCGGCCTCAAAGGTGCTATAATATAGCGCGCTGGTAGTTTCAGCGATCGGCAAGCCGCCTTTGTGGATTGTTTGGCCGTTCTTTGTGTAGTGGGAACGTTTGGCCGTTTTAAGGTATGCCGCAAAGCCCGTGCAAAATTCCTTATCCACTTGCGCCAGGGTAACGGCGCGGCCTTTATACTGGGTATCAATGTAGCGGCGTAAGTGTACGGCGGCGGTTTTTATGCTTTCGGCGGTGTTACTGGTAACGCGCCCGGCCTCCCTGGCGGCCTTATCGGCGCGGTCTTGCCTTTGCTGCATCCAGTCCAGTAGTAGCAAATTCTTTCCGCCCAGGGTCTTAATTCCGGCCTCCCCGCTTACTATTTCCCTAATCCGCTGGGCCTTGATCGCGTTTGCCGCGTCAAGTGTGGTTTTATTTGCCACTTTGTCCGCCTCAACGCCTGGGCGTTCCGGGATCAAGTATAATTTTAGAAATTCGTAAGAGCGCACCCCGTCCCGGTAAATATCCAGGTAAATAGATTTGCTGCCTTTCGCCAGCTCTTTAAAACGGATTGTTACGGGTTCTTTGGCCCGCTGCTGCTTTTTCGGTCTTGCCATATAGAAATACTTAACTTGTTACGGCTACAAAGATAGGCAAAAAATCCGAAACAAGTAACAAGCGGGTAACAAAATTTGCGAAAAGTAACAAAAATTGCATCAAAGAGGGTAAAGCAAAGGCAAAAGAAAAGGCGGCCTAAATGCCGCCAAATCAACGAAATAAGTTTACTTTATTTTACCTACTTTTACCGTTTACACGTTAAAGAGGAAGTGCATGATGTCTCCGTCCTGGACGACGTATTCCTTGCCCTCTATTCCCATCTTTCCGGCGGCCCTGACGGCCGCTTCCGTGCGGTAGTGTACGAAGTCCTCGTATTTGATTACTTCTGCGCGGATGAAGCCTTTTTCGAAGTCCGAATGTATCACTCCCGCCGCCTTGGGGGCCTTCGCCCCGACGGGGACTGTCCAGGCGCGGCATTCGTCGGCTCCGGCGGTGAAGAAGGTCTGCAGTCCGAGCAGATGGTAGGCGCCCTGGATGAGGCGTACGACGCCGGATTCTTCCAGGCCCATTTCTTCGAGGAACATCTGCCTGTCCTCGTATTCTTCCATTTCGGCGATCTCTGATTCCGTTTTGGCGGAAATGATGAGGATTTCAGCCTTCTCGTCCTTGACGGCCTCGCGCACGGCATCGACATAGGCATTTCCCTTTGCCGCTGAAGCGTCGTCGACGTTGCAGACGTACATCACGGGCTTGTTCGTCAGGAGGAAAAGATCCTTGGCGATGGCCGTTTCCTCTTCGTTCGCGAGAGCCACGCTGCGGCAGGATCTGCCCTGCTGCAGGGCGTCGCGGTAGCGGAGCAGGATGTCGGAGAGTTTTTTCGCCTCCTTGTCCCCGGCCTTGCCGGCTTTCTCGGCCTTTGCGAGACGGGCTTCGACCGTCTCGAGGTCCTTCAGCTGGAGTTCCGTGTCCACGACTTCCTTGTCCCGTACGGGATCGACGCTGCCGTCCACGTGGATCACGTTTCCGTCGTCGAAGCAGCGGAGTACGTGCAGGATGGCGTCGCACTCGCGGATATTGGCGAGGAACTGGTTCCCGAGACCTTCGCCGCGGCTTGCGCCCTTCACCAGGCCTGCGATGTCCACGATGTCGACGGTAGCCGGAACTATGCTTTTGGGTTTACATATATCAACCAGGACTTCCAGACGCTTGTCCGGGACGTTGGTGGAACCTAGATTGGGTTCTATTGTGCAGAACGGGAAGTTGGCGCTCTGGGCCTTCCCGGAACTTATGCAGTTGAAAAGGGTGGACTTGCCGACGTTGGGAAGACCCACTATACCACATTTAAGGGACATACTTTATTGATTTTCTTCGCAAAGTTAACCAATAAAACAAAGCCGGACATTCAAAAACTTCAAAAAACATCAAAAACAAGTAATTCTTCTCCTTGCCTGGTGCAGGGAAGGCTTTCCGCGCATACCTTTGCCCTCATGTTGAAGTTGCTTTGCTTCCTTCTTTTGCAGGCTGCTCCCGCGGAGATGCAGACTCTGCTTGTCACCTGGAACCTGGAGAATTTCTTCGATCCGAAATGTGATTCACTGAGCAAGTCGGAGATGGAATTCTCGGCCTCCGGGGCGAGGCGGTGGACATGGAAGCGATTCAGCGGCAAGTGCAACGGCGTGGCAAGGACCCTTCTTGCCGTCTCCACCCGCTGCGGCAGGATACCCGATATGGTCGCGGTGCAGGAAATCGAGAACCGGAGGGTCCTCCGCCGCCTTCTGGAAGACACTCCATTGCGGAAGCTGGACTACCGCATAGTCCATTACGAATCGCCGGACAGAAGAGGCATAGACTGCGCCCTTCTGTACAGGAGCGGACGGTTCAGGCTGGAGCATTCCGCAGCCTGTCACCTTTACGATTCGTCCGGGGCCCTGATGCGTACGAGGGACATCCTTCTGGCCGTTTTCAGCCGGGAGGGAGGACAGGAATTTGCCGTGCTCGTGAACCATCACCCCTCCAGGCTCGGAGGAGGGTCTTCTTCCCGCCGCGACATGGCCAGGGCGCGGATGGCGGAGCTGGCGGACTCCCTTGAGGCCGCCGGCTGCAGGCGTATCGTCGCGGTCGGGGATTTCAACAGCGAGATGCCATGGGCGGACCCCGGCTGCACCGGGGGAACACTGAAATTCAACGGGCGCTGGGAAAGGATCGACGGATGCGCCCTTGCCCGGGGCGGTCCTGTCCGGGAGGAGGTCCTCGATTTCCCTTTCCTGCTGACCCGGGACGGCGCCCATGGCGGCCTGAAACCTCTTCGCACCTACTCCGGACCCCGCTACCTCGGCGGCCTCAGCGACCACCTCCCCGTCGCCGTTTGGTTTTGAAATAGCGAAAATAATGTTAAATTTGTAGGATAAGAAAAAACACTTACCTCATAATTATGGAAATGAAAACCAAGATTCAGGAGAAATTCGTTTCTCTGTTCGGAAAGGAAGGCGATCTCTACGCTTCAGCAGGACGTATCAATCTCATCGGCGAGCACACCGACTACAACGGCGGATATGTGTTCCCCGGTGCCATAGACAAGGGAATAATGGCCGCCATCAAGGTCAACGGGACAGATAAGGTCCGCGCTTATTCCCTTGATTACGATGAGATGTGCGAATTCGGCCTCAAGGAGGAAGACAAGCCCGAAAAGGCATGGGCCCGCTATATCTTCGGCGTATGCCGTGAGACCATCAAGCGTGGCGGAAAGGTCGAAGGATTCGACACCGTCTTCGCCGGCGACGTTCCCCTCGGCGCGGGACTCAGCTCTTCGGCGGCCCTCGAAAGCACCTTCGCTTTCGCCCTGAACGAGATCTTCGCCAATGGCATCGACAAGTTCGATCTCGCCAAGATAGGCCAGAGCACGTATCACAACTACTGCGGAGTGAAGTGCGGCATCATGGACCAGTTCGCCTCCTGCTTCGGCAAGGCAGGCTGCCTCATCCGCCTCAACTGCAAGACCCTCGAATACAAGTACTTCCCCTTCAACCCGAAGGGATACAAGCTTGTCCTCATCGATTCCTGCGTGAAGCATGAACTCGCTTCCAGCGCCTACAACAAGCGCCGCGAGTCCTGCGAAAGGGCCGCTGCAGCCATCAAGAAGAACCACCCCGAGGTGGAC
>JAEEGL013392317.1_pt1 | contig 11153 bp, 11 predicted proteins | sample 9134231 | NCBI WGS metagenome assembly JAEEGL01 (sample SAMN16246548, study PRJNA631951) | gut metagenome | biome: gut microbiome; feature: rumen; material: fiber-attached | host: Bos | place: Iran: Karaj | collected 2018-10
ACGCCAGTTCGTTGAATCATCTTCAAATGCGTTGCTGCAGAAAGAACGTCTTCATCTATTGACAAGCGACCGCTCACCAAAAGATAGTCTGCATCTACTGCTTGGCGTAACAAGCTATCAGCGCTTAACTCCTCAAGTGTTTCTACTGTAAAACCATCAGGAACAACACTTTTCAGAATCTCCCACGGGATTCCAGTATATCGTGCAGTATGTACAATTTTCATATTGCTATTTAACTAAAAATCTTTTTATTTTTTTGCGATTAAACAGAACATAGCAACCCATTGACGCTAGAATTGTAAGTCCCAAAACGGCTACAGGCCGCAGCCACCCCACTATTGTATTATCTTGTATGCCAACAGTTTCTATAAATCTATCTAAATAGTGCCACCAAAACATATGCAAGATATACACATACATGGAATAGTTCTTTCCAATACGCTGTATTATACCTTCATGCTTTTCCCGATTGTTGATAGCATAAATAAACAAACCTGTAACTAGAGGATATGTACTTATATGAACAGCAAAAATCCGTCCACAGACAAATCTCTCAACAACACTTAACACTACAGACAGCAATATAATGCAATACAATACATTATTGCTTGTCACAAGTTTCTTATGTTTATCATGTAAGAAATAGCCCAGTGTAAAGAAAAAGAATCCTTCAGTCCATGTATTTCTATAATAGTTTGCTGGCAGTGAGTGTCCCATTAACCAAGCACCTTGTCCTAAAAGGATCATACCCAACAAGGAAAAACATGCTATGACATATGCAAGTTTCCGTAGATGATAGTAATCTAAGACAAACCAAACGATATAGAGTTCTAATAACGACAATAAAAACCATAATTGGCCAGGAGCATTTACGGGTATCACATCTACTGTTAAAACCCCGACTATATGTTTTAATGAGAAATTAAAAGTATTATTCCCATCTAAAAACTGATTCTCCAATAAGGCGACTACAATATAGAACAGATAGGCAAAGAAGGTTATCTTGAAAATATGCAAGATTTTTTTGCCCCCCCCAGTTAGCCCTTGATAATCTGGCCGAAAATAGTAATAGCCAGATACCATGAAAAAGAAGGGTACTGCAAATCTGGCTACCGCCTGAACAGCTTGTCCGAAATCACCTGGAAACTTAACGTGAATAAATACAACGAAAATACAGGCTAATCCCTTTAGAAAATCCATGCAGTAGTTGTATGGCTTCTTTGCCGTCTGATTCATACTCCAAACAACTTTATATACTCTTTTTCGTTCTCTAAAACTCCGTATGCCTCTGCTCGCATAAGAACTTTAGTTGCCCAATTGGTATGAGGCTTTATTTCGTTCATCCCCTTGCTACCCTTAATGACACCACCTGAGGTATGAAGTATCTGATAAGCATCATTATACTCGTCATTAGTAACCGCAAGCATACCATTAATATAGTTCAAATGTGTTGGATGAATGCAGGTCTTACCCATAAACCCATTTGCCTGATCCAGAATTAACTCGCGCATCAAGCCATCGACGGCGTCATTCACAACTGGAGTACGCCTAAGTAGCGTATCCTGAATATCAATTTTTGGAAGATCTTCAAACTTCATCCGCTTGTTCACACGGAAGTATTCCCATACAGGACCTGAAACCGTATAATCATTGTTACGTGTAAATACGTTCAAGATATCCATCAGGCAGTTGGCCACAGTCATGATGTCATAGATAGTAGAATTTATACCACGACGCACACCGAAGCAAGACGAGAAATCAGTACCGCCAACGCGGATATTGAGGATAAGGTTCTTGTGGCAATCACAGATGTTCTTGATAGCCATTAGTTCCAATAAGCGAGTTTCCTTGTAGGCTACTCGAGCATCCTCAATGATAGGCATACCATAAATCACCTCCCCGAACTTATTGTTCAGCTCAACGAGGTGGTTCATATAAGCGCCACCATTTACGCCATTGAACTTAGGGAAATTGAAGCCAGTGATATAGCGAATATGCTCTTTTTTCAGCATTGCGCTGAAATGCATAAATTGCTCTGGGCTGCGAACTCGGAAGAACAACAGAGGAATATCCTCATATTTCAGTTTTCCACTCTCTTCTGCCTCCTTGAGAGTTTCCAACACATGGATACTATTCAATTCTGCTGCTGGAACATCTTCCTCGGGGCAAGCATCCTCAAAGCACATCACCATAGAGGTGAGACCAGGATACTTCTTGTCAATTACGGCCTGAGCGAAGTCTTTCGTTCCTGGCATATACATGGTTGCTCCTAAGCAATACTGAAGCAAACCACGATCTGTGTACTTGTTAAAGTCAACTGGTGCTTTAACGAAATTATAATCAGGATTATACTGATGGTGTCTCATTGTTTATTTTAGATAAATATCTTTTCGCAGAATACTATTTCCATTTTCATCAAACGCATCTATATTCTCAAATGCGTATTTAATCTTCTCCAACATATCAGCTCTGCTTTTCCCTTTTACAAGCATCGCGCCTATGCGACAAGCGGTGGCTTTCTCGTCTGACATTTCTCCACCCTTACCTTTATGATAATGGAATCCTTCAATAACCCCAGATTCCTCCAATTTTTCCAGACCTGTTACATGGTCGAAAATACAAGGATTACCATAAAGCAAATTTATAGAATAATAGCAATCTGATTTATGATAGTTTTGGTCAATTCGAATACCGCAATACGAATCTATAGCCGCACTGATAATGTCAAATCCAGTCTGTTCTTTGATAACCCTATAGCTTATTCCACCCCCTACACGAGGAGCAAACTCTATCACATCAATATCATCACCGTTAATCAATACTTGAACATGAAGAGGGGTATTGTCAAGACCAAATGCCCTTACTATAGCAGAGGATGCATCCTGAATCTTAGAATATGCAACATCTGACATCTCAGGAGGTGTCACTGTAGCATAGCATTTCAAAACCTTCTTATCCCCATCGACAATGCTGAAACGTTCCGAAATCATTAAAATGTGTGCTTCACCATCTTGGGCATAAGCATATACGCTTACTTCTTTACCTTCAAAGAACTCTTCAACAACACAGCCTCCACTCCTACTAAATTCTCTAGCCTGCTTTACGTAAGTCCTAACCTCATCAATGTTTTGAGCTTTTCTTACACCTGCAGAACCCAAACTGTCTGCAGGTTTTACAATAACAGGGTATCGTAAATCCTCCACAATTTCAATATCGTCCTCTCTATTCAAAAAATGATATTTTGTTGTAGTGATGTGATTCTTTACCATCACATCCTTCATATAGCCTTTATTCGTTATCTTATGAGCAAGATCATAGCTGTATGGCTTTGTTAATCCAAGTTTCTCAGCCGCATAACATGCCGTGACATTCTGCTGATCAATGCAAGCACAAATGACCAAATCCACGTCATACTCTTTTCCTATTCTCACAACTAAATCCATATCCATAGAACTTTCCTGGATATGAAGATCAGCAAAAGGCTTAGCTGGGGGATGTGGCAAGAAATCGATTAAAATAACATAATAACCTCTTTCATGTAATTGACGGATTAATTCTATATGGGGGTTCGTTCCGCCAAGAACAATCGCTTTCTTTTTATATTCCATCATTATTTACTTTGGTGAAACTATAGCCTCAGGATAATAAGTATCAATTACTCTTTTCACAAGACTCACTTGCTTGGCTCGCTGTCTTGCCTCCTTCTCAGTTGTATCATAACTATGATTGGCAGCCACACTTCCACCAGTCTTCAGATATACGGGCGCTGCCACACGGATAAAGTCGGGTACCTCATAGTGGCGGATAAAACCACCTGATGACTTCGGGTTCTCTGTGTGCAGGTCGATAGGTACATTGATGGCAGCACGCATAGAAGCCAGCATCTGAAGCTGAATGTCACGGATAGGATTAATACTGTTGGCACCCAGTTCCTCAAGTACATGAGCGGAACAAGGATTGCCATGACCACTGTGAGCACTTATTTTGAAATGACAGTCAGCAGGAATGTAACCAGCCTTTCGAGCCTCATTTAAAGCCCAAAGTAAGCCTTCATCATAAATAAGGAAACCGCGAACTCCAAATGCTGCTGCACGTTTAATTTCCTCAATACCACGAACTACCTGCTCCTGACCACGAAGACGGTAACCCATACGCTGACCTTCTTCTGTCTTAACAGAGGCTGATGTATCGGTTGTAGCACGAGGGCCGCAGGCAAGAATTAACTGTACCTTCCATTTCTCGGCATACTCAACCATCTTCTTGATTTCATCATCAGTGAGAAACATGATACCCTTGGTCTGGGTTACGCGATGAATTTGAATTCCATATTCATCAAGAGCCTCCAATAAGGCTTTCATTGGAGCAGGTCCCTGAATACCAGGAACCTCAAAGCGGTATTGTCCGCCATCTTCGAAACGTTTTTTAGAGGTGGGCAGATCATACAAATCGCCACCAGGCATACCAACGCTTTCAAGGAAAGCACGGGTTTCTTTCATTGTGTAATAGTTCATATTCTTTTTTATTCTTGACATTCTTTGTAAATTGTATAAAGCTCGGACCGGTCAATATCGTCTAAACCTTTACTTTTGAAATAGGCAATATTCTCTTCTGATGATAATATTGGTCCACAAATCACCTGTTCATAATTTAAAGCAGGTTTAGAATTTATTTCACAGAACACAAAACCTTTTTCTGTAATAATAACATCAAAGCCAAGATGACTTAAACTGCCATAATGATTACAAACCTTGTATATAGTATCCCTGACATAATCCCAATTAGGCAGTTTTTCATTTTTCCATACAACATGAGTATCGGGGTGCTCATAGAATCTCCATTCCCCATCTGGGCAATACTGGCGATATCGCACACCAAAAGGATTATACTGCCCTGTTTCAAAATTGAAGCCTATGCCTATTCCGCCCTGAGAAACATTACTAGTTCCGCCTGAAATAGAAGTTCCAAAACGAGCGTATGACACGATGCATTTCCATTGTGGTTTAGAATACAAGTCTTTTTTAGGTAATTTCACCATGATAATACGCAGGGTACATTCAGAATCAGGCCATACTTTTTTTAATTCTGAATGTTGATGAACATACTCCGTCACAATGTTGTTACCAATACCCTTAATGCGTTCTTGGAAATCTAGTACGGATACCGTTTCCCTATTATTAATTCGTATGCCGTCAGTTACCCACTCAACTTTCATTACGCCATCACCACCAGAAGTGCTAGAGTTAGGTTTGATTATCAAAACTCCCTTTTTCTTAAGAAGGTTTAATATAAAATCCCTATCCTTTTTGATGGTTTCGGGAGTGTCTTGCAAGTAGGTATATTCACCATTGTTCTCAACATAAAGGTAATACTCTGGCATTATATCTGAGAAATCGCTCCCTAATGTATATTTTAATGATAGCTTATCATTAATCCATATAACAAAATGGTTATTATATGGATGAAGGCGAAAATCCACATAATCAGGCATGAAATCCTTATAATTGTCATTATTTAGCCCATACAATGCTACACGACTTGGGAAAAACCCCCTTGTCATAGCCCATTCTCTAAGAACTTCATCCCCTTTATAGATATCCTCTTCTATTCTAAATTTTTTTAAGAATAGTTTTATGATTCTCGGGTGCATACCTCTTTCAATTAAGAGGTTGCGCATTTTTTCATAATTTATCATGCCCTTCACTATTAAATCGTTTTCAATATCATTTCTGCAATTTCTTCAACTTCATCCATTGTCATACCCATATGAAGTGGCAGGCACAAAATACGACTAGCGATGTTCTCAGACTTTGGCATTTCAACATAAGGAACCAATTTGGTAAAGGTATTCACACTCGGATAGAAATATCTTCTCGGGAAGATTTTTTCTGCATTCAAAGCAGCCACAACTTTCAAAGCGGTCTCTTCATCCTTGAAGATGGCAGGGAAATAGCTATAGTTGCAGCCTGTGGTAATCTTCTGGAATGCTATCTCTGGGTTCTGGCCAAGCATTTCCTTATAACGGGCATACTTCTCCTTGCGGTCTGCCAGAGCCTTATCCAAATACCTTAAGTTTGCTATACCAATAGCAGCATGGGCCTCGGTCATCTTGCCATTGAAGCCATCTTCAACAATATCCGCATGGTTCTCAAAGCCAAAGAAACGGATACGACGAAGTTTTTCGTCAATCTCTTTATCCAGCGTAAACACTCCGCCTCCTTCTGCTGTGTTCAGCATCTTGGTAGCATGAAAACTGGTAACTGAAATAGTGCCTTGTTTGAAAACGCTCTCACCCTTATAGGTAGAACCTACAGAATGGCAGGCATCATAGATAACAGGGATATTGTGAGCCTTTGCAACGGCATCAATAGCCTCGAAGTCGCAGTTGTTACCAAATACGTGAACCGGCATGATGGCCACAGTGTGGCAGGTAATCTTCTCCTCTATCTTAGAGGCATCAATATCGAGCGTCTCGGGGTCAATATCCACAAATACCGGAGTGCAATGCTCCCACATGATGGAACTGATGGTGGCAATGAAAGTAAATGGCGAAGTGATTATCTCACCTTGCTTGCCAATGGCCTTGATAGCCATCTGAAGTGCAAGCGTGCCATTACAGCAGCTTACCATCTGGGGAACTTTCAGGTACTCACATACTTCCTTTTCAAAGCGTTGAACAAGCGGACCATTGTGGGTCATAATACCGCTTTCCCAAATACCCTGCATCAGTTCGTTAACTTCCTCAAGGGGTGCCAACGTGGGCATCGTTACATAAATTGGTTTTCTCATCCTTTATATAGTTTAATCGTTTACTAGTTTAAGAGTTTAAAAGTTTAAGGATTTAAGGCTCTAGTCCTGCAAGATTCTTGAAGTCTTCTACCAGTCTTGCTTGTCGAAGAAGTGTCAGATAGTTTTCCTTACGCGCCTCCTCATCTTCGATACACTGGCAGAAATGCAAGATAGACTTCTTGAAGGCGTCATCTGCAGGCAGATTCCGTTTTTCCTCCTCATTTCCTTTGCGGATAATCACTTCAGGTACAAAACCTGCAGGGGCAGTTAGAATGCGGTTGGTATATATAGTTCCCTTACTACCCCACACTTCCAACTCACATTTGTAGTTATGATCCATACCAAAGGCAATCTGAGCGGTTACGCCCTTATCATTTACCATAGCAGCAGAACCATACATATCCACGTTAAAGCCATCAATGTTATTGCTCTGTGCATATTTGAGTTGTGCTGAAGGGCCAAGAAGCATAGATGCATACTTCATGGTGTATCCACCACAATCTAGTAATGCGCCTCCGCCTAAAGCCTTATTATATCGGAAATCATTCTGAGCTCTCATTGGGAAACCAAAAGAGATTCTGTACAAACGCACATCGCCAATTTCACCAGAGTGCACGATATCATTAACTGCCTCCAATTGGTCGTGGAAAGCAAACATATAGTTCTCATGGGCTGCCAATCCTTTCTCATCTGCATCTTTCAACAAATCTTCAGTATTGGCCAATGCTGTGGTGCAAGGTTTCTCGCAAAGAATGTGCTTACCAGAGGCAAGTGCTTCTTTTGCCCATTTGTAATGAAGGCCTGGAGGCAATGGCAGATAGATAGCATCTACATCATTGGAATGAATTAGGGTGCTATAGCCCTCATATATCTTTCCACCATAATTATCTACAAAAGTCTGTGCTTTGGCTCTTTCCTTTGCCAAAATTTCATCTGTAGCCCCAACAAACTCATCTTTACTGGCAATAGCAACTCCAGCATATTCAAAACAGCCTGCCGCTTTCAATGCAGGAAGAAACCTACGGAAGGCAATCTCTGATGGGCATATAATTCCTATTCTCTTCATTATTTAGCGTATTTAATAGCAGAAAGAATACTTCGCGCCTGAATATTCAAATAGTTATTGAATTTTAGGAAGTGATTAATCTGATGGAGCGTCATCCATGTATAATGCTCTGGCAGTTCCTGTGGCAAGTCTTTACCAGCCTCCACAATCATATTGCGGTTCTGCTCACGGAAGAAGCAACCACCTTCTTCACTCTGAAGAACATCATATCGAATCTGTTCAGGCTTTGCATTCAGTACATACTCCGTAAATGGAGGTTTCTTTTCTGCTGCAAACACATTACCTGTGAGGCATTGTACAGTAGGTGCCAATTCCATGACATCATAGTTGCCACACTCTAATTTGGCTTGTACCAAGAAATGATAGATTCCTCCTATCTTACGAACGATGAATGCACATAGCCCTTGTTGTAATGGTTGCACCAGCGGCTGGCACCAACTTGTTACCTCACGATTAGATATACTTACACGAACACCTACGATGCGGAAGTATTTACCATCATTATTAGCAATCTCATTCTCACTACGATGCCATCCTTCCAACTTATCAATGGGTTTGTTGCTCACAAAGAGGTCATAGCGGGATTTCAAACCAGACAACCAAGAAAGAATCTTACCCATAGAATGAATACCTTCTGGTGTGCGGGCAGATTTAAGCATATCACGACCAAACTCAGACAAATTGGAAAGGTTGGTCAGAGGTGTAATATAGTTGATATACTCAATACCTGACAACACAGTACGAGTATCCATATTCACCATATTGTCGGTATGCATAAACTCCTTGATCTGCCCCAAAGTCATCCACCGGAAATCAGGCAACATCTCTATCTCCTCATCTACTTTGATGATGATGTTACGATTACGTTTACGGAGGAATCTTGCACCCTGTTCACTTTGGAGCTGATCAAGCAATACATTCTCAGGCTTCACATTTACAAAGTAATCCAGATAAGCGGGTTTCTTTCCTTTATGCACCTGAGTATAGTTACTCTTTGTGGCTTGCAGTGTAGGGCTTATCTGAACACAATTCACATTGCCGGGCTCTATTTTAGCCTGCATCAGGAAATAGAGTGTACCATTAATTTCTTTTGTGAGGATACCCAAATAGCCTATCTCTGGCTGGTTGATGATAGGTTGATCCCAAGCATGTTTGTAACCATAATCGGTTTCCACATGAATTCCTTGTATCGTGAAGAATCGACCACTGTTATGTCTCAGACTTCCTTCGTCATCCACATACCATCCATCCATTTCATTGAATGGAATCAATTGTACATCAACCTGTACTTCGCGGTTGCGTTGCTCAATCCAAGCACGCAGTTGCTCGGTACTATTGATAGGATTATCTGTTGTAAGCAGAGAATGAATCATATTATTATTTTCTTAATCTTTTATACTCTTCGTAATCGTAGGTGTATTTGTCGCGAGCGTATTCTTCTTCAGCAAGAATTAGTGACACACCATCTTCTTTATAGCTATGCGTTCTGAACCATACTCCAGGTCTAATCATCAGCCCTTTTGAAGGGTCATCAAGAAGGATGCTTGTTTTACTCTCCGTATCATCCAAGTCAACAATGAAAGAACCGTGAACTGCTACCATGATTTCTGAACTATCCAGTAAAGCATGAGATCCCCTATCCTTGCCACCTTTTATATGATGAAGCCAGAAAACTCGTCTCACCAGAAAAGGGAGTTCCTTATCCAACACACTGATAGCACCTCGTTCATCTGTGAATGTAGGCACATCCACCAAAATGCAATCCTTAACGGTATAGTTTGTTTCCATTTTATTCTTTCACACCAGACATTTCAGGATGCGTAAAAGTATTTGAATTAATCTCTTCTTTCATCTCATCAATAACCTTCAAGAGGTATTGACCATACTGGTTCTTCAGCATGGGTTGAGCAATTTCACGCATACGCTCTTCAGAAATCCAACCATTGCGGTAAGCGATTCCCTCCAAACAAGCGACTTTCAAGCCCTGACGCTTCTCTATGACCTCTACAAAGGTAGAAGCCTCAGCTAAAGAATCATGAGTACCTGTATCAAGCCAAGCAAAGCCACGACCAAAGACTTGTACTTTCAATTCGCCATCTTTCAAGAACTCCTGATTCACTGTGGTAATCTCCAATTCACCACGGGCTGAGGGCTTGATATGCTTTGCTACATCTACCACTTTATTCGGATAGAAGTATAATCCTACAACAGCATAGTTGCTCTTTGGCTCTTTAGGTTTCTCCTCAATTGAAAGGCAGTTGCCTTCTCTATCGAACTCAGCTACGCCATAACGCTCTGGATCTGACACCCAGTAGCCAAAGACTGTAGCCTTACCGTTCTGGTCTGCATCATTTACAGCGTTACGCAATAGTTTGGTGAAGCCTGCACCATAGAAGATATTATCTCCTAGAACCAAGCAAGCGCTATCATTACCGATGAACTTTTCACCGATAATGAAGGCTTGTGCCAAGCCATCAGGTGATGGTTGTTCGGCATACTCAAAGTGTACACCGTAAGCGCTACCATCACCAAGTAAGCGCTTAAAGCCAGGAAGATCATAAGGCGTTGAAATGATAAGTATATCCCTAATGCCAGCCAGCATCAGAGCAGAAATAGGATAATAAACCATTGGTTTATCATAAATAGGGAGCAATTGCTTGCTAACGCCCTTTGTGATGGGGTAAAGGCGAGTACCGCTACCACCGGCTAAAACAATACCCTTCATATTCAAAATGGATTTGTTGTTGCTTGTATATATGCCTGATGCACTGCATCAATAATCACATTAATATCATCATAACCATTTTCGTCAAGGCAATTCATATCGTTCTGGTCAAGACCTTCTGATGCCATATATAATATTGGCCTAGAAAAGCCATCAATGCAAATGGATATCATCACATCATCGGCATACTGCTTTTCATCAATACCAATAACGATGCGCTTATCTTTGAAAATGCGCTGATAGCCCAAATTCAGAGCCAATTGGTTATGAAATCTTTCCTTATTCATCTTTGTGTTAAAAGCCGTGCTTTTGTCAGTTTATTAATGCCTGTCGTGAAAAGGGGGCAGGATTTTCAGGCCTTGTAGGAACAACCAGAAAAGAGCCTGCCCACTGCCTCACGGCAGTTATGGGATATAATGTTAAAAGGTAATTGTTAAATCTATTATTCTACTGTCACCGATTTTGCCAAGTTCCTTGGCATATCGACATTTAAGCCCTTGCGCACAGCCACATGATAGGCGAGCATCTGGAGGGGAATGACACTCAACAGGGGTGCCAGGAAATTCAACGTCTGGG
>JAEEGL015133890.1_pt1 | contig 11153 bp, 14 predicted proteins | sample 9134231 | NCBI WGS metagenome assembly JAEEGL01 (sample SAMN16246548, study PRJNA631951) | gut metagenome | biome: gut microbiome; feature: rumen; material: fiber-attached | host: Bos | place: Iran: Karaj | collected 2018-10
AAAGCGTGTAAATACTTCGGTGTGGAGAAGCCGAAGCAGGCGCACAAGCAAGTGGGTTGACTTTTTCGGCTTAGGGTGAAAGGCAGGTGAGATGCATGAAGCACAAGGTCAAGATCGCCGTCAGCAACGGCGGCAAGAAAACGCAGGTGTTGACCAGCGGCAGCGTCAGGCTTCCGATGAGGATTCTCCGCTGGCTGCTCGGTGACTTCTGCGAAATCCTTGTCCTGACACCCGGCAAGACGGTGCAGGGCGTGGAAATTCAAGAGGTTGCCGAGGAGGTTGACTTTTCCGGCTAACTATGAAAGGAGTGAAAATCATGGACAAAATGTTCGAGCTTATCAACTCTCTGAATGCGCTGACCAAAGCTGTCGCAGCGCTGACGGAGAAAATCACAAAGGAATACCTCGACACGTTCGAGACCATCTATGATCCCGCAACTGACGAGCCGCAGGCAGAAGCACCGAAGGAACAGCCTACACCGAAGAATGAAGAATCGACCGTTACCTTCGTGCAGCTCCGCAGCCGTCTTTCCGAGATCAGCCGCAGCGGGCATACACAGGAGGTCAAGGAGCTGATTGCCAAGTATGGCGCAGAAAAGCTCTCCGACCTTGCAGAGAGCGACTATGCTGCGGTGCTTGCAGAAGCGGAGGGATTGTGATGTCAGGACACGCATTGCTCTCTCCGTCCAGCAGTGAACGCTGGATCAACTGCCCGCCTTCCGCAAAGGAGAACACGTGCGGTGATACCGGCAGCAGCTACGCTCAGCAAGGCACGGACGCACACGCTCTCTGCGAGTACAAGGTCAAGAAGGCACTCGGCTTCAAGGTGCGCGATCCCACTGACGATCTGGAATACTTCGACGAGGAAATGGCTGAATGCACTGACGCTTACTGTGAGTTCGTCATGGAGCAGGTGCAGGCGGCAAAGGAAACCTGTGCCGATCCGCTGGTTCTGGTCGAACAGCGCCTCGACTTCACCCGCTGGGTAGCAGAGAGTTTCGGCACTGCTGACTGTATTGTAGTCGCCGACGGCGTTATGACCGTTATTGACTTCAAGTATGGACTGGGCGTTCTCGTTGAAGCGGAGGGCAACAGCCAGATGAGGATGTATGCTCTGGGCGCTCTGAATCTCTTTGAGTCCCTGTATGACATCAATACAGTCCGCATGATTATCTTCCAGCCCCGCCGCGATAACGTCAGTACGGCAGAGGTCACAACCGAGGAGCTGTTTCGCTGGGCTGACGACGTCCTTATCCCTGCCGCAGCACTTGCAGCGAACGGTGATGGTGACTACAAGGCGGGCAAGCACTGTCAGTTCTGCAAGATCAAGGCGACCTGCCGGAAACGGGCGGAATATAATCTCCAGCTCGCGCAGTATGATTTCGCCGTTCCGGATACACTCGCAGACGACGAAATCAGCATGATACTCGACCACGCAGATACCTTCATCGGTTGGATCAACGATATCAAGGACTACGCACTCGAACAGGCTATCAGTGGCAAATGCTATCCCGGCTTCAAGGTCGTGGAAGGACGCAGCAACCGCAGATACACAGACACCGATGCCGTTGCAGCAGCAGTTACCGAAGCAGGCTATGATCCCTTTGAGAAGAAGCTCATGGGCGTGACCGCAATGACCAAGCTGCTCGGCGCTAAAAAGTTCAACACTCTGCTCGGCTCTCTGATCGAGAAGCCGAAGGGCAAACCCACACTCGTACCAGAGTCGGACAAGCGTCCGGCATGGACAATTGATGATTTCAAGGAGGAAACTGAAAATGAGTAAAATGACAAATCCGTGCAAAGTGATCACCGGCAAGAATACACGCTTCAGCTATCTGATCGTGAACGAGCCGAAGGCAATCAACGGCGGCACTCCGAAGTACAGCGTGTCGCTTATCATCCCGAAGTCCGATACCGTTACCGTCGAGAAGATCAAGGCAGCAATCAAGGCTGCATACGACGAAGGTCAGTCCAAGCTCAAGGGCAACGGCAAGTCCGTCCCGGCACTGAAGGCAATCAAGACTCCTCTGCGTGACGGCGACGAGGAACGCCCCGACGATGAGGCATACGCAGGCTGCTATTTCATCAACGCCAACAGCGCTACCAAGCCCGGTGTTGTGGATGCCGACTGCCAGCCGATTCTCGATACCAGTGAACTGTATTCCGGTATTTACGGCAGAGCTTCCATCAACTTCTACGCTTTCAATACAAACGGCAACAAGGGCATCGCTTGTGGTCTCAACAATCTCCAGAAGCTCCGTGACGGTGAGCCTCTCGGCGGCAAGTCCCGTGCTGAGGATGATTTCAGCGACGACGATGACGACGACGATTTCCTTTCGTGAGGTGACGGCGTATGAGTACAGTATTCTCTCTCATTCTGTGTGTTTCCGGCAGTATCACAATGATCTGCTGGACGATTATGACGGTCAGTATTATGATTGACCACTTCAAGAACCGTAAGAAATAAGTGAATGTCGGGAGGGCGACTGGCGGTATGACCGTTCGGGTGGGTTTAAGGATGTGATGACAATGAAAACCATAGAAATTGATCTGGAGACTCGGAGTGACCATGACATCACCAAGTGTGGTGTGTACGCTTACGCCGATTCTCCGTATTTTGCTATCACGCTGATGAGCGTTTCGATTGATGACGGTGCAGTGCAGCTCTACGATCTGGCGAACGGCGACCGCGTACCCGAAGATATTCTGACCGCACTTGTGGATGAATCCGTGGTCAAGAGAGCCTTCAACGTCAACTTCGAGCGTGTATGTCTTTCCAGATATCTGCGTGAGGAATACCCGAAGATTTTCCGAAGTTACAGCATCAATGAAGATACCGTCGGAGATTATCTAAGTCCGGTGGGCTGGCAGTGTACTATGATTCATTGCCGGACACTCGGTCTGCCTTCTACACTGGCTTCTGCAGGCGCTGCTCTGAAACTTGAACAGCAGAAGATGCCGGAGGGCAAGGCACTCATCAAATATTTTTGTGTTCCTTATGATACCGTTGACGGTGTTCCAAAGTTTCATAAACCTGCCGATGCACCGGAGAAGTGGGAAACCTTCAAGGCTTACAACAAACAGGATGTGGAGGCGGAACTTGCCATTGATCAGCGTCTTTCCCGATTTCCGGTACCTGATTTCATCTGGGAGCAGTTTTATCTCGATCAGGAGATCAACGATCGCGGAATCCGTGTTGACATGGAACTGGTCGAAGCTGCGCTGACGCTGGATGCACAGGCGAAGTCAACGCTTTCGTCTGAAATGCGCAGGCTCACCGGTATCGAGAATCCCAATTCCGTGTATCAGCTTCTGGAGTGGCTCGGTGAACAGGGATATAATTCGGACTGCCTGGATAAGGCTACTGTAAAGGAATTGCTCAAGGCAGCGAAAGATCCGGTGAAGTCGGTGTTGGAACTGCGGCTCATGCTATCAAAGTCCAGCGTCAAAAAGTATCAGGCGATGCAGACAGCAGCCTGCTCTGACTCCAGAGCGCGAGGAATGTTCAGCTTTTATGGCGCATCCCGTACAGGACGCTGGGCAGGGCGAATCATTCAGTTGCAGAACCTGCCGCAGAACCATATCCCTGACCTGACCGAGGCAAGAGATACAGTCAAGCACGGTTACTACGATGAGGTCGAGATGTTCTACGAGGATGTGCCTGATACGCTGTCGCAGCTCATCCGCACGGCTTTTGTGCCTCGTCCGGGATATAAGTTCATTGTCGCTGACTTCTCCGCAATAGAAGCCCGCGTTATAGCATGGCTTGCGGGAGAAAAGTGGCGTATGGACGCCTTTGCGAACGGTGCGGATATATACTGCGCATCGGCATCAAAGATGTTTGGTGTTCCGGTCGTAAAGCATGGTGTAAACGGTGAACTGAGACAGAAAGGTAAAGTGGCGGAACTTGCCTGCGGTTACGGCGGCAGCGTCGGAGCCATGAAAGCGATGGGTGGTGATGCCCTGAACCTTTCTGATTCAGAGCTGAAGCAGATCGTGACCGACTGGAGGGATGCCTCACCGAATATCGTAAAGTTCTGGTGGACTGTCGATGATGCTGTCAAGAAAGCGATCAAGCAGAAAACCACCACAGAAACGCACGGATTGCAGTTCAGCTACCAGAGTAAGATGCTTTTTATCACGCTACCTTCTGGTCGGAAGTTATGCTACGCTCACCCGCAGATCGGCGAGAACCAGTTCGGAGGAGAGTCTGTGACATATATGGGCGTAGGAGCATCGAAAAAGTGGGAACGCATCGAGAGCTACGGTCCGAAGTTCGTCGAGAACATCGTGCAGGCGGTAGCCCGTGATCTGCTTATGTTCTCTATGCAAACTCTGCGCTGCTGTTTTATCGTCGGTCACATACACGACGAAATGATTATTGAAGCTGACCGCAGGATGTCTCTTGATGAGGTTTGCCGACAGATGGAAAGAACGCCTGCATGGGCGGAAGGTCTGCTCCTGCGTGCGGACGGATATGAATGCGAATTTTACAGAAAGGACTGAGGTTATGAAATACAGTATTGAATGGTTTTATGCGCTGGTCAGCGGAAAGCTGGTCAAGCCGGAGAACGTATTCGTGAAATGCCCCCGCTGTGGGAAGCTCTGTAATAAGTGCTGCGACAGGAAGCCCTGCGGGAGAAACGAGGTCAAGCATGGTTGATTTCTATAACAACGAAGGCTATGCCAGCCCTACGGAGTACGAGGCATTCATGCATATTGAGAAGGAGGAGAAGGCTGCGGCAAAAGCTGCCGCCTTCCGTCCGGTCGTGTATATCTGTTCACCTTACTCCGGAGATACTGAGAAGAATACTGCGAATGCCCGCAAATATAGCCGCTTTGCTGTTGACCGGCACTATCTGCCGATCACGCCCCATATCTACTTTACGCAGTTCATGGACGACAATATCCCGGAGGAACGGGATACCGCCATTTTCATGAACTGGGTGCTGATGAGTAAGTGCGTGGAGTTGTGGGTGTTCGGTGATATTATCAGCTCCGGCATGAAAGCAGAGATCGAACGGGCAAAGCGTAAACACATGAAAATTCGCTATTTCAGCGAGGAACTGGAGGAAACAACATGAAATTCACCTTGTATACTGCCGACTGTACCGGCAACGCAAAAAACACGCTGTATCCGCATCAGAAGGTCATTACCTCAGAAGCTGACCTCAAGAAAGCTATCACCAGCGATCATGTGTGCGCTAAGTACGATAACGATACCCGATGCGATGCCAACTTTCAGTTCTCCGACGTTGTGCCGATGGACTGCGATAACGACCATAGTGACAATCCCGACGATTGGATCACACCTGAGAAGCTGGCGGATATGCTCGGCGACGTCGCCTATGCGATCACATTCAGCCGTCATCATAATATGGCGAAAGGCTCTGTAACAGCCCGTCCTCGTTTTCATGTGTTTTTTCCTACATCTCCCTGCAAGGATGCAGCGTTCCATAAATCCCTCAAATCCCGCATCTATTCAGAGCTTTCATTTTTTGACGGCAATGCGCTGGATGCGTCAAGGTTCCTGTTCGGCTCGAACGGCGATGTTGTCTGGCATGAGGGCAGTCTGACCATTGAGAATTGGCTGCAGCTTATGAAAACGAACAACAGCATTCCGGAAGGACAGCGCAACAGTACAATGTCCCGTATCGCAGGCAGACTCGTCAAGCGCTTCGGCGTGACGGAGGACGCCCATGCTAAGTTCCTTGAAAAAGCAGCGGAATGCGATCCGCCTCTGGATGACGAAGAACTGGATGGTATCTGGGCAAGCGCCTGCAAATTCGGTACGAAGGTCACATCGCAGGAAGGATATGTGCCGCCGGAGGAATACGGTCAGGAGCCGATGATGCCGGACGACTTTTCTGATGTCGGCGAAGCCCGTACTCTTGTCAACTGTTATGGTGATGAACTGGCGTTTACGATTGCTACCAACTATCTGCGCTATAACGGCACATACTGGGAGGAGTCGGAACAGGCAGCAGTTATGGCAATGATCGAACACACCGACGCACAGCTTGCCGAAGCAGACAAGCAGATCAGTGCAGCGCTGGAGGCACTTGAAAAAGCAGGTGTCAGTAAACAGGAGGCTGAAAAAGGCGGGAAGAAGTTTGAAAGCGATCTCGGCTTGGGAGAGATGAAGCTGTATTCCCGCATGAAACGTTATGATGTATTCCGTAAATTCGTCATGAAATATCGTAATATCCGCAGCCTGAACAATGCGCTTGATGCTGCAAAGCCGCTGGTGCTTCACAACCCGGAGCAGCTTGACGGCAATCCGATGTTGCTGAATACACCCGGCGGTACCTACGACCTTGCCAAAGGTCTCAACGGATGGAAAGCGACTGATCCCGCCGATCTCATCACGAAAGTGACGACGGTCGTCCCGAATGGGGAGGGGCTGCAGCTCTGGACGGACGCACTGCAGGTATTCTTCTGCGGCGACCAGAGCCTTATCGATTATGTGCAGATGATCTGCGGTCTCTGTCTGATCGGAAAAGTATACACGGAAGCGATGATTATCGCATACGGCGACGGCAGAAACGGCAAGTCCACCTTCTGGAATGTCATTTATAAGGTTCTTGGCAGCTATTCCGGCAATATCTCTGCCGATGCGCTGACCGTCAATTGCAAGCGTAACGTCAAACCGGAGATGGCTGAGCTGAAGGGTAAGCGTCTCATCATTGCGGCGGAGCTGCAGGAAGGTATGCGCCTGAACACATCTGTGGTAAAGCAGCTCTGTTCTACCGATCCCATTTTCGCAGAAAAGAAGTTCAAAGCTCCGTTCTCCTTTGAGCCGAGTCATACGCTGGTGCTGTATACGAATCACCTGCCGAAGGTTGCTGCCTCTGACGACGGCACTTGGCGCAGACTGATTGTTATCCCCTTCCATGCAAAAATAGAAGGTTCTGCAGATATAAAGAACTATACCCAGTATCTTATCGACAATGCAGGCGGAGCGGTTCTGTCGTGGTTAATCGAAGGTGCCATGAAAGTGGTCGCCGCCGATTTTAAGGTAGACCGCCCACAATGTGTGCTGGATGCGATCGGAGCGTACCGTGACGGCAATGACTGGCTCGGCTCCTTCATAAATGACTGCTGCGATGTCGATGCATCATATCAGGAGAAGTCCGGCGATCTGTATAAGCGTTATCGTGAATACTGCACCGATACCGGAGAATATGTTCGCAGCACCACAGATTTTTATACTGCACTGGAGCAGGCAGGCTTCAAGCGTAAGAAAATGAACAGCGGAAAGTATATCATGGGGCTTTGCCTCAGATTTGACTTCCTCGACTGACACTTTCATCATACGAAAAACAACGTAGAATCGGGAAAGTGCCGGTCGGTGACACTCATATACATACTTTACGCACGCGAGAGAGTTTTTAGAAATTTCTCTCTATATATAAGGTTTGCAAATGACCGTCACCGACCGGCACTTTTGCCCGGAAAGGTCGTATTTATGCGAGAAAATGAAATTGAAGCGAAACTGGTCAAAGCCGTGAAAGCACACGGCGGCGTATGCTGGAAGTTTGTATCTCCGGGAACAGTAGGCGTACCCGACCGCATTGTATTGATGCCGTCCGGCAGGATCGCTTTTGTGGAAGTGAAAGCACCCGGAGAGAAACCGCGTCCGCTGCAGCGTGTACGCATAAAGCTCCTGCGGCGGCTTGGCTTCAAGGTGTATGTCCTTGACGGCGCGGAGCAGATTGGAGGTATCATTGATGAAATACAATCCGCATGATTATCAGAAATATGCGATCGACTTTATCGAGAAAAATCCGCAGGCAGCGGTATTGCTGGAATGCGGATTAGGTAAAACGAGCATTACACTGACGGCGCTGAACGATATGATGTTTGACCGCTTCGAGGTCAGAAAGGTTCTTATCATTGCACCGATCCGTGTATGCAAGAATAGCTGGGCGGCAGAGATCGGGAAGTGGGATCACCTGAAAGGGCTGACGTACAGTCTGGTTCTCGGTAATCGTGAGCAGCGTCTTGCGGCTCTCCGGAAGAAAGCCGATCTGTATATCGTCAACCGTGAGAACGTACAATGGCTTATTGAAGAAACCGGAATGCCGTTTGACTTTGACATGGTGGTGATAGACGAGCTGAGTTCCTTTAAGAATCACCAGTCCAAGCGCTTCAAGGCGCTACGGAAGGTGCGTCCGTTTGTGAAGCGTATCGTCGGGCTGACCGGAACGCCATGCAGCAACGGTCTCATGGATCTATGGGCGCAGTTCCGCCTGCTGGATAAGGGAGAGCGCCTCGGCAAGAGAATCGGGCAGTACCGCGATGCATATTTCACGCCTGACTGGAACGGTTTTACCTATTCTCCCCGACCGGGTGCTGAAAAAGAAATCTACGGCAAGATCGCAGACATCAGCATTTCCATGAAAACCACCGATCACCTGAAGATGCCGGAGCTGGTGTCCGTATCTGATCCGGTTATCATGTCGGAAGCAGAAATAAAAGCATACCGGAAGCTCGAAAAGGAATACACGCTTCCGCTGCTGCATGATGATGTCACTGCCGCCAATGCCGCTGTTCTTTGCGGGAAGCTGGTACAGCTTGCAAGTGGATGCGTATATGACGACGGCGGCACTCCGACCATCATTCATAACCGGAAGCTTGATGCGCTGGAGGATTTGTTGGAAGCGCAGAATGGAAAGCCGGTTCTGGTGGCGTACTGGTATCAGCATGAGCGGGAACGTATCAAGGCGCGTTTCGACGTTCGGGAGATCAAAACCGATCAGGATATCGCCGACTGGAACGACGGCAAAATACCGGTCGCGCTGATACAACCATCCTCCGCCGGTCACGGTCTGAATCTTCAGGACGGCGGCAGCACAATCATATGGTTTACGATGCCGTGGTCGCTGGAGCTGTATCAGCAGACGAACGCCCGACTCTGGCGACAGGGACAGAATGCTGATACCGTTGTGATACATCATCTGGTAGCGGTGGGAACAATCGACGAAGATATCATGGACGCGCTGGAGAGCAAGGATAAGACACAGTCGGCAATGATGAGTGCAGTGAAAGCGAGGTTGAGGGAATGAAGGAATACTGGAACAAGATGGAGCAGCTCCGAAGGCGTATCGACCGGAAGATCCATGAGATACATCTGCTGCGGCAGCGGGCTGAGGGTATGAACGGCAGCGGCATCAATGATATGCCGAGGACGGTATCACCTGACCGCAGCAAGATGGAAGGTACAGTTTTCAAGATCATGGCGCTGGAACAGGATATACAGGAAACGCAGGCGGAGTATGATGCGCTGCTTGCTGATATGGAAGCCCGCATAAACGCAGTTGAAGATGGCGATGCAAGTGATCTTCTGAGGAAGCGTTACCTCGAATTCCTGCCGTGGTCGGAGATCATGAAGGAAATGGGATACAGCAAATCCCATGTGTTCCGACTGCACAGCAGCGCCGTAGAAGCACTGAAAAGTTGGGACATCATGGGACTTGAAAACACCAGCAAAATGTGATATAATGTATAATAGAAGAATTTGTACAGAGCCGTTGTGGATATCCGCAGCGGCTTTTGTTATGCCCGAAGGAGGTGTCGGTGATGCCGAGGAAGGCACTGAAACCGTGCAAGCATCCCGGCTGTTCGAGACTGACCGACGGTGCGTACTGCGACGAACACAAGCACCTGCACCCTGACCGTCCGTCAGCCGCCAAGCGTGGCTACGGCAGCAAGTGGCAGCGTGTCAGCAAGGCGTACCTGCGGAAGCACCCGCTGTGCGTGAAGTGTCTGGCGCAGAGAAAGTATGTGACCGCAACAGTCGTTGACCATATCGTTCCGCACCGAGGTGACCATTACCTGATGTGGAGCGACACCAACTGGCAGGCGCTGTGTAAGTCCTGTCACGACAAGAAAACCGGCACTGAGGACAGCAGACCAGAATATGGGTATTGATTTTATAGCTTTATGATTTCATCATCTGGCGGCATTGGAATTGAATAGTCGCTACAAGAAGAATGGTGTGGCTTGAAATACTTTAACAATATGGCGCGTGTCGCTTTTTCTAATTCAAGGTAAAGCCGTATCAAATCTTCTCGTGATAATTTATCAAGTTCATCCGGAGCAATGTCGTTATCAATGAGCAAATCGATAACATATTGCATTGGTTTAAGATCGCGTTTTTGCTTGTATACATACGGATAATCATACGCGTGTAACTGAGACTTTAGTTTTGAGAGTTCTATTGGATCACTTTCAATTCGTTCAGCTATACGGTCTAATTCTCCGCTTATGAATTTGGGATCAACATCCAGCAGTCGACCTATTGAATCCAGCATATCCTTTGGAATTTCTTGTTGTTTAATCCAGCGAAGCATTGTTTTTTCTGTTCTATTTATGTCTGGGTGGCTTGCAATAGTTGCAAGTGACATTTTTCGTAGTTTTCGAGCCTCTTTGAATCGCTCTTTACTAAGCGGGACTTTCTTTTCTTCGTGCTTATCCATATTACCTCCTAAAAACCGGACATTTTCCTTTGATTTTGGGTACTGGTAAAACCGGAAGATGTATGCTATGATTATTATAGCAGGTTGAGAACGGAAATTCAACCCAATAAATGAAAGGATATGATGTAAATGAATGAAAACAATGTTGTGACTGGGAATCCGCTGGTGAGTCTTTTGAGTGGGCTTTCAAGTGGTGACAAGGGCTTTGTTCTTGTGCTTCTTTCAATTGTTGGCGCATACGCCGTAAAACGATACTTTGACAGTGCTGATACGGCAATGGAACATGGATACAACGCGACTGTGACATCTCCGAAATATGGAGAAATGAAGTTTGAGCGTAATCATGAGGCTGAGTCAGAACAAGCGCAGACAGGAGACGATCAATCGTTAAATGAGGAAGAAACAAACGGTGATGACTAAAGCGTGAACAGGGCTGGGGGCTGCCCGGTGGGGGTATCGAAATCTCTACGGAGCAGCGATCACAAGACCGGCGCCCCCTCTCGCGCACAAAAAGTGCAGTTCAAACGACCGATTAACCCCTCGAATATTTTACAAGCCGAAATCCGCGTGGTTTCGGCGTTTTTTATAGGTGGTGATGAAAATGGCAAAGGACGGTACCAACCGTGGCGGACGACGTGTCCGTGCAGGTGACAAACCGAAGCCCCTCGCCGAG
>JAEEGL015740022.1_pt1 | contig 11153 bp, 8 predicted proteins | sample 9134231 | NCBI WGS metagenome assembly JAEEGL01 (sample SAMN16246548, study PRJNA631951) | gut metagenome | biome: gut microbiome; feature: rumen; material: fiber-attached | host: Bos | place: Iran: Karaj | collected 2018-10
GATGAGATTGCCGACTTCAAAGACAAGTTCATGAAACTGGTAAAGATAAGTATGTGGAACAGTCGTCGCGGTGTACCCGATGCCCAGTATCTCAGCAAAAATCCACCGCATACAGGAAAGGTTAAGACGCTGGTAGAGATGTTCCCTAACGCCAAGTTCATTTACCTCATCCGCGACCCCTATACTGTATTTGAGAGCAGCCGCTCCTTTTTCACCCAGACCATTGCACCGTTGGAGTTAAACAGTATATCGGTGGAAGAGATGGAGCAGAATATCCTTTATGGATATAGGGAGTTGTACGATGCTTATCAGGAGCAGAAACAGTACATTCCCGAGGGGAATTTGTTTGAAGTGAAGTTCGAGGATTTCGAGAACAATGCTTTAGAGATAACAGAACGCATCTATCACGATCTTGACATTCCCGGTTGGGAAGAGGCCCGACCTGCCATAGAAGCATACGTAAACCGGAAGAAAGGCCATAAGAAAAACCAATATGCTTACGATTCTCGCACCATCAGCATGGTAAATGATGCCTGGGGCGACATCTTAGATGCCTGGGGCTATCAGCGACTATAGATTTAATCCCCCCCCTTGAACTCCTTGAACCCTTTATTCACGCTTTATTCTCATCCATCTTTTTCAGACCGAAGATCTGGGAATATGATATCAAGGATAAAATGGGGAGTAGGACGCCTGCAATGATATAAAATGCCCAATTATTGCCAAGCTTGAAGAAGAGTGTGCAGAGTACACCGGTTATCAGTGTTGGCAATAGCAACGCTAAAGCATGGTTCCTGAATTTGTTTTCACATTTGGCCAAAGCGATGAAATACCCCATTATTGTACTTGATGCCAAATGGATGGGAACCAGGATAAAGATAATGTAGATACATTTCTCCATCATTTCAAAAGATGATGCGTCAATAGCTTCTGTCATAAACCAGACGCTCCAGATCCATACGAATCCCATGGCTAAGCATACGGAATAGACTATACCATCCAAGAATTCATCGTAATGTTTATTCATGGCAGAAAAGATAATCAAAGAACACCATTTGGCTATCTCCGCAGGAATAGCTACTCCCAAAAATCCGATGGTCAAGCATTTCAGTAAAGAATGATGTTCTGTTATCTGAAACTTTTCCGGAAGATACGGCAATCCGGACTTGGTAACTGCAAAGGCCATCGCAGCACCCACCAAAGCTGCCAATAAAAGCATTTGCCAAGGCTCTGGCTTCTTACTATCTATCATATCGATATATAAGATGAAGAATACGGCAGGAAAAACTGCTGCAATCAAAAGAATAATTGTTGTTAGTTCCATAATATAATTATGTTATTAGGTTCATATTGTTTTCATGCTAATCGTTAATTCGTTCTCAAAAATAGTTAATTTATTTAACACAAAAGCATAAAGTAGGGTAAATTTTTAAATATGTAACGAAAATGAGTGCATTTGGGAGTAAATAGATGCTTATTTGGCTTTGCTGAACTTACTTTACGATTCACTGAGAATATCTGGATGATGCAAAGATGACTTATCATATTTCTATATAAAAGAGTCCAAAGTTTTGTCGCTTTGGACTTTTTTTTGTAAGTTTGAGACTTGTCTCGAACTTACTTTCGTTCGGGAATAAAAATAAATATTGATTTATTTTGTATTCCGCTCACTTAATCGTAAATTTGCATGCTGTTTTAAAAATGAAGGAAAACATAATAACATTATAACTATGGGAAGAGTACTTATTATTGGTGCAGGTGGTGTTGCAACAGTTGCTGCACACAAGGTTTGCCAGAACAGTGATATCTTCACTGAGGTGATGATTGCAAGTCGTACAGAGAAGAAATGTATTGATTTAGCTAATGTACTGAACAAGAAATACGGCACGCAAGTAAAGACGGCTCAGGTGGATGCTGACAGCGTGGAGCAACTGGTTGCCCTGCTGGGTGCTTACAAGCCTGAACTGGTTATTAATCTGGCGCTTCCTTATCAGGACTTGACCATTATGGAGGCTTGTCTGCAGACGGGATGTAACTACATGGATACAGCTAACTATGAGCCCAAGGACGAGGCTCACTTCGAGTACAGTTGGCAGTGGGCTTATCGCGAGCGTTTTGAGAAGGCTGGTTTGTGCGCCATCTTGGGCTGTGGCTTCGATCCGGGAGTTACCAGTATCTTCACAGCATACGCTGCCAAGCATCACTTCAAGGAGATTCAGTACTTGGATATTGTTGACTGCAATGCCGGTAATCACCACAAGGCGTTTGCAACGAACTTCAATCCTGAGATTAATATCCGCGAGATTACTCAGAAGGGCCTCTATTACGAGAATGGCAAGTACATAGAGACAGAGCCTATGGAGATTCACAAGCCCCTGAACTATCCCAACATTGGTCCCAAGGAGAGCTACCTGCTGCACCACGAGGAGATAGAGTCGCTGGTTATTAACTATCCCACCATCAAGCGTGCCCGCTGCTGGATGACATTTGGCCAGCAATATCTTACTTACCTGGATGTTATTCAGAACATTGGTATGTCTCGTATCGATGAGGTAAAATACAAGGCCCCAAAGGCTGACGGTACAGGCGAGGAGATTGTGAAGATTGTTCCCCTACAGTTCCTGAAGGCTGTATTGCCTAATCCTCAGGATCTGGGTCAGAACTATGATGGCGAGACTTCTATCGGATGCCGCATCCGTGGTATCGGCAACGATGGTCAGGAGCATACTTACTATGTGTATAACAACTGCTCACACCAGGCTGCTTACGAGGAGACTGGCATGCAGGGTGTAAGCTATACAACAGGTGTGCCTGCCATGATTGGTGCTATGATGTTCCTTACAGGCAAGTGGAACAAGCCCGGTGTACACAACGTGGAGGAGTTTGACCCCGATCCATTCATGGAGCAGCTTAATAAACAGGGGCTTCCCTGGCATGAGTTGCACGATGTAGATTTGGAACTCTAAGAATAACCATTCCCAGCAGAATTAGCCAATGAAACGCCTATTCTTCGTATTTGCCGCTATTTTGAGTGGTGCTTTTGCATGGTCACAAGAGACCAGAATCGAGTTTATCACGCCCAGTATTGTTCATGTTGTGAAATCCATGGACGGCTATCAACCCAAAAGCCTTGTGGTGATAGCAAAACCGCAGGATGTGGGTGTAAGCCATAACGGCAATACGTGGAGGAGTAGCGGGCTGACAGTGAAGCAGGACCCTTCCTCGAAGTGTCTGACCTTCCTGACGGCCAGCGGTAAAGTACTGCTGAGGGAAAAGGAGTGTTTCTATAATTCTGGCGCTTGGAGTGGCGTTTGTCAGAGATTTACGCTCGATAAGGATGAAGCTATCTATGGTCTGGGAACCATCCAGAACGGCAAGATGAATCGTCGTGGCGAGCACAAACGCATGGAACAGTCTAATCTGGAGGATTTCCAGAGTGTCATCCAGAGCATAAAAGGTTGGGGCCTATATTGGGACAACTATTCGCCTACACAATTTGATGACGACGAGAACGGTATGTCGCTGGCATCTGAAGTAGGTGGGGCTATCGACTACTACTTCATGTATGGCGGCTCTGCCGATGGCGTTATTGCACAGATGCGTTTCCTTACGGGCGATGTGCCTATGTTCCCCCTCTGGACCTATGGCTATTGGCAGAGTAAGGAGCGTTATAAGACTGCTAACGAAACCCTTGGTATTGTACAGCAATACCGCAAGTTGGGCGTACCTCTGGATGGTATCATTCAGGATTGGCAGTATTGGGGCTCTAACTATCTTTGGAATGCTATGGATTTCCTTTCAGAGGATTTCGCCAATGGTCGTCAGATGATTGACGAGGTACACAAGCTGAACGCTCATTTCATGATTAGTATCTGGGCCAGCTTCGGTCCCATGACCAAAGCCTATCAGGAGTTAAAGCAGAAAGATTTGCTTTTTGATTTCGAAACTTGGCCACAGAGTGGACTCACCTTCTGGCCGCCACGCAAGGATTATCCGTCTGGTGTAAGGGTTTATGATGCTTTCTCACCCGAGGCACGCGATATTTATTGGAAGAACCTGAAAACGCTCTATGATTATGGAACCGATGCTTGGTGGATGGATTCTACTGATCCCGACTGCTTTGACGGTTCCCTCGAAACGTATGCGTATAAGGCTGGACAGGAGGGCGGCACATGGCGATCCCTGCGCAATGCTTTCCCCTTGGAAACCGTCCGTGGTGTTTATAAGGCTCAGCGCAATGAGCAATTAACAATTAATAATGAACAATTAAATAAGCGTGTGTTTATCATGACGCGAAGCAGTTTTGCCGGTCAACAGCATTACGGATCTAATATGTGGAGTGGTGATGTCAACTCATCGTGGGATATGTTGCGTAAACAGGTGCCTGCCGGATTGAGCTTCTCGCTGACAGGTAATCCTAACTTCAATACCGATATAGGTGGTTTCTTCTGTGGTGCTTACAATACACGTGGTGGCGGTTCTGCTCCGCGTAATCCGCAGTTCCAGGAGTTGTATGTGCGTTGGATGCAGTACGGACTCTTCTGCCCGGTATTCCGTAGTCATGGTGCCGATGCTCCACGTGAAATCTGGCAGTTTGGGCAAAAAGGAGAACCCGTTTATGATGCAATAGAAGAAACGATTCGTTTGCGTTATCAGCTAATACCTTATTTATATAGTACAGCTTGGCAGGTAACCAGTAACAACGAGAGCTATATGCGTCCGTTGTTCAGCGATTTTGCCGGTGATAAGCATGTATGGGATATGACGGACGAGTTTATGTTCGGTCGTAGCATCCTGGCTGCTCCTATCCTCGACCCGCAATATACCGCAGAGAAGATTATCCGTACTGATGCTATGACAGGTTGGAACAAGAATGATGTAGGAAGCCAGAAGGAAGATGTAGGAGGTGTTAACTGGGCTGAAACTAAGACGGTAACAAAGTATTTGCCTAAGGGAACCAACTGGTATGATTTCTGGACAGGCAAACGCTATCAGGGAGGTCAGACTGTAACATTAGAATCGCAATTGAATCATGTGCCTATGTTCGTTCGCGCAGGCAGCATTCTGCCTCTGGGCCCCGTTATGCAATATGTGGGTGAGAAGAACTGGGACAATCTGGAATTACGTGTCTATCCGGGTTCTGATGCATCCTTTACGCTATATGAAGATGAAGGCGACAACTATAACTACGAGAAAGGCGTCTATGCTACTATTCCCATCAGTTGGTCGGAGCGTACCCGCACGCTGACCATTGGTGAGCGTAAAGGCAGCTATCCTGGAATGCTTGAGTTGCGCAGCTTCACCATCATTACCCCAGATGGGCAGAAGCAGGTGGTAGCTTATAACGGTAAAGAAGTAAGAACCAGATTATAAAATACAATAGGTCACACGAGACCTGTAAACTCTATAAGAATCATTATAAAAAATAAAATACACAATTATGGCAAAAAAAGAAACAGGTGAGATTTTCGACGAGAAGAGTGCCAAGCTGAAGGCCCTTCAGGAAGCAATGTCCAAGATAGAGAAGGACTTTGGAAAGGGTTCTATCATGAAGCTTGGCGAGGAAAAGATAGATAATGTAGAGGTTATTCCAAGCGGCTCCATATCACTGGATGTTGCTCTGGGTGTGGGAGGTTATCCCAAGGGCCGCATCATTGAGATTTATGGTCCCGAGTCATCAGGTAAGACAACTTTGGCCATTCATGCCATTGCCGAAGCACAGAAGGCTGGCGGTATAGCTGCTTTTATTGATGCAGAACATGCTTTCGACCGTTTTTATGCTGCTAAGTTAGGTGTTGACGTAGATAACCTGCTTATCTCTCAGCCCGACAACGGAGAACAAGCACTTGAGATTGCCGATCAGCTGATTCGTAGTGCTGCTATCGATATTGTAGTCGTTGACTCTGTTGCAGCCCTTACTCCAAAGGCTGAGATTGAAGGTGATATGGGTGATAACAAGGTAGGCCTTCAGGCTCGCCTCATGAGTCAGGCTCTCCGTAAACTCACAGCAACTATCAACAAGACCAATACAACCTGTATTTTCATCAACCAGTTGCGCGAGAAGATAGGTGTGATGTTTGGTAATCCTGAGACAACTACCGGCGGTAATGCTCTTAAGTTCTATGCCAGTGTACGTCTGGACATCCGCAAGAGCTCAGCTATCAAGGATGGTGATGAGGTAATCGGTAACGAAGTGAAGGTGAAGGTTGTTAAGAATAAGGTAGCTCCTCCATTCAGAAGGGCTCAGTTTGAGATTCTCTTTGGCGAAGGTATCTGTCGTGTTGGCGAGATTGTCGATCTGGGTGTTGAATATGGAATTCTTGAGAAGAGCGGTTCTTGGTTTAGCTACAATGGCAGTAAGTTGGCTCAGGGTAAAGAAGGAGCCAAGAAGGTACTCAAGGACAATCCCGAATTGTGTGAAGAGCTTACCGCTAAGATATATGAAGTTATAAATGCTAAAGGTGCTCCCGTAGCGGCCTCAGAAGAATAATCTGAGACCGTTACGGGGTTATACCCTTTTTTATATTGTTATTACTTAAACAGTTTCTGAGCCATTACATAGAGGCTTCTGCGCCAAGTAAGGAATTCATGGGCTGTACCCTCTGAGATATAGCTTTCAGCATTAAACCCGGCTGCTTTTAGGTCATCAACGGCCTTACGAACGCGGTCGGGTCCTTCTTTACTGCCGCAGCTGATAAAGATATAATCCACCTGTTTCTTATCCTTAATCTCCAGAGGTGTATAGATACCGCCACTTAGGATACCATAGTGCCCGAACGTTTCGGGTCTTGCCAATGTGATGGAGTGTGTTTCCATGCCACCCATTGAGAGACCTGCCATAGCACGGTTCTTCTTTTCTGCCTTAGTGCGGAAGTGACTATCTACATAAGGCACTAACTCATCTACCAGTACCTTCTGGAAGTCCTCAGATATCTTGTTGCGGTCGAATGGACGACCAAATACAACATCGTTGGTCATGCCGTAGGTCATTACCACAATGAAAGGAAGCGCCTTACCGTCGGCAATCAGGTTATCCATGATAATGTTGGCTTTACCCTGGTTAGGCCATGTGGTTTCGTTCTCGCCCCATCCGTGCTGCAGATACAGAACAGGATAGCGTTCTTTCTGATTCTTATCGTAACCTGCAGGGGTATAAACGTAAGCAACGCGCAGCTGATCGCCTTGTACTTTGCTGGGGAACAGAATCTTCTGAACATTTCCGTGTTCAATATCGGTTCGTTCTGTATAGAATGCCTCATCGTGGGCAGGAACTTCTACACCACTCATCCAACGAGCACCTCCATAGTAGCTGTTGGTACCTGGGTCAATCACCTGAGCTCCGTCTATAGATAAGGTATAGTAGTGGAAACCTTCATCCTCGGGCAACAGCGTAGTACCCATCCATGAACCGTCCTTCTGCTTCTTCAGCACAGTTCCACCCATACCGCCGCCATGACCGGCTGATGCAATAACATATTTGGCCTCGGGAGCATTAATGCGGAAGCGTACATAGCCTTGAGAGTTTACCTGCGGATATTGCTGACGGGGTTGGCAAGTGGCAGAAGGCTTGAAATCCTCCTTGATGTCTGGGTTATCTGTGGAGGGGATGAAGTCTCGGATTACCTTATATACGTTCTTAGGCTTATAATCGCGGTCGAAGGGTAGGGGATAGTTGTTGGCTCCCAGCCAGGAATCGCGGTCGCTCAGGTTCCAGAATGTTACGCAGTCCACCTTGTCGGCATGCTTTCGCATTACGCGGAAAACAGCAGCATACTGTGCTTCCTGTAGCAGCTTCTGGTCGTTGGTAACCTGTACGCCTTCGTTTCTGCTGAAACGCAACTGACCGCCCATTTCCTGATTAACGCGGATGTCCAACTCAGTTACATGGATATGGTCCACAATCTCTGCATACTTGCTTACTGCAGCTTCCATATCCTCTTCCGATGGACCATAGATATTGTAGTGTCCCTGCATACCAATGCCATCGATGGGTACACCGGCAGCCTTCATATTCTTCACCATTTCATAGATGCGGTCACGCTTCACTGGGTCGCATTCGTTATAGTCGTTATAGAACAGCAACGCCTTGGGGTCAGCTTCGCGTGCAAACTCAAAAGCCTTGCGGATAAACTCGTCGTTGCCGCAAATCTTGTAGAAGGTACTTTCGCGCAAAGGCTGGTCCTCTGCACCGGGTCTTCTGCCACCATCAGTAATACACTCGTTGAAAACGTCCCAGGCATAAACAATATCCTTGTAGCGGTTTACTACAGTATGAATATGTTCGCGCATACGCTTGTATAGAACCTCTTTTGAAACCAAGTTATGTTTCTTGTCGTAGAACATCCAGTCGCACATCTGGTTGTGCCACATCAGGGTATGGCCGCGCAACTTAATGCCGTTTTGCCGACAGAAGTCAGCAATTTTGTCAGCACGTTCCCAGGTCCATTTACCTTCTTCAGGATGAACAGAAACGGGTTTCATGTCGTTCTCAGCTGTCATGCTGCTGAACTCCTTTCTCACCAAAGCTGACTGGTCGGAGTCTGAGATGTTACGCTGGTTTACAGCTACGCCAATTATGAAATAGTCCTTGTAGGCCTCTTTCAAACTTCTTTCATCCGGTTGTGCATTTACAACAGTGCAAACAGATAAGACGCATAGTCCCAATAACAGAATCTTCTTCATAAATGTGTTAGTTTATAGATTAATTTCATTGTTTTATGGGACAAAAATACAAAATTTCATTAGTATATGATAAAATAATACCATATTTTTTGCAAATAGAGCAAAATAAATCAGTAAATGAGTTTTCTAAATTACAACTACTCGTCATTATGTATCAATAATGTATAGATAAGTTGTTACGATTTTTTGTTTGTCGTTGTTTTTTTAATTGTATAAATGACATGAATCGTGTGGAATTCGCTAACTTTGCAACCAAAATTCGGATTAGTGCTTTAATTAATGACAGAAAATCCAATAACATACCTCATCCGACAGCGTGGGTTGCTGCAAATTGAATATGCCTATGAAAAGGAGGAGTTTCAGCGACTCACCGAAGCAACTGGCATTGACAGAAAGGTGCACCGCGGAATGGCGTGGTACCCGCTCATGCTAGGACGTAGCTATCATAACTCGTTGGATCAGTTTGTGGTGGAGGTTATGAAAGCTTCCTCCATCAGTGGAGATTCTGACGGGGCGGAGCCTTCTCTTTTTGAGCCGGGTAAACCTGTATGTTTCTTTACAGAGGATGCTTCAGGTGCCCGACAAGGAAAGGGCGGGATGCTACACTACTACAAGTTTCTTGCACAGGTGAGTTACGTAGAGGAGGATATGATGCTTATTGCACTGCCCAACAGGGAGTCATTGGAACAGTTGCAGACAGCTCACCGACTTGGTGTGCAGTTGTACTTCGACGAACAGACGTACCGGTTGATGTTCGAAGCGCTGGATGATGTAATTAATGCAAAGAAAGGACGTCTGGCTGAACTGCGCGATATCTTCCACAGTACTCTACCTGCGCAGAAATACACCTTTTTTCCCGTAAGATTACCATGGCTAAACACATCGCAGCAGGCTGCCGTTAACGAAGTGCTGTGGGCGAAAGACGTGGCTGTGGTTCACGGTCCCCCGGGAACAGGTAAGACTACTACCCTGGTTGAAGCCATTTATGAGACTCTGCACCGTGAGAATCAGGTTTTGGTATGCGCACAGTCTAACATGGCTGTGGATTGGATTGCTGAAAAGCTTGTAGACCGCGGAGTGAGTGTGCTGCGCATAGGCAATCCCACAAGGGTCACAGACAAGATGCTGAGCTTCACATACGAAAGGCGTTTTGAAGATCATCCTCTTTATCAGGAACTTTGGGCTGTGCGTCGAACCATACGCGAGCTGTACACCTCGAGTAGTGGAAACGTCGAAAACCGACATCAGAAAATAGCTCGTCTAAAGGATCGGGCAACTGAGATAGAATTCAGCATCAACAAGACGCTTTTCGATGATGCTAAGGTGATAGCATCCACATTAACGGGGTCAGCTAACCGTTTGCTGACGGGTATGAAGTTTGGCACACTATTTATTGACGAGGCGGCACAAGCGCTTGAAGCTGCCTGTTGGATTGCTATCCGCAAGGCACATCGTGTGGTGTTTGCCGGCGACCACCGCCAACTGCCTCCAACTATAAAGAGTCCGGAAGCACTTCGCGGTGGCTTGGACCGTACGCTGATGCAGACCATCGTGGAAAACAAGCCCAAGACGGTATCTTTATTGTGCGTACAATACCGAATGTGCGACACCATTATGCAATTTCCTAACCGCGAGTTCTATGGCGGCATGTTAGAGAGTTCACCTGATGTAAAGTATCGAGGCATCCTTGACTGGGACACAGCTGTGGAATGGATAATTCCCCCGCCAGTTTCCTCTGAAGGGGAAGGGAATCTTACTGGCGGAGGCGAGATGAACGATGGACTTTCCCGTGTAAACCCTGCAGAGGCAGCCCAGACGCTGGAGACATTGCGAAACTATTTCGATAAGATAGGCAAGAATCGTATATTAGAGGAACGCATTGACGTTGGCATTATCTCACCTTACAAGGGACAGATACGTTTGATTCGTCAGATGCTGAAGAAAGACCGCTATTGGCGTCCGTTCCGTAGTCTTATCACTGTGAATACTGTGGATGGTTTTCAAGGACAGGAACGGGATGTTATCGTAATCAGTCTTGTGCGTTCAAATGCGGAAGGTGACATCGGCTTTCTGCGTGACCTGCGTCGAATGAATGTTGCAATAACTCGTGCTCGAATGAAACTGATTATACTTGGCGACCGATCCACATTATGCCGAATGCCATTTTACAGGCGTCTTGCAGAATATGTGGACGAGCAATCTACTTTCATAGAATAGTCTGACTGACAATGTGTCATAATCTTTGCCATTTTGCCATTTGGCACAGGCTTTGTTTTATTTGTTATGGAACACCTCCGCCTCCCCGGAGGGAGAACAAAAGAGAGTTTTAAATAAAAAGAATAAACAAATAAATTAAATACGATTATGGGAAAGATTATTGGAATTGACTTGGGTACCACAAACAGTTGTGTATCCGTATTCGAGGGCAACGAGCCCACAGTTATTGCCAACAGCGAGGGCAAGCGTACAAC
>JAEEGL016471729.1_pt1 | contig 11153 bp, 4 predicted proteins | sample 9134231 | NCBI WGS metagenome assembly JAEEGL01 (sample SAMN16246548, study PRJNA631951) | gut metagenome | biome: gut microbiome; feature: rumen; material: fiber-attached | host: Bos | place: Iran: Karaj | collected 2018-10
ACTACGACGGAGAGACCAAGTTGGCCGAATCGCAATACGTCAAAAAGGGCGGCAGAGCGACCGTGCCCGCTGTTAACGCGCGCGAAGGGTTCGATTTTATCGGTTGGCGTAATAAAGCTACCGACAATATAGAAACGTATGACAATATTACCGCGGACACCGATTTCGTCGCCGCGTACGAACCCTCTTTCGTCACGGTAAAATTCCTCGTCAAATATAGATATTATAATGCATCCGGCGTTCTCGTCAACGAAACACCTTCTTCCGATATCGTGATTGAGACAAAGCAACTGGCTCGCGGCGAAAATATCGGCAATCACTACCCGGAACCGATCGACGTTCAAGGATATTCTTTCGGCGGATGGGAGTCGGGTAACGTCGGTTCGGGCGAGGCCGTCTATTACGCCGTATACGATAAAGATTCTTATGATATCACGTTTGTATATCGTCGGTATGATAGCGAAAAGAACAGATATTCCGACAGTTTGATCACGAAGAAAGTCGGATATTACAGCGATTCTCGCGTTATTCAGGCGCCGACGGACGCCAAATGCTCCGCCGATATCAGCCCGGCCAACGATTATCAATTTTTGGGATGGTACGTCATACACGACAATAAACGTGTTGCCGTACAATTTCCATATGAAATGAGCAAGACGTTTGAAACCACATTTTACGGTAATTACGTTGATATCAACGCCGGATCCGACGGCTTGACGTACAAGCCCGCCGGCGACGGATCGTGCGTTGTCAGCGGCTATTCGGGGGATGAGACGATCGTCGTTATTCCCGAAAAATCGGTGGTAAACGGCGTACTGTGCGACGTGTCCGGCATTGACGAAGGCGTTTTCAAAAACAGCGCCGTTACGCAATACGTCGTAAGCTCCGAAAACAGCTTTTTCTCCGTCCACGAAGGTGTTTTATACAGTAAAAACGGACGGATATTATACGCTTATCCTTCTGCATCGCCGATAAACGCATATTCCGTTGTCGACGGCGTGGAAGAGATCAGCTCTTACGCGTTTTATAACGCGCGCAATCTTATCTCCGTCGATCTTCCGGACGAACTGTTGCAGATCAATGACTATGCGTTTTCCCGCTGCGTTTCTTTGCAATCCGTCACGATACCCAAAAACGTCGTTATTGTCGAAGAGGGTGCTTTCCGCATGCCGGAAAACAACGATATTACTTCCGTCGTGTTTTTGGGAATGGTATTGAAGGAACTGGGCGACGAGGCCTTTTACGGATTAAATAATCTTATTCGTCTCGATCTGCCCGCCTCGCTGAAAACCATCGGCGACGGCGTGTTCTACGGTATGAGTTCTTTGCAAAAAGTCACAGCCGAAAACAACGGTTATTTCGTCGTGTACGACGGCGCGTTGTATTCTTCCGATTATAAAGAGATCATTTTGTATCCGGCGCAATGCGAAGAGATACAAAACCCTGAACTTGTTTTGCACGAAAACTGTCAGACGGTCAAGAGGGGCGCTTTTTATAATGCCAATATCGCTTGCGTCACCTTCCCCGCGTCCTGCTCGCTGGAATCGTACAGTATCGTTTGTCCGTCTCTGGAAGCGTTGCGCTTTGCCACCGATTCGTTCAGAGTCGACGCTGAACAATTCGAACAAGCCTTCGGCGGTTTCATGCCCTCCAAATTCTACGTTCTTACCGGAGATACCACGTTTGATGCTTACGCGAGCGTCGTGAACGTTTCTTACTATACGATCCGTGATTGGGCCGGGTATAAAGATATGTCCACCAACGGTTATATCTATTCGGAGACGGAAGACGGTATCACCATTCTCGGTTATAACGGAACGACGACCGACCTGTTTATTCCGGAAATGTATAACGGAAAGGGCATTATCGCCATTGCTCCGTATGCTTTTTACGGTAACACGGACATTACGTCGGTCAGCATCCCCGTTTTGATGCGTTCTATCGGAGAATACGCCTTTTATGGGTGCACCGCGCTTGCTTCCGTTACTATGTCGCGTGTTTCCGGCGTCGCGTTGGAATCTGTCGGCGATTACGCCTTCTGTAATTGTTCTTCCCTTACGAGCGTTTATTTCGAAAGCAGCCTTACGTTGCTTGATTTCGGAAAGTTCGTATTCGATAATACGCCTTATTACCAATCCGATGCGTCCGAATTTTTGATCATGGGCGGCGTGCTCGTTCGTTATACCGGTCTTTCCGAAACGGTGAACGTGCCGGCGAACGTCAGCTTTATCGCGGCGGACGCCTTTAAGGACGTAGGCTATATGACGAGTATTTCTTTTGCCGGGAATAGGGTATTGCGCTATGTGGACGAATACGCATTCCAAAATTGTATCGGCTTAAAAGAGGTCGTTTTCCCGGCGTCGCTCCGGTATGTTGCCGACTTTGCATTTTACGGTTGCGACTACCTGTTCTGCGTGACGTACGGCGCCAAGCAGAGCGAAGTGACTCGCGGATATTACGCGTATAAAGCGGCCGGAACCTATTACGTAGACTACGACGCTGTGTACGAGTCTTTTTCCGACTCCGTTTCTTACGTTTTGACCTATCAGGCTGCCGCAAACGAACAGTACGAGGGTCATGGCTCGTCTTTTGTCGATCCTTATGATCTGGACGATACCAACGATATCTTTATGGGTTGGTATTTCGATCCGCTTTACATAACGAAGGCCGATTTCCCGCTGCATATCAATTCCGATATGACCATTTACGCCCGGTATGAATCTGCAACGTACATTTCGGAAGGGCTTACTTACGAAAACAACGACAACGGAAATTATTCCGTGTCCGGATATACCGGTTCCGACGCCTACGTTATCATTCCGGAAACGTACAAAGACCTGCCGATCACCGGCATCAACGACTATGTATTCGGTAAGAACGTATCGTACGTTCAATTACCTTCCGGCATATCGTATCTTGCGGAAAACGCCTTTGCCAATTCGACCTGGTACCGTTCTTATCCCGGCGATTTCGTTATCTATAACGATAATATTCTCGTAGGCTACAAAGGCAACGAAAAAGAAGTTCACGTGCCGTCCGGTATTACGCTCGTCGCAAACGGCGTCTTCCGGAATAACACTTCCATCGAAAAAGTCTATTTGCCGTCCTCTTTGACCGAGATCGTAGACGATATGTTCAACGGTTGCACCAACTTAAAGAGCGTCACGATAGGAAAGAACATCCGTACCATCGGCGCGCGTGCTTTTTACGGCTGTACCAATCTGGAAACGATCGAGATCGAAAGCGGTTCGGCGCTGACCGGTATTTCTTCTATGGCGTTCGAGGGGACAAAGTGGTTTGATTCTCAAACGGACGATTGTATTATCCTTAATAATATATTCTATAAATATTGCGGCGAATCGAGCGTATTGCACATTCCCGAAGGCGTCGTTTCCGTCGCGGCGGACGCTTTTTCCGGTAACATGAGTTTGAGAACGGTATACTTCCCCAATTCTCTTCAGACGGTGTTTCAACGTGCTTTTTCCGGTAGCGCCGTTTCGGAAATACACATTTACAGCGCCGGCTCTTCTCTTGCGTACGTTATGGAATCCGCATTCAGCGGCTGTTATAACCTGACTTATTTCGAGTTCTCCAACGCAACGAGACTGACCGAGATCAACGATAAGTCTTTTTACGGTTGTTCTTCTCTCGGAGACGTCGTTTTGCCGACGTCGATCATATCGATCGGGAAATACGCTTTTGCGTATTCCGGCGTAAAGACCGTTTCTTTCTCCGGCTCCGGCAATGTTCGTTCTATCGGAGAGGGCGCCTTTATGTGCTGTTATTATCTGTCTTCCTTCGATATCGGCAACGGCAGCAATATGTCCTCGGTCGGCGATCGCGCATTCTACGAGTGCGTTTCGTTGGCGCGCTATAACACGTCATCTTCGTCCGTTTCGAGGATCGGCGCGGAAGCATTTTATAATTGCCGTTCGCTTGACGTATTCTCCGTTAACAGTCGAGCCATCCGTTCCATTGGCGCCAACGCGTTTTACGCCGTCAACAACAGCGTCTTTGCGAGCGAATCCACCAATACCATGGTCATACTCGGCAACGTACTCCTTGCTTATCGCGGAAGCGATCAGCGCGTGACGATCCCCGCAAATATCGTATTGCTGTATAACTCTGCGTTCGAAGGCAATACCCATATCGTCGAAGTCAATTTTGCCGCCGATAACGTCTTGACCGGCATCAATGATAAAGTCTTTTACGGCTGTACCAATCTGTTGAACATTAATTTCCCGGGAAGTATTGAGTCGGTAGGAGATAACGTCATGGACGGTACGGCGTGGTATAACGAAAAACTGAGAAGCGACGACTATATCATCATCGGCAACACCCTCGTAAAATACAATATCCGGAGTTTGCGCGACGCCGTTATCCCGGAATCGGTCTCCGTCATCAACAAAAACGCTTTCAGCGGCATGAGCGTGTACGATATCAAGATCGGCGACAACGTCGAAATGATCCGCGCAGGCGCGTTCGACGGTATCATCCCCGCGACCTGGACGGAAGGCGACAGCCTCTGCACCGGTTATACGCTCACTATGGAAACGGCCGTTCCGCCTGTTTTGGAATATGAAGAAATGTTCGCTAACTGCTATCGTATTTACGTCGGCGACGAAGATATTTTGGATACCTATCGTTTGAACGTCGATTGGAAGATACAATTCGACCGTATCAAAGTCATCGACAGATACCTGCTTGCTTACTCCGTCGTGTCGAACGAGGGCGCGGCTATCGATCCGGAATCGGTCCATGCATTATACAGCGCGCATCCGGTCAATACCGTTTCCACAGCGCAAAGACAGTATGAATTCGTCGGTTGGTTTTTGGATAAGGATTACATCTACGCCGTTCAGTATCCGCTTATCTTGACGAGGAATACAACGATTTACGCAAAATGCGTCGACTATAATATCGGCAGTAACCCCGGTTCTTTCACCGTTGAACTGAATACCGACGGTTCCAATACGTATACCATCGTTTCGTACGAAGACGCGATAGACAAAAAGGTCGTCGTGATCACCGAACAGTCAGACAGAAAGGTTACGTCCATTACCGGACATCTCGGGTATATTCAGACGGATAAATCGCTGTATTACTCTCTTGGCACAGCCGTAGACGACAATGTGTATGTCTTTAACGACGAATCCATTATCGGCGAACAATATTATTCCGCCGCGACGGGCATTTACGTGTCCGGTACGAAGTACTATCTGAGAAAGCGTATTGCCGTCACAGCGGCAATGATCGGTACGCCCGTTCCTTCCGGCACCTACGTTATCGGCAGACGGAGCAATTTGTATCTCGCTACCGGCAACTATCAAAACAGCACCGAATACTTTACGCTTACTTTGATGGAGAATCGCGATATTTACATCAAAAACCCGGATGATCCGTCCGAGTTCGTATTCTACGACAAGAGCGTTTATACCAATACGAATTACGAATATTTCCGTAGGAACGACGTAATCGAAGAGATCACGTTCGCCAATAACTGCACGATAGAAACGTTGGGCGAAAACTGCTTTGCCGGTATGACTTCCTTAAAGAAAGTTACTTTGCCTGCCAGCGTCAAGACCATCGCCGCGAACGCTTTCGCCGATTGCACCTCTTTGGAAGAAATCGTCTTCTCGGACGGTATTTCCGACGTGGTCATCGAAAAATACGCGTTTAACAGTTGTACCGCGCTGGTCAACTTTACCGTGCCCGAAGGCATTAAGGAGATCGAAGATCTCGCATTTATCAACTGCAGATCGCTTATCAATGTTTATGCTTTGCAGAAGAAGCCGTTCGATCTGAAGGGCGCGATGCCGTTCGATACGAGCGCAAATCTGCGTATTCATATTACGGAAGATACGTTTAATAACTATTATTCGGCGTGGGCGCCCTACGTCGACTATTTGACCGTCATGGAGGATAAATAAATGGAACGTTTCAGGAATAGACGCCTCGGGAATATAGTTCAGAGCGTCGAATTCGAAAAAAATATACGTTTGGAAAAGTATGTCGCAAAGATCGAAAAAGTATTGATTCAAAACGGCTATAACAAGTGCCACATTCCGCAAGCGGACTTTTCCACACGATACCTTGCGGAAAACGACCCGGAAGGGATGAGCGACTTATATAAAGTTGTTGCGGGCGACGGGCAGATGCTTGCTTTGCCGAACGAACCGTCGATCGCACTTTTGAACACTTTGGTGCTCAGACGCGACGAACCCGGTCGTTATTTCGGAAAGACGGATTCTTTTTCCTTTTTGAAACCGACCAATCCCCAAAACGGTTATTATCTGACCGCCGTGCTCACCTGCGCCAACGGGTATGAATCGGAAGCGGAAATTTGCGGACTGGCTGTCGAAATCGCTGACGCTATCGGCATTAAGAGTAATTTACGCATGAGTAATACCGAGATCGCGCAAGGCGTCGTCGATTATTATGCGCAACGCGCCGAATCAAGAGACAAAATCAAAAAAATATTGCTTGGGGACGTGCAAACGGAAGGGGATTTCGCCGCATCACAGATTTTTACCGAGCTCAAAAACATGAAGGAAGAAAACGTCAAGACCTACGTGCAAGAACTGTCGAAAAAACTGGATAATAAGCGCAGTATCGACGGCGTGGTGGATGTGTATGAAGTACTGAACCTATTGGAAACGCAATGTCCTTTGGAAAAGGTGGACGTTGATCCATTATACGTAGGCGACGATGCTTCCGTCCTCGGTATGTGCTACTGTATCGGCGATGATTCGCCGGTCATTTACGGTGGCCGCAGAATATACTGTAGCGGCGGAGAAGCTATGGGCGTCGTTACGCTTACCGTTGATTTGACGCAGCTTGCTTTTTTATTGAACGCTTTACCGAAAGAACAACCGCGCATGGTTGAAATTTTGGTAGGGGATTCCGTCACCGCATACCGTCGTGCGCTCAGGTTCAAAGCGGACTTTTTGAAGAGCGGGCTTGTGTCGCAAATCAGGTACAAAGTCGGGCCGGAAGAAGCCGACAAGTTGATCGAAGAACGCAATGGGAAAGAGTATCTCGTCGTTTACATTGCCGAAGACGGCTCGTTGAAGCATAATTGATCGTCTTATACTTAAATCCGACCCGCAAACTGTAAAAATGGATTGACAAAGATAAGTCGTTGTGGTATAGTAAATTAGCTTCAAGGAGAAATACCCAAGTGGCTGAAGGGGCTCCCCTGCTAAGGGAGTAGTACGGTAAAACGTAGCTCGGGTTCAAATCCCGATTTCTCCGCCAGAGCCTGACAAGCTGAACATATTCGTTCAGCTTGTTTTTTTATGCAATCTTTTTCAGGCTGTGCTTGCATAAGCATGGAAAAGGGTGCATAAAAAAACAGTATGATAAATCATGCGTTGTCAGGCTCCGGCGGAGAAGCCGCCAAAGTGAGGGACAAACGCGCGAATGTTGCCGCAGGCAATATGAGCGAAAATCCCGAGCTTATATTTCATCCAATTTATATCCCATAATTCATTTGACAACCCAAATTCCAAGTAGTAATATTTTTTTATAAAGACAAAGACGTCTTTTGTGCTTGCACAGAAGAACTTTGTCTTTTTTCTGTTTATAGGAGATTTTTATGGGCGTTCATGAAGAGTGCGGGGTGTTCGGCGTGATATCGGAAAAACCGATCGATGTCGCGAGGATTTGTTATTACGGGCTATACGCGTTGCAACATAGGGGACAGGAGAGTTGCGGGATCGTTGTAAACGACGACGGACTTTTCGTTTCTCATAAGGACGTCGGGCTGGTCAGCGAAGTTTTTTCCAAAGAAGTTTTGAACGGTTTCCCGGAAGGGACGATGGCTGTCGCGCATACGCGCTACGGCACGACGGGCGGGACGAACAGGAACAACTGTCAACCGATCGAGGTCAACCACCAAAAGGGCAGAATGGCCATTGCCCATAATGGAAACTTGTCCAATGCGGCAGAACTCAGGTCTGCGTTGGAACTTTCCGGGGCGATCTTCCATACGTCCAGCGATACTGAAACAATCGCTTATATTGTGACTAAAGAGCGACTTACGGCGCCGTCCATTGAAGATGCTGTCAGCCGGGCAATGAATACGCTTCAGGGCGCTTATTCGCTTGTTCTTATGTCCGCGCAAAAAATGATTTGCGCGAGAGACCCGTATGGTTTTCGGCCCCTTTGCTTTGGGAAAACAAAGGACGGTACGTATGTTGTGGCGTCGGAAAGTTGCGCGTTAAAAGCCGTCGGCGCGGAATTCGTTCGCGACGTGGAGCCGGGTGAGATAATCATTTTCGGTAAAGAAGGGATCGTTTGTCGTAAAGAACATTGTAATAAAGTAAGAAAAAAGCTTTGTATTTTCGAATATATCTATTTTGCACGTCCGGATTCCGTTGTCGACGGCCGTTCTGTGCACGTGGCGCGTCTGAATGCCGGTAAAGTGCTTGCGAGGGCGCACTCGGTGCCGGCGGATATCGTTATCGGCGTGCCGGATTCGGGTTTGGACGCCGCGCTCGGTTACAGCCGGGAATCGGGGTTGCCGTACGGGATCGGTCTTATCAAAAACAAATATATCGGCAGAACCTTTATTGCGCCGGGAGACAGAAAGAACCAAGTAAATATTAAGCTTTCCGCCGTGGAAGACGTGGTGAGAGGGGAAAGAGTCGTTCTTATAGACGACTCCATCGTGCGCGGGACAACGAGCGCGAGGATTGTTTCTTTGCTGCGGGATGCGGGAGCGAAAGAAATACATATGCGCGTATCGGCGCCGCCGTTTTTGTATCCGTGTTTTTACGGGACGGATATCGACTCGCAGGATAATCTGATTGCCTGTCACCACTCGGTCGAAGAGATCGCGGAGATGATCGGCGTCGATTCTCTTGGCTTTCTGCCGGTCGAAAGTCTCGGCGAATTGCCGGGAAACAGTGACTATTGCAGCGCGTGTTTCGACGGAAAGTACCCGCCGGCCATTCCTACCGATACGAGGAAAAACCGATTCGAACAGCGGCTTTCCGAAAAGAACAATAAATAAGACTCCGTATTGCTTTAGGCCTTATTATGTGTTATCCTATAAAAAAAGATAATGGAGAAAAACATGAATAAGACGGAAATCTTTGATTTTATCAAAAAACGGAAAACGGCGATCATCGCGTCCGTGGACGAGAAGGGGTATCCCGTAATGCGGGCAATGCTTGCGCCGCGCAAAATTGAAGGCGATTTAATATATTTTTCTACGAATACTTCTTCCCGTAAGGTCAAGCAGTATGCGGAAAACAAAAAAGCTTGCGTTTATTTTTATCGGCGCGGGTTAATAAAGTATCAGGGCGTACGTATCGTCGGAGATATGGAAGTCTGCGCCGATCAGCCGACGAAAGATGCTATTTGGCGGCCCGGAGATAAAATATTTTATCGGCAGGGCGTGACCGACCCCGATTATTGCGTGTTGAAATTTAAAAGTCTGTCGGCCGAATACTATTGCGACCTGAAAACGGAGATAATAGAATTTTAGGCGGCGTTTCGGAAAAGCGATTGACAGAGCGACGCCGGTTCGATTAATATAATGATATATCAATATATAATGGAGATCATTCGATGCGAAAGAGTATTGTCGCGTGTTTATTATGTTTAATTTGCGTTTTATTTTGTTCTTGCGGGAATACGAGCGGAAAATTCGTTGCGAAAAAATGCGTTTCCAACCAAACGAAATCCGGCTTTTCCATGCAATACGAAAGCTTGGACGGATATAAGACGTACGAATACAATCTTAAAAGCGACGATTTCGTCCGCATAGAAGTCGTTACGGAAAGCGGTTCTCTTGACATTCTCGTTACCGGCGAAGACGGTACGACGTACGTCGATAAGAGGGCGCTCGGGAACGAAGAATACGAATTTTCCGTATCGACTGCCGGCAAATTCGTCTTCCGTTTTACCGCAAAAAAACACAACGGTAGTTTCAACGTGTCCTGGTAACTATTTTTTGCAATAAAAACCGCATAAAAATTTCAGAAATTTATTTGAGAATATAAAGTTCTTTTCTTTGCATTTAGTAACGAAAATACGCACAAATGTGCGTATTTGTTATTTGCGGTAACGGGCAAATTTTGCCAAAAAACGGTGAAATAAAAAAAGCCTTGACACTTAAATGAAACTTTAGTAAAATAAATATAAAGAGGGAACGCAACCGGAATTTTATCCATTAAAAATAGATATTATGAAAACGGAGGTGAGTACCAAAAAACAATAAGAACAGAAGAGAAACTATTAAACGCAAATCTGCCGCTTTATGCGGTAAGGAAAACCGAAGATGACGTACGTTGATCGCAACAGAGACTCGTTTTCGGAACATGCTTGAAAAAGTAAAAAACAACAACACTTAAATATAGATATTTACAACTGAATAAAATATTTTTTCAGGGATAGTATTGTCCGTCGCGGACAGTCCCTGGGTGCGTTTTTTACTTTCAGGCCTCACAATTACAATATGGTTGAAGCATTAGTATTATTAGGTATCATCGCAGCCGCGGCGGCTTTTTATCTTCTTGATAAAAAGGTGCTCGCCGGCAAAACGATAAAAGTAAAAAAGTTTTCCATTCCCGCCGACGAATTCTTCCGTAAGGCTTTGTCGGTCATTCTGTTCGGGTTATTCATGCCCCATCTTTTCGGGAAAGAACTGATCAGCAGACAATACGGCTTGGACGGTAACGGCGATCCGGATTTTCCTCTGCTTCCCGGGTCTGTCTATCCGCTCTTTGATTCGCCGTCGCTCACCGTTTGGATCGTTATTCTGAAATGGCTCACGATGATGATGATCGGCGTCAATATCCTGCTCCCGTTCTTTAAAAAGAAAGAGGCCGACGACTTCGCTTCGTTTTTCTCTCCGATCATATTAATTCTTAACGTCGCGTTTTTGAAGCAGCAAGCCGTTTCCATCGTCGGCAGCGTGGACTTCACGCATTGGCAGACCGTAATTTATTGCTGTCTGCTTGTGTTGATCGGCGGTATCTCTTGCAGTAAGCTGGTCGACACGATCGTCACTAAAGATTTTTCTTCAATCCTGCGCAGACTCGGCAAACTCGGTTTGTTTATTCTGTTTTATTTGATGGCGTTCATGCCGATCTATGCGGCGCAGGTTTTCTTCGGATTGGTAGGGGACGAAGCCAAAAGTTTTA
>JAEEGL016915248.1_pt1 | contig 11153 bp, 3 predicted proteins | sample 9134231 | NCBI WGS metagenome assembly JAEEGL01 (sample SAMN16246548, study PRJNA631951) | gut metagenome | biome: gut microbiome; feature: rumen; material: fiber-attached | host: Bos | place: Iran: Karaj | collected 2018-10
ACGGACTCGAGGACTACGCCTACGCGAAGCTCCTTGAGCAGAAGCTCAAGAAGCGTCTGGAAGGTCCTAAAAGTCCTAAAGGTCTTGAAAGTCAAAAGTTGAAAGGCGAAAGTCAGCGCAAAGACGTTCAAGACCTTCGGGACCTTAATGACTCTTCGTCCGGCGAAGACGAATGGATTCGCCGGGCGAAGGCGGCGCTTGCGGTTCCAGGGGACGTGATGAAGTCCATGACGCAGTTCACGGGCAATCCCGCCGCCGTCCTCCGCTGGCGCGACGAGATGGCCAACCTCATTGAGGAGGCCGGAAGCTCCGAATAGTTTTGGGATTTCCCCCTCGTCTTCGACCTCATGCCCAGCGAACTTATGCCTGTTAACTAAACAGGGCGGTTGCCCGGCTTGCGCCGCATGCCGCGTTGTGGTATCATTTTAGCCGTCAACGACAACGGAGACGGACATAAACCCCATCAACACCGGCAGCGGGGACTTCCCCAACTCGCAACTGGGCAACTAGCAACTGGGCAACTGATAATGAAAATTGGCGAAAAATGGACTCCCAAGGACGTCCCGTTCAAGGTTGACCGGGCGGCGCCCGGCACGCTCTCGAAGCAGATGGCGGACGGTGTCCGCGAGGCAATCGCCTCGGGGCACTTCAAGCCGGGCGATATCCTGCCGACGATTCTAGAGTGGTCCCATCTTCTGGGCGTATCCATCCGCGTCCCGGAAAGGGCCGTGGCAACCTTGGTGCGTGAGGGACTGCTCATCGCCCAAAAGGGCGTCGGCTGCATCGTCAACCCGCGCAAGAAAAGCGTGTGGATCGGACGCGTTCTTGTCGTCATCCCCGACGGCGACCATATTTTCTACTACAACGTCATAGTCGGGCGACTCCGCGCCAACCTGTCCATGGCCGGCTATCTCTTCACGCAGGTGACGGTCATTTGCCGCCCTGACGGCCGCTATGATTTCAGGCAGCTAGCGCACGAACTGCGTACGAAACCGGACTTCACCCTCATTTTCGAAGACCGCCCCACGATTGCGCGCTTCCTCTCGAAGTCGGGATCCCCCTTCGGCGTCTTTGCCAAGACACCGTACACTCTGCCCGGATGCGTTGCGAACTTTCGGATCGACCACGGCGCAGCAGTGCCGGAATTCGTCGCGCATTGCGTCCGCGCCGGCGTACGGAGCGTCCTCCAGGTCTCGTCGGCGGCTACGGCAAGCCAGCTTTTCGACGCCGTGCCCGCACTTTTGGAGGCTGGCGTCCAAGCCGGCAAAATGGAAATTCCGGGCGACCCGCATTTTGTGGCCGCCGAAGCCGCCGCCCAGGGGGCTTTGTCGGCCTTCCGGGCACGGCTCTCCGCCGAGGGCCGCGCCTGGCTGCCCGACGTTCTTCTGTTCCTAGATGACTTTCGCGCAACTGGAGCCCTCGTCGCAATGCAGGAGGCCGGCATCCGCATCCCGGACGACGTGAAGGTCGTCTCTTTGGCGAACAAGGGTCTCGGCCCGGTCTACCCCGTCCCGATTACGCGCATAGAGTACGACGGATTCCGAATCGGCGACACGTTGTCCAGAGCGGTCTGCGCCTTCCTCGCCGGCCGTAAGATCCGCAGCTCCCTTTGCAGCATCTCGCCAGAATACATCGTGGGCGAGTCGTTCCGCTAGGGACGCGAGTGCACATACTAAATACTGGCTGCTGGTTGCTTGCACACTTACACACTTGCAAACTAAGGCCTCCGCGCCAGATAACTACCCAAACTATTTTTTCTCTTGACGGGCTTCCGCGATTCGTGTAAGATAATCGCCAACTTCAAAAAAGGAGACGGATATGACTTGTTTTGGAAATCGACATTCGGCATCCGACGGCCGGCAGCCCGCAGCCGGGTTTCGCCGCCATCCATTCTGCATTCTGCATTCAGCATTCTGCATTGCCGCGTTTGCCGTCCTGACGGCAAACGCGGACATGGCGCTCCATTTCAACGGGAGCACCTACATCAGCTTGAACAAGAAGTTCCCCCTGGGCGATTCCGTCTCCCTCTCGGCGTGGGTGCGCATTGACCCGGGCATGACCAACAATCCCCCCTACAACTACGCCTACGGGGCCGGCATCGTGGGGCAGGGCTACTGGGGCGGCACTACGGGCTTCGGCCTCTTCGTGTCGGGCGGCCTCACCACGCCCAACGACACATCCGACGACAAGGTCAGCGTCCAGGTGCGGAAAGGCGACAACCCATACCTCGGCCTGAACTACTTCGACCCCACGCTCTTCACCGCCGGCGAATGGCACCACTACCTCCTTGTCCGCGACAAGACGGGCGGGATGGCCTATCTCTACGTAGATGGCGCGCTGGCCGACTCCGGCAATTACAGCTCCACCGTCTCAATCTACGCGGCCAGCGGCAGCACCCCAACCAAGAACTTCGCCTTCGGCAAGAACATGGCCGATGTTGGCGGCAACTTCAGGGGTTACATCGCCGACGTCGGCCTCTGGGACGTCGCGCTGACCGCCGCCGACGCGGCCGCGCTCACCATGGCGCCGCCCGACAAGATCGGCACGGCCCCCTACGCCTACTGGCCCCTCGACGAGGGGACGGGGTCCACCGTGGTGAACAAGGTTGACGGTACGGTCTCCCCCCAGGCGTCAGGAACGCTCCTGTGGGAGGAGGACCCGACACTCCACCGCTTCGGCGCCCTTCAGGCATCCGTTGCGCAGACCAACAGCGTCTGGTACGCCACGGCGTCGCTTGTGACAGGCTCCGGCGAAGTCAGCCTCCACGTCGTCCCGCCGCAGGGCGCGACGAATGTCGTCGCCCTTTCGAACGGCGTCGCCACGGCCCCCGCGACCTTCACGTGCACCATACCCGGCCTCGCCGCCGACACGACCTACTCCGTCTTCGCCTCCCTGACGACGGGAACCACCACGGTCACGACCCTGCCCGTCACCATCTCCACGCGCACCGCCGCCGTCCCCAGCGCCGGCGCGACGCCGCCCTCCGCCTTCACGCGCCACATTACATTCGCGGTGGGCGACGGCAAGATCCCCGCGGGGACGACCGTCGCGGGGCTGCCGGTCCTCGTCCGCCTCTCCACGGCAATCAAGGATTTCTCCTACGCCGACTTCGCCCTCCCGAACGGCGGCGACCTCCTCTTCACCGACACGGAGGGCAACATCCTCCCGCACGAAATCGACACGTGGGACGAGAGCGGCACCTCCTTCGTCTGGGTCAGGCTCCCCGAGGCCTCCGCCGGCACGCGCCTCCTCTGCCACTACGGCCGCGCCATCGACCCCGGCGCCGCGACCGGCGGAATCTGGCGCGACTACGGTGGCGTCTGGCACTTCGGCGAAGCCTCCGGCGCGGCCATCGACGCGACGGGCAACGGCTTCGACGGCACCCCGACGGGCTACCACGCCGACGCGCTCGTCGCGACGGCCGGCGTCATCGGCAAGGCCCGCTACCAGCCGTCATTCTCGTTCTCCACGCGCGCAGAGGGCAACCGCGGCTACATGGCGATCCCGAGCCTCCGCACCCTCCGCTACGGCGGCACCTTCACGGTTTCCTTATGGTTCAAGTCCGTCTCCGGATCCTGGGGCGGCCTCCAGCCGCATCTTTTCCACAAAACCGACGGCTGGATTGGGTCGCTGGGCTACAACAGCACAAGGTACATGCAACTTTACGGCGCCAACACATCGAAATCATTCACGGCCTACACGCCCGACCTTTCAACTGCCTGGGGCCATGTGACGCTCGTCTATTCCAACACGACGGCATACTGCTACACAAACGGGCACCTTTCGGCCTCCGGGACAATCACTGCGGCCGCCGACACGGCCAACCATCTCGCCATCGGCTGGGAGCCGCGCGGGGCGCAAGGCTACAGCGACCTCGCCTGCCGCTACGACGAACTCCGCATCTCCGGCGAAACGCCGACCCCGGAGCGCGTCGCCGCCGAATACGCGGCGATGGCCGACGCCGCCTTCCTCGACTGCGGCGCGGTCGATGCCACGGCGCCCGCGCCCTACTGCTCCGCGCCGGCGGTGGCGCCTGACGGCAACGGCGGCTTCACCGCGACGGTCTCGCTGCTGCAGGGTTCCGGCACGGTCGAGCTGCTTGTCGTCTCCCCGCAGGGCGCGACGAACGTCGTCGCCCTCTCGAACGGCGCGGCCTCGGCCCCGGCGACCTTCACCGTCCCGCTGACCGGCATCGCCACGAACACAATCTACGCCCTTGCGACCCGCGCAACGGGCGACAAGTCCACTTCCGTCACGACGGGCGGATCCGTCTTCAATGGCGAAGTCACGGTCGAGAAGATCGCCGACGCGACGCCGACCTCGCCCGGGTTCTTCATCGTAAGCCGCCCTGAACTGGACGGCGCGACGAACGCGCCGCTGACGGTGGCCTTCACGCTCTCCGGCACCGCCGTCGCCGGGACGCACTACAAGCCCATCCCCGCCTCCGTCACGATTCCGGCGGGAGCCGTCACGGCGACGGTCGAAGTCGCCACAATGAGGGTGGCGACGGGCGCGACATCCCTCACGCTGGCGCTCTCGGGCGGCAACTGCCTCGTCGGCGACCCGTCCTCCGCGACGATGTCCGTGACCTCCGTCCGCGACCCCGCCGCGCTCGTCTGGGACGCCGGCACCTCCGCGACCGAACTCACCGAGGCGACCAACTGGGCGCCCGCCCTCGCGCCCGAGGCCTACGACACGCTCTCCTTCACCGGCGACGGCGAGAGCGCCTACCGCTTCACGATGACGAACGACATCGCCGCGAGGTCCTTCGCCTTCGCCAACGGAACCTCGCCGGCGGTCATCGACTTCGGCGGCCATACCTTCAGCAACGACACGGCGACCACGGCCGGCGTCTTCAAGCAGACCGGCACGGGCGCGCTCACCCTGCTCAACGGCGAACTCGACGCCTACACATTCTCCTTCAAGACGGCGACACTGGCGATGACGAACCTCCTCATGCACGGAAACAATGGCTGGAGGACGACATACCTCACCTTCACGCGCGACGGCGCGCGCTATCTCTTCGACAACGTGACGATGGACCTCTGCTCCTCGTACTACGAGAAACTGACATTCAAGGGCTGGGACTACGAAATCGACGCCCGCAACCTGTCCGTCCCCGACCCGGGGAACTGCCACCCGCCCCTGACATTCTCCGGCACAAACGCCACCATTCGGCTTTACGGCACCAACACGGTCCTTCGCGGATACATGGTGCTGAGCGGGCGGAACGTCAAGGTCTCCGTCGCCGACGGCCGCTTCTTCAAAGATGGCGGCGACGCCTACGGCACGCTTTCCATGTCCGGCGTGGGGAACGAGCTGACGGTTTCGAATACCGTCGGAAGCGCGTGCGTTTCCTACGATCCCTCCATCGCCGGCGCGAGGCAATGCGCCATCCGCGTCCTGAAGGGCGGCAAGTACAGTTTCTGGAGAATCGACGACGGCCTCACCTCGACGTACTCCTTCGAGGGCACGTCGAACCTCGTCGAGGTGGCCGACGGCACGCTGTCGCTCCCGACGCTGCGGTTCGGCTACGTCAATGGCGCCGGCGGAGACGGCGGCAATACACTCGCCGTCCGCGGCGACGCCCCTGTCGTGTCTTTCTCGAACGGATTCTACGTCGGCAACACCAACAAGCTGCCGACGCGCCTCGTCTTCCAGCCGGGGGAGACGGGCTTCGGCGGCGCGGCCCCGATTCGCCAGACCGGATCCGGCAAGTATGTCCGCATCGCGGCGAACACCGTCTTCGAGGTCAATGCGAAGGCCTTCACCAAGGCGCGCGACCACGGACTCTTCACGCTGCCGCTGATTAGCTTCCTCTCGAACGCGCAGGCCGAGGCCGCCTTCGACGCCGAGGCGCTCGAGACCTTCAACCGAAGCCTCGTCTCCCGTCCACGCGGCGGCTGGCTGACCCTCGAGACCAGTGGCAACTACCGCGTCCTCACCTGGAACTGCCGCAAGGGCGGCACCGTTCTGATGCTTCGATAGCGTTTGGCTTTTAGCTTTTGGCGGTGAAAGCTAGAAGCTGGAAGCCAGAAGCTAGAAGCTAAAGTTCTTAGGAAAGAAAGGCAAAGCGATGGATAAGTGGAGGGCATTTCTGGTAGCCGCGCTGGCGGCGGCGGTGGCGGTTGCCGATGGGCTTGGTGACCTGACGCTTGACGAGCCGGATGAAGCGGGAGGGCCGGGCGCCGTCCCGGCCGCAGAGGGCGAATCGCCCGTCGCGCACGGCGTCGCCCTCCGCTTCTACCGCAACCTCTTCTCCTTCTCGCTCAACGAGCTTGCGGAGTTCGCGCGGCGCGACGCGCGCACCGACATCTCCCGCACACTTCCCGACTTCACCCTGCGCGACCCGTGGTGGCTGTCGCGCACCAAGGGCATCACGCGCTGCTACGGGGCGATTCTCGACGCCTGGGTCACGGCCAGGGACGAGGGCGACTACCGCTTCATCCTCCCGACCGGCGGCGGGGGCAGCTATCTGGAGGTCGCGACCACCAACGCCCCGGAAAGCTTCCGGCGCGTCAATTTCGTTTCCGAAGTCGTTTCGGGAATGCCGGAGTACCGAATCGGCCGAGACCGCAAGGCCACGGCGGAGAAGGCCCGCGTGACGGCGGAAAAGTTCCGCCTGAAGGCCGGGGAGCGGATCCGCCTCCGCGCCCTCTTCACCTCGGGCTGGGAAGACCGCTTCTTCGTGGGCTGGACGAAGTCGGCCGTCAAGAAATACGGAGACGAGGACGACAACTCGCTCCAGCTCAAGGACTGGGCCGTCGAAAAGCCGGTCTTCGACACCAAGTTCTTCGAGGCGATTCCCGCGAAGTGCCTCACGCCCGTCCCCTCCGCCGGCGCCGCGCCGCGCCTCACCGTCGGCAACCCCTCGCTGCCGATGGCGGTGCATCCCGCCGACGACGAGCCGGACTCCCTCTGCTGGGACCGTTTCGCCGACGAGCGCGTCTTCGTCAAGCACTTCCTCGACTGGGCCGCCACCAATCCGCCGCCGGAGGCGGTGGATGTGCCAACCGGTGGGGGGCAGAGCCCCCGGCCCTTCGTCTGGGTCAAGACCGCCGAGGTCGACCTCAAGACCAACAACGGCATCTGGTGCAACACCAACTTCGTAAAGGGCGCGGGCTGCGTGGCGCTCAGGGGGCCCGGCTCGCATGACATCGTCTCGACATGCCATTTCGACGTGGAGGTGCCGGTCGAGGGCGACTACCGGCTCTGGTGCCGCTACCGGCGGTGGGGGCCGAGGTCCAGCGACACCTTCAACCTCCGTGTGGTGCCCGTTCCGTCGGCCACGCCCGACCGCGACGGCATCGGGGCCGTCCTCACGAGGTTCGAGCAGTGCTTCGCGCGCTCCAACCCCCATCCGGGCCGTCTGAACGATCCGACGCCGCAGATCATGTCCGTGCCCTATCCCCCGGACGGCTGGACGTGGGAGGGCACACACCGCACGGCGCACCTTGAACCGGGCCGCTACCGCTTCAGCTTCTGGACCGGTCAGTACCCCGCGCAGGGTGGCCCGGTGATTTCCGACATCGTCCTCACCGCCGACCCAATGCTCGACCCCGCGACGGTCGAGCCGCGCAAGACCTCCTGCACGGGGACGATGCCCGCATCCGAGGCCATCTGCAACCCGCTCTACGCGATCCGCCCGGGCGTGGACATCGACACCGCGCCGCCCGAGCGCCTCGCCTGGTGGCGCAAGTGGCGCGACGCCCTCTTCGACAAGCTTTGCGACGCCGAATACTCCGACTACGTCTGGGGCTACCTCGCCACGCTCAACTACTTCGACGAGGACAGCAACCTCATCGGCCGCGTCCGCGAGGTCCGCTCGCAGAAGAGCGCCGACGCCCCGACGGGCATCGTGGCGGTGACGGGCGGCGACTTCGCCCGCACCAACGGCTGGGACGAGTCGTCCCACCAGTTCAAAGACTACGGACAGGCGCGCAACATCTTCCGCCGCAGCGGCGCGACGAACCTCACGACCTTCGCGGAAATCGAAGTTCCCCACGCCGGACGCTACCGGCTCATGGTGTGCTACTGCGGCTGGAACGGCGCCTGCGTCGCCGCCGTCGAGGCCGGGGGCGAACGGCGCTTCGACCTCCTCGTCGGACTCAAGGAGGGGCGCAACTGGGCCGTCTCGGAACCGGCCGAACTGCCCGCCGGCAAGGCCCGCGTCACGCTCACCACCTGCCACAACCCGAAGCACGGCGGGCAGCCGCCACCGGCGAGTGCCGTCGCCGTCACGCGGGTGCTGCTCGTCGAGCGCCCGGATTTCCTGCCCGCCCTTGAAATCCACTATCCCGACGGACGGCGCGTCGGCGACGGCGACCTCGCCTTCTGGTGCCAGGACCCCTTCAACGCCTTCACGCGCTACTCGCCGCCGGCCGAATTCCCGACGAACCTCTTTGGGTCCTACTACATGGCGACCGACTACACGCCGACCGACGGCTGGTCGCCGCTGCCGGCCGAGGAGATCGGCAGGACGGAACACGCCGTCGAGGCCGTCTCGGGCGAGGTCAAGTCGCAGCTCGTCCTCATCCGCAACAACACCGGGAAGCCGGTTGTGATACGGCCGGTGGTCGAGGGGAAGCTGCCGTCGTCGGTGCGACTCGTCGCCTACACGGTGACGTGCTGGGGGATGTGGAGCCCGCAGATCCTGCTGCGGCGCGAGGAGGTCGCCTGCCCGCCGCTGCAGAACACGGCGCTCTGGGTCTCCATCGACTGCCGCGGCGCGAAGGAGGGCGACTACCCCGTCACCCTGCGTTTCGCGGACAAGGCCATCACGTGGAACGTCGCCGTGCGCGGCTCCTTCGACGGCGTCCCCGAACCCTACCTCTACCCCTACGCGCGGCCCTATCCGCGCAGGAGCTGCTGGGAGCTCTACAAGGACTACGGGCTGAACACCGTGTCGTACGTGCCGCTTCCCCGCAAGGCGATGGAGGACTACGGGATCAAGCTCCTCATCGGCATTCCGCGGGAAATCGGCGTTACTTTCGAGGACAGCGTGAGGAAGACGATCGCCAAGGCGGAGGCCCTTGGGCAGAGGCCCGGCGACTACACCTGGTACCTCATCGACGAGCCGGGGGCTGACGACGTGCCGTACTGGATGAAGATGGCCAAGACCGTCAAGGCCGTCGATCCCGGGCAGTACATCTGGTGCAACCTCGGCGACGGCGGCGTCAGCCAGGACCACTGGGACCTCTTCTCCCAGATGATGGACTACTGGGACGTCGCGTGCCCCTTCATCACGCATTTCAACCACGACGAGAAGTGCAGGCCCTACTACGAGAAGCTCAAGAAGGCCGGGAAGATCCGGCTTACCTACCACACGCTCGACATCGGCGCGAACGAGAAGCGCCTGGAGGCGCCGCAGGACCTCATCACCCTCGCCGCCTTCGCGACACGCGAGGGACTCGACGGCTACGCCAACTTCTCGTTCATGAACGGGCCGCCCTACGACGACCTCTACATGGACAACCAGGACCTCGCCGTCTCGATCTACCCCGGCTCGCGCGGCCGCACCCTCGCCACCCGCAACCTCGAGGCCTTCCGCGAGGGCGGCCAGCGCTGGCGAAGGGCGAAGATGGGGAAGTAGCCCGGGGGGCGCGGGGCGCTGGCGCGCAACCACGGAAGCGGTTGGCGGCGCGGGCTGCACCCGCGCCCGGCGTGCCGTTGGCGGATGAGCGTGCAAGCACGCATCCGCCCGCGGCCTCGCCTCTGCGATGCGTTGCAACGCCGCCGCCCGACACAGAAGCCCGCCTTCGGCGGGACACAGAACTACACGGAAAGGCCCGAAGGAAGTCACAATCCGGTTTGACATTAAGACCCTACGACTTTCCTCAAGCAAAATTTCCGTGTGGTTCCGTGTCGGGCGAAGCCCGCTTCTGTGTCCGCTGGATGCGGCGGCGATGCACCGCATCGCAAGGGCAGGGGGATGGCGGCGGCCATGCTTGCATGGATCGGCGCGATCCCCTGCCCGCAGGCCGCCTTGGCGGCCCGCCGCGACAGCGGCTTCCGTGGTCGCGCGCAGCGCGGGGAAAACAGTAGGCCCCAGCCGGTCAAACTACCCAAACTATAAATTTACTTGACGCCGCTTCCGCATTCGTGTATCATAGTTGCGTTGCGTAAGAAAGGACTCCGACATGCCACGACAGTCAACATCCCCAACTCGTCACTCGTCACTCGTCGCTCGTCACTCCCCATTCTGCATTCTGCATTCAGCATTCTGCATTGCGGCGGCGTTGGCCGCCTGCGCGGCCAACGCCGCCGACCTCATCCTCGTGGACAACGGCGTCCCGAAGGCGACAATCGTCGCCGACACGAACGCGGTGCCTTCCTATGCCCTCGCGGCGAAGGAGCTGCAGCTTTTCGTGAAGCGCATGAGCGGCGCGGAGCTGCCCATCGCCGTCCCCGGCGACGCCGTCAAGGGGCCGCGCATCCTGATCGGCATAAATCCGGCGACCGAGGCGATGAACCTCGGCCTCGCGCAGAAGTCGTCAATCGAGAAGATTCTCGAGGAGTACGTCGTCCGCCGCGTCGGCGACGACCTCATCCTCGCCGGCAACGACACGCTCGAGGAGCTTCGCAAGGGCAAGAAGGGCGAGAAGCTTGACGGCTGGTACACAGGCTCGCTCTTCGCCGTGTACGACTTCCTCTTCGGGCAGGGGTGCCGCTGGTACTTTCCCGGCGAGTTCGGCACCGTCGTTCCGGAGAAGGCGACCATCGCCGTGGGCGACGTGGACAAGCGCGTGAAGCCCGCCTTCCTCAAGCACGGCTTCTGGTGGAAGGGCGGCTACAAGGACTCCTGGACCGACATCGCCAAGTGGTTCGCCCGCAACCGCTACATTCCCTATTCCGCCATCTACGACAATCCTACGGACGGCTCGATCATGGGCCCCTTCTACAGGGCCGGGATCACCGCCGAAAACCATCCCGAGTGGTTCGCCCTCGCCGGGGACGGGACACGACAAAAGAACATGATCTGCATGAGCCACCCCGGCGTCGTCGCCTTCTTGGCCGAACACGCCAAGAAGGCCTTCCGGGCCGACCCGTCGCTGAAGTCCTTTGGCTACGCGCCGCCCGACGGCCTCCCGCTCTGCCGCTGCGAGAACTGCGCCAGGGCCAACGGCGACCTCAAGGTCGTCAGCATGTGGGAC
>JAEEGL010418130.1_pt1 | contig 11152 bp, 7 predicted proteins | sample 9134231 | NCBI WGS metagenome assembly JAEEGL01 (sample SAMN16246548, study PRJNA631951) | gut metagenome | biome: gut microbiome; feature: rumen; material: fiber-attached | host: Bos | place: Iran: Karaj | collected 2018-10
GTATCTGCGAGCTGCATGCTGACGGAACGCTGGAATCCATCAGAGAGACTAAAGGGATCGAAAAGACAGAGCAGGGCGCTCAAGCGGGAGAGACGGTCCTGGATCCCGAGTCGCCGGTGTCCATGAATATGTGGGTCTGTCCCGACGGTTTTCTCTCTGTACTTGAGAAAGAGTTTGAAAGATTCTTAAGTCAGTTGGAACCGGGAGATAACAGCAGTGAGTATCTGCTGCCGATCCTCGTCGGCGAGCTGCTCGAGAAGGACCGGGCTGATGTGCTGGTCGAACGCTCTCGCGACAGGTGGTTCGGTATGACTTACACCGAGGATGTCCCCGGAGTGCGCGCGGAGATAGCAAAGATGGTGAACGAAGGATACTATCCGGCTGATCTGTCGGATATCTGAAGAGGTATTATCTGTGGCATTGGGCAAAAGAAAACGAAAAAACTACAAGACTGGCCGGCAGATCCTCATCATGATCATTGAACTGCTGGTCGTGTTTATTCTGGGTGTTGTCATCTACGGTTGGTATCAATGGGCCAGGATAGGACATGACAGGCTGGATGCGGACAAGCTGGAGATATTCAAGAAAAACGGAAAATACACAAACATCGCTCTTTACGGCCTCGACTCGAGAGGGAAGGAACTCAAGGGCGGTGTCAACTCGGATACGATCATGATAGCGAGCATCAACAATAAGACCAAGGAGGTCAAACTCGTCTCCGTTTATCGTGACTGTATCATGAGACAGGCCGACGGAAGCTATGCAAAAGCAAACCGCGCATACAGCCTCGGCGGCGGCGAACTGGCTATCGCCGAGCTGAACCGCAATCTGGATCTTGATATTGAGAATTATGTCAGCGTGAATTTTATCGCCATGGTAAAGGCGATCGACGCAGTAGGCGGTTTGGAGATCGATGTCACGGAGGAGGAAGTTCCGCAGATAAACAAGTATGCAAAAGAAGTGAAAAAAGCATCAGGCGTTTCTTCTCCCAAGGTCACCCATGCGGGCAAGCAGACGTTAAACGGCGTCCAGGCCACGGCTTATGCCAGGATCCGCAAGACGGATGGCGGTGATTTCAAGCGAGCCGAGAGACAGCGTCTGGTCTTGAAAATGCTGATAGACAAGACCAGAAAACTGAGCAAGAGAAAGCTGAAAAGGATGGCAGAAGACCTTCTGCCTTATATCGCGACCAGTCTGTCGGCCAAAGAGGTGATGAGCCTGGCTATCAACGCATCCAAGTTCGAATTGACGGGGACCAAGGGGTTTCCGTTTGAAGTTACCACGATGGAGAACCCGCGGAATATGGTGGGATCATTCGTCGTGCCTATCACAATGGCTTCCAACGTGACGGAGCTCCATGCCTATTGCTTCGGAGAAAAGGATTACCAACCGTCGCAGACGATCCTGGATATCAGTAAAGATATCGAGTGGCTGACCAGCGTTCATCCGGGTGTGGTGAACTTATATGATCAGGACGGGAAGCAGGATAATGAATGATCCGGTCTTATTGATTTCTCACTAGAGATAGTGTATAATACTCTTTAACTATGGAATATCTTGTGTTTTCGGCCTGATTGGAGTATCTATGTCATCTTATGAGCGCCGGCGAAGAGCCGGCAGGCGCAGACATGAAAAGAGAATGGCGAAGAAAGCCCGCGGGCGTTCGGTCGGCAAGACGATCGCCCTTATTATTGGTATTCTGCTTATTCTGACTCTGTGTGTGGGTACCGCCTATGTGGCCACCAAGTGGAGTAAGGTCCAGACAGAGAAAATAAGTGCAAAGGACCTGAGTATCAACAGGGAAGTCAAACATGAAAAGGGATATTTGAATATTGCGCTGTTCGGACTGGATTCGCGTGATGCCGATCTGGGAGTAGGCAACCGCAGCGATACGATCATCGTAGCCAGTCTCAACAAGGAGACAGGCGAGATCAGGTTGGTGTCGATTTATCGTGACACGCTTCTTGAGTTGGGCGACGGCTCGTACAATAAGTGTAATGCCGCTTATTCTTTCGGTGATGCGGAGGCTGCGACAGCAATGGTCAATCGAAATCTGGATCTCGATGTAAAGAAGTATGTCGCATGTACCTGGAAAGCTCTGATCGATGCGGTGGATGCCGTAGGCGGTCTGGAGATCAATGTCGCTGAGGACGAGCTCAGTGAACTTAATTTCCATATGAAAGATACGAGCCAGCACACGGGAGTGAAGGCCAAACCGGTCAAGAAAGCCGGTCTGCAGGTGCTTAACGGCATTCAGGCAACGACCTACGCGCGCATCCGCAAGACGGATGGCGGAGATTTCAAGCGGACAGAGAGACAGCGTGAAGTGCTGACCAAGCTGTTTGAGAAACTCAGGGACTGCAAGCCGAGTCAGCTCAATAAGATCGTTGATCTCGTTTTTCCTCAGGTCAAGACTAACTTTAAGCTGAGGGAAGTGCTTTCCTATACTACGAAGATCTCCCATTACGCTGTCAGCGAGACCATGGGATTCCCTGTGGCAGTGTCCGGTGCGAATTTCGAGGGCATCGGCAGCTGTGTTATGGCGGATAACTTCGCTTCGGATGTGCTGACTGTACACCAATTCCTTTTCGGACAGGATACAGAGTACACTCCTTCCGAGAAGGTCAACAGTATCGGTGCCAATATCGCGGCATACAAGAACAGCGGATCGCTCTGATAATACTTTTGGTGAAATGAGGAAGATATGAAGATGATCAAAAGAATCAGTACTATATTGTTAGCGGGTATCATGGCAGCAGTACTGCTGGCTATGCCGGCCTATGCTGCGGGAAGAGGAGAGGTCCAGTTCTCCGATCCCAAGGCGAAGACCGGCGAAGAGTTCAAGGTGACTGCCAAGATGACGTGCGGCGGTCAGCTGATCGGCGACGGCAAGCTGGTTCTGAAGTATGATCCGGAATACCTGGAGTTTGTCGACGGGACCGGCGCCAAAGATGCGAGTTCAGGTTCGGTCACGATCTTCAATGCCGGCACAGGATCGGAGACTGAGCTGGATTACACGATCACTTTTAAAGCGCTGAAGGAAGGCGAGACCGAGATCACGGTGTCAGATTCCGAATCATATCTGTGGAATGATCAGACACTGTATCTGACACTGGGTTCTTCCAAAGTGAAGATCAGCAAGGGTGGCGACAGCAGCTCCGGCTCGGACAGCAAAAAAGGAGACGGTCCGGCGGTGACAGTCGGTGAAAAACAGTACAGGATCGTCAACGATATTCCTCCGGTAGAGATCCCTCAAGGATTTGAAGAGACCAAGATCAATTTCAATGGTACAGATGTCAATGCCCTTAAGCAGACTAACAGCGGGCAGCTTGCGCTGTATATGAGCGACGGCAAGGAAGCATCTTTGTTCCTCTATAGTGAAGAGGACGGCTCCTTCACGCCGCTGCAGCTTGTGGATATATCTGAGGAAGCCTATATCATCCTGCTCCCGAAGGAGAAGGGGATCGATATACCGAAGGGATTCGAGGAAGTAACTCTCAAGTTCAACGATATTGATTTTCCTGCATGGCAGAATCCCAGCCACGGAGACTATTACCTGGTCTATGCGCTCAACAGTTCAGGTGAGAAAGAGCTGTATCTCTACGAGAACAGAGATCAGACTTTCCAGCGCTTCAATTCGGATCTTCTGAAGGAGAAGAAACCGGCAGTCAAAAAACGCCCCGGTTGGGAGGGCAAGGTACTCGACTTTATTGAGAACCATCTGAAACCCTGCCTGATCGCCATGGCAGCTCTGCTGTTCTTTATGCTGATCCTGGCACTTATACTGGCGCTGAAGGTGCGCAACCGTAATATCGAGATCGATGATCTCTATGATGAGCTGGACGGCAAGAGATCTCCTGTTCCGGTAGCTCCCAAGAAAAGTAAGAAAGGCAAAAAGTCTAAGAAAGCGTCGAAAAAATCAAAGAAGAAAAAGCCCGCCAAGAAAGGCAAGAGTCCGTATGACGGCTATAGTGATTACGATGACTATGACGACGAGTATCCGATGGAAGAAGATCTGTTCGGCGATGATTCGTTTGACGCCTATGAATATGATAATTATGAGAATGACTTCAGCTTAGATGACGATGAAGACCTGTTCGAGAGTCCGACCGGGCATCTGCCGAACAAACTGACAGACACGCTGGCAGATCACAAGAGGATCGACCCGAATAAGGTTCCCGGAAAGAAAGCCGGACGGTCATCAGGGACACAGGCCAATCAGAAATTCCATGTCGACAGCGACGACACCTTTAAACTCGACTTTATCGATCTGGATGATTGACGGCCTCCCTCATAGCTTATGAATCCACCATACCGGGGGCTCTGCCTCCGGTATGTTTACATGTTTCACTTATTATTGACAGTTCGTTCACAGAAGCGACACGATTTCTGACTACAATTGTAGTCAGAAAGGGGCGATAAGACATGACACAGACATATCAGTATTATGATCCGCAGACAGGGCAGGCCAATTACAACAGACGCCCGCCGAAAAAGAATCACAGATGGCTGAGGACGATTGCTTTGGCTATCGTCTTCGGACTGGTCGCAGGACTCACATTTACCGGAGTCAGTTACGGCGGCCGCAAGCTTTTGACAGACGATAAGAAGCAGGAAAACATTTCTTCTGTCATCACTTCCGATTCAAATGACAAGACCGAGGCATTGCTTCAGACAACGGCTACTTCCGGCAAGAGCATTTCCGATATTGTGGAAAATGTCATGCCGTCGATCGTATCGATCACAAGCATGAGTGTCAAGGAGGTGGAATCCTTCTTCGGCAGCCAGATGCAGGAGGCCAAGAGCGCCGGATCCGGCATCATCCTGGGGGAGAATGATGAGGAACTGCTGATCGCAACGAACAATCATGTGGTACAGGGAAGTGAAAAGCTTACCGTGACGTTTGACGACAATGAGAGTGTGGCGGGTTCCGTCAAAGGTACGGACGCCAAAGTCGATCTGGCGGTCGTGTCTGTAAAGAAAGCAGACATCCCAAAGGATACCACCAAGGCGATCAAGATCGCTACGATGGGTGATTCCTCAAGCGCGCGTGTCGGTGATACGGCGATCGCGATCGGTAATGCGCTGGGCTACGGACAGTCAGTGACCACCGGCGTCATAAGCGCGACGAATCGTTCGATCGAAGATGTGTCGGGAACATTCATTCAGACAGACGCCGCCATCAACCCGGGCAACAGCGGAGGGGCTCTGCTCAATGCCAAAGGCGAGATCATCGGTATCAACAGCGCCAAGATCCAGGACACCTCGGTTGAAGGTATGGGCTATGCGATCCCGATCTCAGACGCAAAGGAGATCCTGCAGAACCTGATGAACCGTCAGACGCGCGAAAAAGTCGCTGAAGGTGAACAGGGATTTTTGGGGATCACCGGACGTACGGTCGATGAGACGACAGCTCAGATGTATGATCTGCCGACCGGTGTCTATGTGACTGAAGTCGAATCCGGTTCAGCGGCCGATAAAGCGGGCGTCAAAGAAGGATATATCATCACGGCTTTTGACGGCGCTTCACTGGACGGTATGGATGCACTGCAGTCTCTCCTCAAGACATATAAAGCGGGAGAGAAGGTGGAGATAAAAGTGGCTGTTCCTGACAATTATAAAGAAAAGACAATGACAGTCACACTTGGTAAATGGGAAGCAAACGGGAGGTAATCTATGTATACGTTGGCAGACATTGAGAAAACAGATCCTCAGATCGCACAGTTGATAAGCAGTGAGCATGAGAGGCAGGCTCATCATATCGAGCTGATCGCTTCGGAGAATTGGGCGTCGCATGCTGTGATGTCTGCCATGGGGAGTATACTGACCAATAAATATGCCGAGGGCTATCCCGGCAAACGATATTATGGCGGCTGTGAGTGTATGGACGGCATTGAGGATCTGGCCAGGAACAGGGCTATGAAGCTGTTTGACTGTACTTATGCCAACGTCCAGCCGCATTCGGGAGCCAACGCTAATCTGGCTGCTTATTTTGCGATGCTCGAACCGGGAGACAAGGTGCTAGGCATGGACTTGAGCCACGGCGGACATCTGACACACGGCTCGCCGGTAAATATCTCCGGTAAGTATTTTGACTTTTCGTCTTACGGTGTCGGTGAGGACGGCCGTATCCAATATGATCAGGTCGAAGCCCTGGCAAAAGAAGTCAGGCCGAAGCTGATCGTAGCCGGTGCGAGCGCTTATTCGCGCACGATCGATTTCGCCCGTTTCCGTGAGATCGCCGATGCCTGCGGAGCAATGCTCATGGTCGATATGGCGCATATAGCAGGTTTGGTTGCGGCCGGTCTGCATCCCTCGCCTATTCCCTATGCCGATGTAGTCACTACGACTACGCATAAGACGCTGCGCGGTCCGCGCGGCGGCATGATCCTTGCGAGCACTGAAGCGCAGAAAGAGTTCAATTTCAACAAAGCGGTCTTCCCCGGGACTCAGGGAGGACCGCTGATGCATGTCATTGCCGCGAAGGCTGTCTGCTTTGCAGAGGCAATGACCGGTGAATTCAAGTCATACCAGAAGCAGGTGCTCGCGAATGCGCAGGCTCTTTGTCGAGGGCTGTTGGAGCGCGGCATGAAGATCGTCTCCGGCGGTACGGATAACCACCTGCTCCTCGTCGATCTTTCTGACCGCGAGGTGAGCGGTAAGGATCTGGAGATTCGTCTGGATGCTGTCGGTATTACAGCCAACAAGAATACAGTGCCGGGAGAGAAGCGATCACCATTTGTCACGAGTGGTCTGCGTCTCGGTACGCCTGCAGTCACGACCCGCGGGTTAGTGGAAGAGGATATGGACACGATCGCAGAATGCATTGCCCTTATGGCTGAGGACGAGGCCAACGCTGACGCTGTCCGAGCCAAAGTCGCCTGCTTAACCGCTAAGTATCCGTTAGAATAATGTGAGAATCAATTTAATATAGTTATTACTGAAAGGTTGGTGCTTTATGAGAAAATCATAAAACATTGACCTTTTTTGTGGGGTGTTTTCGGTATCATGACAAGAAAACCAACTTTTTTATAGTCGCTGGCTTTTTTCGTAGGGTGAAATCGGGTGTTTCTAAGAAACACCCAACTAATATGGCTGAAAAGAACTTGTTATAAGTGAGGAAGTTGGTGTTTTTTAGATTTTTAACAAAATACACCAACCTTTTTCTCGATAAACAGGCATTTTGGTTGGGTGAAGTCAACAGTTGTTTAAAAACACCCAACCGGTACAGCTGAAAACAGATGAATTTATGAAAAAAGGTTGGGTGTATTTGCAACTTCTGTAAATACACCCAACTTGTGTCATGGGAACAATAGTCTGTGATATGAAAAACGCTATCGCTTTAAAACGGATTACTTTGTCAGTTTGAGCATGATCTCGTTCGAGCGCTGTACAAACTCAGTCATCTCTTCGGGTGAGAGAGGATGGTTTGCGATGCGCGCCATGTCGTAGAGCTGCCTGCAGATGATGGCTGCATTCTTGGAGCGCTTGTGCTCTGTGACAAATTTGACCAGAGGATGATTTGCGTTAACAATGAGCGTTGCGTCGTTGTCTAGCATATCTGTCGTCGTATCCAATCCGTACATCCGCATCATATCCTGCATGCGCCTGCCCTGCTCATTTGTGACCAGCATCGAGGCGATCGAATCATCCTTGAGGTATTCTGCCTTGACCTCCAGGTCTTTGTTGTCCAGTGCTTTTTTAAAGATGCTTGAGATCGTGTCGCCGTCTTCATCGGGCTCTTGACTGCTGTCTTTGAGAGTGTCGTTGATCTCTGCGTCGATACGTTTAAACTCCAGATGTTCATTTTTCTGTTCGAGCTGTGTGATGAACGGAGCATCGATCGAGTGCGTCAGATAGACAGCGTTCAGTCCCTCGCTCTTGAAGATGTTGATATACTGACTCTGCTGTATCGGGTCGGTGATATAGTAGACGCTGTGTTTTTCAGGTTCAGCATCCGCGGAGACTGCTTCGTCTTCGTGAGTGTCTGCTGAGTCTTTGTCAGCAGTGTTATCGTCAGTTTCTGCTGCCGGGATTTCGATCCCGGCTTTCTCCTGATACTCGCCGAGCGTAAGGTATTTGTCGTCCAGATCTCTAAAGAGGATAAAGTCCTGCAGCCTTTCGCGGAATTTATCGTCTCTCAGACAGCCGTATTTGACGAAGGGGGCGATGTCGTCCCAATGCTTTTCGTATTCTTCACGGTCCGTCTTGCACATTCCGCTCAGCTTGTCTGCAACTTTCTTCATAATATAGTCGGAGATCTTCTGTACAAAACCATCGTTTTGCAGGGCGGAGCGCGAGACATTCAGAGGAAGATCCGGACAATCGATAACGCCCTTTAAGAGCTTCAGGAAATCAGGCACGACCTCGGGAATATTGTCCGCGATGAAGACCTGATTATTGTAGAGTTTGATTGTTCCCTCGATCGAATCATATTCAGTGTTGATCTTCGGGAAATAGAGGATGCCCTTAAGATTGAACGGATAGTCCATGTTCAGATGGATCCAGAACAGCGGCTCCTTATAGTCGTTGAAGACCTTTCGGTAGAAAGCCAGGTAGTCATCCTTTTTGCAGTCGTTCGGATGCTTGGCCCAGAGCGGACTCGTGTCATTGAGAGCAACGGGACGCTTGTTGATCTTAACTCTGTCCTTGCCGTCCTCATTGATATGCTCGATGATCACATCGTCGTCTCTGAGATCCGCTTCATCGATCGTCTCAAACTCCTGATCGACACCGGCTTTGCGCAGGTAAATGGGGTATGGCATAAAAGCACAATAGCGCTCCAGCACAGCGCGCATGCGGTATTCATTGGCAAACTCAAGTGAATCGTCATTCAGATAGAGCGTGATCGTTGTACCGACTTCGCTGCGGTCGCCTTCGCCGATTTCGTAGGTAGTCTCACCTGTGCTCTCCCAGTGGACCGGCTTGGCGTCCTTCCGGAAAGAGAGAGTATCGATATGGACTTCATCGGCGACCATGAAGGCGGAGTAAAAGCCCAGACCGAAGTGACCGATCATTTGGTCATCGTTTGTCTTGTCTTTATACTTCTCCAGAAACTCCGTCGCTCCGGAGAAGGCGATCTGCGTAATGTATTCCTCGACCTCCTCCTCAGTCATACCGAGTCCGTTATCGGAGAAGGAGAGGGTCTTTTCCGCCGGGTCGACGACTACCTCGATCGTCGGTTTATAGTCTTCCGGACACTCGTATTCGCCGATCATATCAAGCTTCTTGAGCTTTGTGATCGCATCCGCGCAGTTCGAGATCATCTCCCGCGCAAATATATCATGATCTGAATACATCCATTTTTTGATGATCGGGAAAATGTTTTCACTGTGAATGCTGAGATTGCCTTGTTTCATTGTCATATATGGTCACTCCTTTATATGTGGTATTACTTGCAAATGCATGTCAATACATCACAGCTGATCCGGCTGTGTCGTATGCGCAAGGCAAGCGACCATATAACGGCCGCCTGTCTGATATTATTTTAAGCCTGCGCAGGAGAGAAGTCAATAGAATTTTAGCACTCTTTTCTTGAGAGTGCTAATCTATGTTGCTCTGCATAGCATGTGTTTCAATACGAAAGGAGACTTGACACAGGCGAATTGTATTGCTATAATACTCGATAGAATTACATGGAAATGTTATTCGGTATCTTTTACAGTTATTAAAACTTACTACAGAGGTGTTAGGAGGTAGCTATGAAACACTTCAATCCGACTAAGCTTTTGGCAATTATCTTGGCGGCAGCGATGGCAGTCTTCACATTAACAGCCTGCGGTGCCAGCGAGACCAAGAAGGATGAAACCAAGGAAGAGAAAGTGGAGAAAAAGGATCTGATCGTCTTTGCCGCGGCATCGATGACCGAGACGCTTGAACAGCTCAAGACCGATTATGAAGCCGATCATCCGGAGATCAACATTGTCTATACCTTTGATTCATCGGGTACATTGAAAACTCAGATCGAAGAGGGCGCGGACTGCGATATCTTTATCTCCGCGGCTCAAAAGGCAATGGATCAGCTTGATATCAAGGCAGATCCCGAGGTCAATACAGACGGTCTCGACTTTGTCGATCATGATACACGCTTTGACATCCTTGAGAATAAAGTAGTGCTCGTCGTGCCGGAAGGTAATCCGAAGAATATCAAGTCGTTCGATGATATGAAGGCAGGTTTGGAGAACGGCACAATTAAGATGGCGATGGGCAATGAGGATGTGCCGGTCGGACAGTACACCCAGAAGATCCTTGCCTATTACAAACTTGACGAAAAGGCTCTCGCCGACAGCGGTGTGATCACGTACGGTTCCAATGTCAAGGAAGTCACGACTCAGGTCTCAGAGGGAACTGTGGACTGCGGCGTCATCTATGAGACAGATGCCTACTCGGCAGGTCTGGAGAAAGTTGCGACAGCGACCGAGGAGATGTGCGGTAAGACGATCTATCCGATCGCTATCCTTAAAAACACTTCCGATAAAGAGGCTGCGCAGGCGTTCCTTGACTATCTCTGCGAAGACCATGCGAAGGAAGTCTTTGAAAAGGTCGGTTTTATTCCTCTGACCTGACGGAGAGAAGCCATATCCTTAAAGATATATGGCACAGCAGTTAAGCGAATGACAAATGAAAGGCATTCTGCTATAATACACACAGCGGAAGGATCTGTTCTCCTGGGCAGATCCTTCTTTTGCCACGATATCATGCAGGAGAGATTATGGATCTGTATCCCTTATACAATTCAATAAGGATCGCGGCAATCAGCACGGTGATCATCTTTTTTCTCGGGATCCTGGCGGCATATTATATCGCACGTCTGCCGCGTGTTGCCAAAGGCGTGCTTGATGTGATCCTGACCCTGCCGCTGGTACTGCCGCCGACAGTCGTCGGATATATGCTGCTGCGTGTGCTCGGGCCGCGTCATCCGATAGGAAAGTGGTTCTTACATACATTTGATTTGAAACTGACCATGGTCTGGTGGTCGGCGATCTTCGCGACGACGGTCGTCATTTTTCCCTTGATGTACCGTACGGTTCGCGGCGCATTTGAGGCCTTTGACGAGAACCTCGCTTATGCCGGACAGACGCTGGGTCTTTCCAACAGTTATATCTTCTGGCATATCCGTATGCCCTATTGCCGTCAGGGCGTGCTGGCAGGA
>JAEEGL011291006.1_pt1 | contig 11152 bp, 8 predicted proteins | sample 9134231 | NCBI WGS metagenome assembly JAEEGL01 (sample SAMN16246548, study PRJNA631951) | gut metagenome | biome: gut microbiome; feature: rumen; material: fiber-attached | host: Bos | place: Iran: Karaj | collected 2018-10
ACGCGCCCGACGGCGGCGCAGGCGCATACAACGCGGAACCCATCCGCGGCGCGGCTTCCGGCGGCGGCGTGACGGTAAGCGTGCTCGCGCCCGCGGGGAGCTTTCCCGCCGGAACCGCAGCACGCATCGCGCCGCTCGGAAATTCGCGTCTGAGCGCGCTCGCGGGGGTTGTCCCCGCGAACAGCGAATCGGAGGCCTTCGACATTTCGTTCTGCGACGAATCCGGCGTGAAGGTGCAGCCGCAGAACGGGAAGACCGTGACCGTGCGCTTCCGCGTGGAAGGGACTTCCGCTCTGACGGCGCGGGACGGAGAAGAAGCGCAGCTGCTTCTCTACCACATCGGGGAGAACGGCGCCGCGGAACGGCTCCTGCGCGCCGACGCGCCCGCTGCCGGGACTCCGGCGCAAATGCAGATCGAGGCCGGCGGCTTTTCCGTGTACGTGCTGGTAAAAGCGCCGGTCGCTGAAGCGCCTTCTTCCGGCGAGACGGGCTCTTCCGGCGAGACGGGCTCGGATAGCGCGGCGGTTCCGGACGGCGAAACGCCTTCTTCCGGTGAAGACGCGCCTTCCGATGAAACGGCTTCCGGCGGAGAAACGCCGCCCCTGCGCGCGCCGCTTCGCGCGGTACACGACAACGTGATCACGCAGATTTCGGCGCTGCTCGAAGACGGGAGCGGGCCGGTCGGCAATGTTCAGCAGTGGCAGGTATTCCGCCTGCGGGCGCAGTTCGCTCTGCCGAACGGGCAGGTGCATGCGGGGGATACGACGACGATCACGCTGCCGGACAAGCTCCGGTTCTATCAGACAGCCGGGTTTGCGATTCCCGACACCGAAGGGAACATCGTGGCAAACGCCGTCATCAATGGAGCGGCGAAGACGATCACGCTCACGTACACCGGCTATCCCGAAACGCATTCGAACGTGCACGGGAATTTCTTCTTCTACGTGCGAATCGACAGAGAGCAGGTGTCCGACCCGGAGGACATTCCTCTGGTCTTTGACGTCAGCGGGCAAACGGTCATCGGCGACACCATACACTTTGTCGGCATTCCGAGCCCGACGCCGCATTATCTTGCCAAAAGCGGGTATCAGATCAATGTGCCGAACGGCAATACGGTGCGCTTCCAGCTCGTCGTCAACACGGCGAAAGCGTCCATCCGCAACGCGGTCATCTCCGACCAAATCGTCAGTCCCCGCCTGACGATCAATCCGGCCTCGCTTCGCATCTACAAGGGCGAGTGGGTCGCCGTGCCCGGCGACTGGAGTCTCACGAACGGCTCGGACGTCACCGCACATTACACCGTCGACTGGGCGGCGGACTATCGGTCGTTCTCGATCCATCTGGGCAACATTTCCGAGAACGACGGGTTCCAGATTCACTACGACGCGACGGCCGATTACGATCTCGTCAACGGCGAAATCCTGCGAAACAGCGCGCGGCTGACGGGGAACGACACCGTTATGCAGACCGCCTGGGCGAACGCTACCTATTATATTGCGGGCGGCCTGGCGGAGGGGTATACGTTCGCGATTGAAATTCAGAAGTCGGACCCGACCGGCGCGGCTTTAGCCGGCGCGACGTTCCAGGTGTTCCGCGAAGCGAACGACGCCCTGATCGAAACCGTGACCACCGGCGCGGACGGGAAGGCCGTCATAGGGGGCCTTTTGAAGGACACGTACCGAATCGTGGAGGTTTCCGCTCCGAGCGAGTATCAGCTCCTGACCGGCCCGGTCATGGTCGTGCCGAGCGATTTCGGGACGGACAGAATCGCCGTCGTTCCGATCGTCAACGAACCGGACACGTTCGAGATACAGGTTTCCAAGCTCTGGAACGGCCCGGCGGCGCGCCGCGCGGTCATACGCCTGTTCCTGAACGATGCGGACACGGGAAGAACGGTCATACTGAACGACGGAAACAACTGGTCGGGGCGTTTTACGGGGCTGGCGAAGCACGACGCGACCGGACAGCTGAATGAGTACCGGGTCGAGGAGGAGCCCATCGATGGGTACATGTCGGAACGGTTTGCGGTCGGAGAAAACGAGTTCCTGTTCGTCAACACGAACGTCGAGACGATCGACATTCCCGTCCTTAAACAGTGGGTCGGCGCGCCCGCGGCGGCCGCGACCGTTCAGCTTTTCGCCGACAGCGCTCTGATCGATGAGGTGGACTTAACCGCAGCGGGCAACTGGCAGCACACCTTTATGGGCCTGCCCAAGTACGATGCGACGGACAGCCACGCCATCGTGTACGACGTACAGGAATTGCCGCTCGGCGGCTATTCGTCGGAAAGAGTTTCGGTCGAAGGAAACGGGGTCCTGTTCGTTAACGCGAACGTCGAGACGATCGACATTCCCGTCCTTAAACAGTGGGTCTACTCGCCCGCGGCGGCCGCGACCGTTCAGCTTTTCGCCGACAGCGCTCTTCTCGACGAAGTGGACTTAACCGCAGCGGGCAACTGGCAGCACACCTTTAGAGGCCTGCCCAAGTACGATACGACGGATGGCCACGCTATTGTGTACGACGTACAGGAATTGCCGCTCGGCGGGTATTCGTCCGCGCGCAGCGGCACGGCGGAGACAGGCTTTACGTTCACGAACACGATCGAAGGCCGGATTTCCATCGCCGTCACGAAGGTCTGGATCGGCTCCTCGGAGAGAAGCGCGACCGTCACGCTCCTCGCGGACGGGGCGCCTGTCGACGAGGTCGTGCTGCACGCCGCAAACAACTGGCAGCACACCTTTGCCGGTCTCGACCGATACGATCAGGGTCGGGAAATCCGGTACACCGTCAAGGAGAAGGCGATCCCGGGCTACCGCTCCATCGTGACGGGCGATATGGAGAACGGCTACCGGATTACGAACACGTACGTCCCGAACGTGGACTACTCGACCCGAAACATCTCCGTCGTCAAGCGGTGGGTCGGCGCGCCCGCGGCATCCGTGACCGTTCACCTGTTCGCGGACGGCAGCAGGATACGCACCGTGACGCTCAGCGCGCAAACGGGCTGGCAGTACACGTTCTCCGCGCTCCCCAGATGCGATCTCAACGACGGGCACGTCATTCTCTACACCGTCGTGGAGGAGCCGTCGCCTTTCTACAGGAGCTCGGTCACGGGCAGCATGGAGCAGGGATTCATCATCACCAACACCGGACTTCCCGTGCCGCCTGTCCCGAAGACGGGCGATAAGGGGCACACGCTCCTGTACGTGCTGATGATTTTCGCCGCGCTGGACGCGGCGCTGTGGATGCTCGTGCGGTCTCTGAGAAGAAAAACGGAATAAGACTTTTCCGGGGAGCCGCGCGGAGAAACCGCGCGGCTCCCCGGTCTTTTTGCATAAAGATAAAAGATTTATTTATATAAATACCGCTCTTGTAGGCATTTCCAATTTATGTTATAATTATATATAATATTATATTCGTTCGAACGGAGGCAGATCGTTTATGAAAGACGTTTTTTTAGGCACCCCGTCCTACGAAATCATCGCCAAAATTCTGTTTGAAAATTACGAGAGTATCTACGAAATCGACGCCGAAACCAGCGCGTATCGGTGCTACCACGAGAGCGAATCGTACAGCGAGCTGAAGATCGCGGGCAGCGGCGCCGATTTTTTCGCCGCGCTTCATGCGCACATCCCGAAGGTCATCCATCCGGAAGATCAGGAATACGTGCGCGCAATGCTGCGTCGGGACGCTATTCTCGCGGCGCTGGAAACGGATAAATATTACACGTTCGTGTACCGGCTCCTGGTGGACGGGCGGGAGGTCTACCACAAGATACGCGCCACGCTGGAGACGATCGACGGGCGGCTGCACATCCTTCTCGGCGTACGCGACGTGGACGAGACGATCCGGCAGGAGCAGCTGCACACGGAAGCGCTCGCCTCCATGTACCAGAAGGAAAAGAACCACATGGAGGCCATATTAGGCAGCGCGTCGGGGTATCTCGAGGTCAATCTGACGAAGGATCTCATTTTGGAGCGCTCGCCCGTTCTGCCCTTCGGGCGTATGCCGGAGGACATTCCGTACAGCGTTTTCAGTAAGCGGGCAAGCCGCCGGATCGCCAAAAATGCGGAAAAATACGCGCGCATCAGCGAGCGCACCTACCTGCTCGCCTGCTTTGCGGGCGGGGAAAAGCGGGCGTCCGTCTCCTTTTCCGTACGCAGGAAGAACGGAAGCGAGCAGCCGTTTCGGGAGGTTTTTTACCTGTATCGGGACGATGCGTCGGGGGACGTGCTGTCGTTCTGCGTCATATACGACCTGACGGAGCAGCAGCGGCAGGAGCAGGAGCTCAAAGAGCTGGAGCACGCGCTGCAAATGAGCCGCATCCGGAATTTTACGAGCCAGATGCAGCCGCATTTTCTCTACAACGCGCTCGGTTCGATACAGGAGATCGTGCTGGAGGACCCGCAGTACGCCTCGGAGCTGATCGGGGATTTTTCGACGCACCTGAGAAGCTGCATCCGCGCGATGGCGAAGGACGACCCGCTCCCGTTTTCGCAGGAGCTTGACAACATTCGCGCCTACGTGAACATCGAAAAAATGCGGTTCGGGGAAAAGCTGAAGGTGCGCTATGAGATCGGCGCAGACGGGTTTTCCATACTGCCGCTGAGCATCCAGCCGCTCGTCGAAAACGCCATCCGCCACGGCATATACGGGCGCGGCGTAAAGGGCGGAACGGTCTGCGTGCGGACAAAAGAGACGAAGGACGCGTACATCGTGGAGGTCGAGGACGACGGCGTCGGCTTCGACGCGGCCGCGTTCACCGGCGCGCAGGCAGGCAAAAACGGGGATTCCACGGGACTGCAAAACATCATGTTCCGCCTCGACAAGGTGATGCACGCGTCCGTAAGCATCAAAAGCGCCGTCGGCGCCGGCACAAAGGTAACGGTTTCTATCCCGAAAGGAGGAGGCAAAGGATGAGGACGATTATCGTCGATGATGAACATCTCATGCTCAAACGCTTCGCAAGGCTCAGCAAGGGCATTCCCGACATCCGCATCGTCGGTCAGTTCGAATGCGCCGAGGACGCGATCGCTTACGCGAAGACCAACCCCGTGGAGCTGGCGTTTCTCGACATCGCGCTGCCGGGCACGGACGGGATCGAGCTTGCAAGACGCCTGCGCGCCATCCGCGCGGACGTGCTGATCGTTTTCGTTTCCGCTTACGACGACTACCTCTGGGACTTCAATCAGGTCGGCGCGGATTACTACATCCTGAAGCCGTACAGTCGGGAAGTCCTCGAAATGACGATGCAGAAAATCCGCCTGATCGCGCGGCGACAGCAGAAGGAGCTGTACATCCAGACCTTCGGGCGGTTTCTCGTGATGAAGGACGGTCTGCCGGTTCCCCTCACGGGAAAGGCGAAGGAAATCCTCGCGCTCGTCGTCACGCGGCGCGGGAAGGAGATCAGCAACGCGGAAATTTACGGCACGCTCTAGGAGGGCCGCGAATACAGCAACGTGCACATGAGCGTTTTCTATAACGCCCTGCACCGCCTGAAGCTGGCGCTCAAAAAGGCGAACATCGAAAAGCTCCTGATTTCGACGCAGCGCGGGCAGATCATCAACACCGCCTACTTCGACTGCGACTACTACGCATGGCAGGACGGGAACATGGAGCAGCGGGACGCGTTCCACGGAGAATTTCTGCCCGAATACTCCTGGGGCGAGTGCATCCTCGCGTCCATCGTCAACGAAAACGGCTTCGAATAAATGTGTTGTGGGTAATATATGCGTAATTTTCCGGTATTTATTCATATAAGTGGTTTATTCGTTTGATCTTTCCGCAGTATTTTCGCTTTTATGGAGTATGCGCGCATCCCCCCTCGAGCGATGGCCGCCAACGAGCCCGTTGCTTTTATTCGCGCATGGCGTTTCCGCACGCGCAAAAAGACCCGCATGGGCGGGTCTTTTTTGTATAAAGTGGAGTTTATTTCTTCGTATTTTCTCTATTTGTGCGTTTCTGTGGGGAAGACATGCGCTTTACAGCAGCTTTTTCGTCTGAATATACACATCTCCGGAGCCGACGGTGACGACCAGATCGCCGGAATGCGCGTTTTTGTCGAGGTACGCGCGAATCTCCTCGAACGTGGGGAGGTAGACGGCCTTGCCGCCGCCCGCGTTGATGCCCGCGACCATGTCCCGCGCGTGCACCATGCCCGTGTCCGTTTCGCGGCCGGGGTAGATGTCGGGGACGAGCACCTCGTCCGCCGCGTTGAAGCAGTCGACGTGCTCGGTAAAGAGCGTCTTTGCGCGGGTGTAGCTGTTGCACTGGAACACGCACCAGAGTTTTTTGTGCGGATAGCGCGAGGCCGCGTTCAGCACGGCGCGAATCTCGGACGGATGGTGCGCGTAGTCGTGGAACACCTCCACGCCGTCGCGCGTGCCGTAGTATTCGAAGCGGCGGCGGGTCAGACGGTACTCCGTAAGAGCGCGCGCGATGATGTCAAACGGCGCGCCGAGCCGCAGCGCGACTGCGGCGGCCGCCGTCGCGTTCAGGATGTTGTGGTCACCCGGCACGTGCAGCACGATGCGTCCGAGCGTTTCGCCGCGGTACGTGAGGTCGAACGAGGGGTTGCCCTTTTCGTCGTACGTCACGGCGGCGGGCGTGTAGTCCGCGTCTTTTAGGCCGTAGGAAACGGCGTTGCAATGTACGCTATTAAGGAGCTTCTTCACGCGCGCGTCGTCCGTGCAGCCGAACACCGTGCCGTCCTTTGGCAGCAGGTTCGTAAATTTCACGAACGCCTCGGTGATATGCTCGATGTCGCGGAAATAGTCGAGGTGGTCGTCGTCGATGTTGTTGATGACGGCGATGGTGGGGTGGAGGGTTAAAAAGCTTTCCACGTACTCGCACGCTTCGGTGATGAAGAGGTCGGAGCTGCCGATGCGCGTGCCGCCGTTGAGGAAATCCACAAAGCCGCCGATATGCACCGTGGCGTCAAGGCCGTCCATGTTCGAGATCAGCGCGAGCATGGACGTGATGGTGGTCTTTCCGTGACAGCCCGCCACGCCCACGACGTGCGGGTAGCGGCTCGAAATCTGTCCCAGCGCGACGGAGCGCTCCATTTCGGGGATGCCCTTGTCGCGCGCTTCGACGCGCTCCGGGTTGTCTTCCTTGATGGCGGCGGAATAGATCACGAGCTGCGCGTCGCCGACGTTGCCGTATTTCTGGCCGATCGTGACCGGAATGCCCAGCTCATCAAGGCGCTCCGTGAAGGGCGAAACGCTTCTGTCGCTCCCCTTGACCTCGTAGCCGCGCGCGTTGAGTATCTGCGCGAGGCCGTTCATGCTGCATCCGCCGATGCCGATCAGATGTACGCGGCGCACATCGTCAAGCTGTACCATGTTCCATCCCTCCCGATGGTTTTTGTTGCGTCACACATCCGCCGCGGCAGCGCGGCGGATGCGGTTCTCTTTCATACATTATATACGTTTTGCGCGCATACGTGCAACCGCGCGGTTTATCTGCCGGGAATCCCCGATTCGCACGGCACGTCGACCTGACATTTGCCGCAGCCGTACCGTTTCTTTTCGTAGAAATTCAGTACCTTTCCCACGAACGTGGCGCAGTCCGGATTGGACTTGCCCTCTTCGAGCGAGATCGCCTGCGCGGGACAGTGGTCGATGCAGACGCCGCAGTGGATGCAGTACTCGTCGTACTCCGTGTACGGCCTTACGTCGACGGGCAGCGGGCAGTCGGTGATGACGCTCCCAAATCGCCCCGCGATGCCCTTTTCGGTGATGAGCCCACGCGAAAGCGAGAACGTGCCCAGTCCGCACGCGAAGGCCGCGTGCCGCTCCGACCAGTTGCTCGAAAAGATCGGCCGGCCGTACTGCGTGAACCTTTCGTCCAGCGACGGCGCGACGGCCTGATACCCCTGCGAGATCAGGAGCTCGCAGATATGCCTGGTCAGCCCGTTGACGACGTTTTTCTGGCCCTCGATGCGCGCGTGCATCCATTCGTCCGAAGGCCATTCCCAGTTCTGCGCGTTCGTCGTTTTTACCTTGTCCGAAATCGGCAGGAAAAAGGATATGACCGACTTCGCCTCCGGCAGCCATTCCTTCGGGGTCATGTGGTATTCGCCCACGATATGCGGCTGTTTGCAGAGTTCAAAGTACGGATCGTCCGCCGCGCCGATGCACACGAGCGGCGGCTCAAACATTTTGATGCCCACGAGCTCCGGCCGTAAAGCGTAACTCGCTTCGATCCGGTTCGCCGGCAGGTTTTCGATATACGCGCGCCCCGCGTCAAGGAAAAACTGTTTATCCATGTCTGCGCCTCCTTTAGATTCTGTTCAAAAAGCCGTTTTAGGCGGAAACCCTGAAAAGGACGCATAATATGCGCCGACGGCTTCTACCGTCGGCGCGCATGCACATCATTCGTTCGTATTCTGTTGTTTCGGAGCGATCACCACGTACCGATTGGGCTCCTCGCCCTCGCTGTAAGTGAACACGTAGGGGTTGTTTTGCAGCGTCGCGTGAAGCGTGCGGCGCTCGTACGGCTTCATCGGCTCGAGGTTGACCGGCTCGCCCGTCTCGCGCACGCGCTGCGCCTGTCTGCGCGCGAGGCGTCTGAGCGTCTCCTCGCGTTTGGAGCGGTAATCCTCCGTGTCCAGCGCTACGCGCACGTACCCGCCTTCGCGCTTGTGGTTGACGACGAGCGCGGTGAGGTATTGCAGCGCGTCGAGCGTCGCGCCCCGATGGCCGATCAAAACGCCCATGGTCTTACTGTCGATGCGCAGATGGAGGCTGTCTTCCTCCTGCGCGGCCAGCACCTGCGCCTCGATCCCCATGCGCGTGAGAAGGTCGCTGAGGAACTGCGCCGCCGGCAGCTGCTGCGCGAGCTCTAAAGAATAGTCGTATTCGGGCTTGGGCGGGTGCGCGTTCTGGTGTTCGCGCTGCCTGCGCTGCGAATTTCTGCGGCGGTTCTGATTGTGATTCTGCGGCTTGTGCTCCGCGCGCGGCGCGGGGGAAGCGCTTTCCTCATCGGCGGGTTCCGCCTGCTCTTTGATTTCCTGCGGCGCGGCGGCTAAATCGGCCGCCGGTTTTTCAACGGCCGCCGTTTCGCTCCGCTGCTTCGGCCTGGGCTTACGCTCCGGCCTCGGCCTACGCTCGCGGTCGGGCTTGTTTTTGCGCGCCACGACGTCGTCAAAAGTGATCTCTTCGGGCTCACGCTGCGTCAGGCGCACATGCGCGCGCTTGGCGCCTATTCCGAATACGCCCTTCGTTTCGGTCTGGAGCGTTTCGATGGTCACTTCATCTATCGAAAGATTCATCTCGCGAAGGCCGTTGAAGACGGCTTCGTCGACGGATTTGCCATAGAACTCCATGGACTTCATGTTTTTTTCACCTCCGCGGTAGAGGGGCCTTTCGCTTTGTCCATCACGCGATTGATCACCAGGTTGGTCACAATGGCGACAAGACTGCTGATGACCCAGTAAATAGCAAACGCGGCGTTCGCCGACAGACAAGCGATAAAGCTGACCACGGGCATGAGGAACGTCATGGTCTTGTTTGTCGCCGCATTTGCGGTTCCGGCGGCTTCTCCCTGCGGCAGCTGTCTACTCTTCATGCGCCGCTGCGAGACCCACATGGACAGGAAGTTCGAACCGGCCGCCAGCACGGGCAGTATGAACCAGCCGTTTGCCTGCCCGGCGTACTGGTTCGCTATGGGCGCAACCAGCTCGTTGTACTTGGCGATGGCCTCCAGGGTAAATTTGCCGTCCGTTCCCATGGGGAAGATGGTGAAGAACACCTCCTTCGCCTGCGGGAAATGCTCGAAGTAAAGAAGTTTGTTCAGGTTGGCGATATTGAAGAAATTCTCCGCGCTCATCAGCACCGGCACGGTGGCGTTGTCCGGCTGCCAGATATTGCGCACCCACGCGAACTGGAACGAGTCGAAAAGCTGCGTGGAGCCGTTTTCGTTGAGCTGTAAGAGCATTTTGACCATTTGCTCGTAGCCCCAAAAACGGAACGCCGCGATGAAGCAGATGAACAGCGGCAGCATGAACAACAGCGGCAAACATCCGCCGAACATGCTCACACCCTCCTGATTCATCAGCTTTTTACGCGCCTGTTGGAATTTCTGCGGGTCGTGTTCGTATTTCTTTTGCAGCCGGTCCAGTTCGGGCTGTATGGACTGCATTTTCAGACTGGACTGACGGGATTTCACGTCCCCGATCAGCGTGATCGCTTTGATGAGAAGCGTGGCTACCACGATCGTCAGTATGATGCTGCCGCCCATGACGTTCTCCGACAGCCAGCGCATACCTTCCATCAGCCAGTTGGTGAGGAAAAAATCACCTACCAAAGAAGAGGTCCTCCTTGTATCGATCTATCTTAGGGAGTTTCCCCTTACGGCACGGGATCATACCCGCCGCGGGAAAAGGGGTTGCAGCGGAGAATCCGCCACAACGCCAGCAGCACGCCCTTGCCCGCTCCGTATTTCTGGATCGCCTCCACGGCGTACTGGGAGCAGGTCGGCGTAAATCGGCAGCTCGGGGGAAGCGCGGGCGATATGTTCTTCTGATAAAAACGAATCAGCACAAGCAGCAGCTTCTTCATTCGGTTTCACGTCCCCCCGCTCCGTTCCGGAGCAGATCTGCCTTCTTCAACAGCGCGCGCATCGCATGTTCGATGTTCGGAAACGGTTCGTTTATGAGCGTCGGGCGCGCGACGACGATCAGATTGAACCCGGGCCTTATTTGCGGAATGAGCGGCGTGATGGCGGCGCGCAGACGCCTTTTCACGCGGTTGCGCACCACGCTGTTGCCGATTTTCTTGCTTACGCTCAGCCCGATGTGCACGGGCGCCTGCGGGACTTTGGGCGGCGTCTGTGCGGTGTGTTTTCGCCGGCGTGGCGGGCGGGATTTCACGTATATCAACGTAAACAGCCTGCCGCTGCACGCGCGGCCCTGCCGGTAGGTGAAGCTGAATTCTTTATTCTTTTTGAGCGAATAACAGCGTTTCAATGTTTCACCCGCTGTGTTTTGCCTTTAGATAGACACAAGGGTCTGACGAACGCGCAGACCCCCTTCACCTTGCACGAGAATTACGCGCTCAGGCGCTTCCTTCCCTTCAAGCGTCTGCGCTTCAGGACGTTCCTGCCGTCGGCGGTCTTCATGCGCTTGCGGAAACCGTGCACCTTGCTGCGC
>JAEEGL011952798.1_pt1 | contig 11152 bp, 9 predicted proteins | sample 9134231 | NCBI WGS metagenome assembly JAEEGL01 (sample SAMN16246548, study PRJNA631951) | gut metagenome | biome: gut microbiome; feature: rumen; material: fiber-attached | host: Bos | place: Iran: Karaj | collected 2018-10
ACTTCCGTGCTAATCCTCCACAAGAGCTTGGCGGTTCGAAGGTTTGTCTGTGGAAGGACTATAAGACACTGGAGGCCAAGAAGGCTGACGGCAGCGTTGAGAAGCTCAACATGCCTGACACCAGCAACGTGCTGCAGTGGTTCTGCGAGGATGGCACGAAGGTATCTGTCCGTCCTTCAGGTACGGAGCCGAAGATCAAGTTCTACACTGAGGTGAAGGATCCAAGCTTCAAGGAAGCTGCCGACTACGACCGTTGCATCAAGGATGCAGAGGCAAAGATCGAGGCAATCAAGAAGAGCCTGAATCTCTAAGCAAAACGAATCCCTGCTCAGCCGAGCGGGGATTTTTTTATTCGTCTTCCCAGTAACTGATGGTGCGGGTCTGGGTGACACTCATGTTCTGAGGCTGACGGTTCTTTTCCCAGTACATCAGCTTCAGTTCGTTAGTGGTCCAGTTGCCCTCATCGTCATGGGCGGTGTAGTTGTTCTTCATCGTGATGGAGACGATGCACTCGTTTTTTTCGTCGAACACCTTCTGGGTCTGCTGTTTTATCTCGTCATCGCTGTTGTAGGTGTATTCATTCACACTGCGGATGTTCTCTTTCGTGTTCACCAGCGTACGCTTGATGAGGCGGTTCTCATCGTCGTACTCGTAGGTGAGCAGGCTCTTGGCCCCCGTCGGCTCAAGCATGGCGGCAGAGAGGAGATAGCCCGTAGGACTGTACACACGGTCGATGAGGTCAGTGCCTGTCGACTTGCCCTGAGGGTCGAAGTGCTCGATGCCGTTCTCGGCTACGGGATTCTCTGTGATGACCTCCTGAACGGCCCCTTTCAGTCCCATGTTGACGGCATCTTTATAATAAGGTGTGGTGTTCAGGTAGAACACTTTGATGGTACGCGACTTGTCGTCGTGAACGGTGTTGGAGATCTTGATGTAGCCAAGATTGGTCATCGTGTGGAGTGAGCCGTCGCCTTTGGCGTCGAAGTTGCCGTATTGTCGCTGCAGCTTCAGCAGGAAATAGCGGTTGTCGTGGTCGAAGAGGGCAAAGGTGCGATAACGCTTGCTTGTGACGAGAACGCTTGACAGCAGCTTTGTCTTCTCGTCAACAGAGAAAACGAAATCTGTCTTTATGCCATAGAGGTTACCATGAAAATAGTAGTCGTTGGGCTCGTCGTCCTCAGAGATGACCCTTTCGAAACCGATACTCTCAAATGCTGGGATAAACACAGAGTCTGGTCCTTCAAGCGGCACACCCATAATGTCGAGACAACGGGCATCAGAGGGGCCTTTGTAACTATAGCCATTCCCTGTCACAATCTGCGCAAAGACAGTGAATAGTGAACAGTGAATAGTGAATAATATCGCCAGAAGTCGTTTCATATCTTAATTCTCAATTCTCAACTCTCAATTCTCAATTAACTGTAGGAACTCGTCTTCGCTCATGATCTTTATGCCGAGCTTTTCGGCCTTCTGAAGTTTTGAGGGTCCCATGTTCTCGCCAGCAAGGATAAAGGATGTCTTGCTCGAGATGCTGCCCACGTTCTTGCCGCCGTTGCGCTCGATGATGTCTTTGTACTCATCGCGGCTGTGATGGGCGAAGACACCGCTGATGACGATGCTCTTTCCTGCGAGCTTGTCGCTGGTCTGGGCGGTCTGTTCCTCAGAGAGCTTCATCTGCAAGCCGTAGTCTCTCAGACGGTTGATAATCTCGAGGTTCTTCTCGTCGTGGAAGTAGGTGATGATGCTCTTCGCCATCACCTCACCGATGCCTTCTATCTCCTGCAGCTCTTCGATGCCGGCATTCATTAGGGCATCGATATTCTTGAAATGACGGGCCAGCAGCTTCGCCGATGTCTCGCCCACGAATCTGATGCCGAGGGCGAAGACCACACGCTCGAACGGCACCTGCTTTGAGGCGGCGATGCCGTTGACAATCTTCTGGGCAGACTTCGTGCGAGAGCCGTCGCCGTTGATTTGCTGCACCTCGATGTCATAGAGGTCGGCGATGTTCTTGACGAGTCCCTGACGGTAGTAGTCGTCGATGGTCTCAGGACCTAATGAATCGATGTTCATCGCCTTGCGGGCAATGAAGTGTTCGATGCGGCCCTTTATCTGTGGGGGACAACCCGTATCGTTGGGACAGTACCATGCTGCCTCGCCTTCGTATCTCACCAGCGGGGTGCCGCACTCCGGACATCGCTTGATAAACTGTACTGGCTGGGCGATGATGGGACGCTGGTCGATATCCACGCCTACAATTTTTGGGATGATCTCACCGCCTTTCTCCACATAGACGTAGTCGCCGATGTGCAGGTCGAAGCTCTTGATGAAGTCCTCGTTGTTCAGTGTGGCGCGCTTTACGACGGTGCCGGCCAGCTGCACAGGGTCCATATTCGCCACAGGGGTGATGGCGCCCGTACGGCCTACCTGATAGGTGACCTCATTTAGACGGGTGCACACACGCTCTGCCTTGAACTTATAGGCGATGGCCCAGCGGGGACTCTTGGCTGTGAAGCCTAAAGCACGCTGCTGACGTAAGGAATTGACCTTCAGTACGATACCGTCGGTGGCTATGGGCAGGTTCTTGCGTTCCTTGTCCCAGTAGTTGATGAAGTCGTAGATTTCCTGAAGGGTTTTCACCTTCTTTATGGCCTCCTCAGACTTCCCCTCACGAGAGGGAGAATAGAGTGGGGTGATCTTGAAACCCCAGCTGCGTGCTGCTTCGAGGTTCTCGTAATGGCCTTCTGCCGGCAGTTCTTCACCTAACAGATAATAGAGGTAGGCATCGAGCTGTCGTGAAGCCACAAGACTCGACTTCTGGCTCTTCAGTGTTCCGCTCGCAGCATTTCGTGGATTGGCGAAGAGCGGCTCTTCTGCTGCCTCACGCTCTTTATTCAGGCGTTCGAACACGGCCCAAGGCATTAGGATCTCGCCTCGGATTTCGAATTCTTTGGGAATTGGAGGAGTATTCTCCTTCCTCCTTCCTCCTTCCTCCTTCCTCGAAAGAACGAGCGGAATCGCTCGTATCGTCCTGACATTCGCCGTCACATCATCGCCATGTACGCCATCGCCACGCGTCACCGCCTGCGTGAGCTTACTGTCAACGTAGGTCAGCGATATCGACAGACCGTCGTACTTCATCTCACAGCACACTTCGAAGTCCTCGTCGGCAAGCCCCTTCTTTACGCTCTCATACCAGTCGGCCACATCCTGCTCGTTGTAAGTGTTGGCCAGCGAGAGCATCGGGTATTTGTGTTCCACCTGACGGAACTCGGCATTCAGGTCGCTGCCCACACGCTGGGTAGGGGAGTTGGGGTCGGCCATCTCAGGATGTTTGGCCTCAAGGTCCTGTAACTCGTGCATGAGAAAATCGAACTCCTGGTCGCCGATCGTTGGCTGGTTCAGCACGTAGTAGCGATAGTTGTGCTCGTGGAGCTCCTTGCGCAGTTGGTTGATTCTCTGTATCTCGTCCATGATCGTTTATGATTTTGGATGCAAAGGTACGAAAAAAAGTAAAAAGGCGAAAAAGTAAAAAGGTAAAAGATGTTATTCGTTGAAAAAAGAGGGGCGTTTGCTGAAAAAAGTTGTCGGGAGCGCCGATTCTCCCTACCTTTGCAGCATAAAAATAATAAAAACAGAAAAAAGATCAACAGTAATGAAGAAGATGAATCTATTTTGGATCGCAGTGACCGTATGGTTCGCGATCGCAGCATGCAGTACCGACGACAGTTGGTATGACGAGAGATGGACCGATCAGAACACCTCTGGCACGACAGAGAGTAACGACGACAATTCTACCACTACCAATTCGGCAGAGAATGTCGTTTACGGTGTGTCGAGTGCGGGCGACGTGCAGTCGTTCAGTGTGGCATTCAACAAGAACGCCATCGCAGAGAGCATGAATGTCGATGCTGAGGACGATGACTACATCGAGAACACCACCTTCGCCAAGACCATCACTATCACCTTTTCCACCTCGGGCGATGCAACGGTAAGTGGTGATGACGAGGGTATCGTCAGCATCAGCGGCAATGACGTCATCGCCACCAACAATGGCAAGAACGTCATCAAATATATTCTCACCGGCGAGACCACCGATGGCTTCTTCAAGCTCTACAGCAGTAAGAAACAGGCCATCGTGCTCAACGGCGTGAAGATCACCAATCCTGATGGTGCTGCCATCAACAACCAAAGTAAGAAACGTACCTTCATCGTGCTCAACGACGGTTCGAAGAACTACCTTACTGACGGCACGAAATATAAGGATGCTGTTGACGATGAGGATATGAAGGCCTGCTTCTTCTCTGAGGGGCAGCTGATCTTCAGTGGCTCGGGCTATCTTGAGGTCGATGGCAACTGCAAAGCAGGCATCCGCAGTGACGACTATGTGCGTACCCTGCCGAAGACCAACATCTTCGTCGACGCTTCTTCCGGCAACGCTATCAGGGGCAACGACGCAGTCATCGTTACTGGCGGTGTGATCAATGTCAACGTTACAGGTACGGCCGATAAGGGCATCTCTACCGACGGAGAAGTACGCATCGACGGTGGACGCACTACCATCATGACCAGCGGAGGTTACGAATACGACGAGGACGATAAGGACTACTCTGCTTGTTCAGGCATCAAGGCCGACAGCATCGTGAACATCAATGGCGGCGAGCTGAACATCAAGTCAACAGGCACTGGCGGCAAGGGCATCAACTGCGACGACAAGATCAACATCAACGATGGTGTCATCCGCATCGTCACCACAGGCAAACGCTATAAGGACTCCAAGGGCAGCGTCTCTCCAAAAGGCATCAAGGCAGACGGCGACATCACCGTCAATGGTGGTCAGACACAGATACGTCTCGAAGGAACGGGCGACGGTACGGAGGCTTTAGAAAGCAAGGGCGAGATACATATCGAGGCTGGTACGCTGGAGTGCTACAGCTACGACGATGCCATCAACTCGAAGGGCAACCTCTATATCAACGGTGGTTATATATATGCCAGAGCCACCAACAACGACGGCATCGATTCTAACATGAATCTCTATATCAACGGTGGCGTGGTGATTGCCGAAGGCGGACAGCAGCCTGAGTGCGGTATCGACGCAGCAGAGGGTTATTCAGCATTTATCAATGGTGGCACAGTGATTGCCGTTGGCGGCGGTATGCAGGCAATATCTTCTTCATCCAAACAAGCCAGCATCGCTGTCAGCGCATCACTGGGCATCACCATTGGCCTGCTGTCTGGTTCAACGGCAATACTTGGCTATAAGACACCCAGCAGCAATAGCGGTACGGCACTGATGATCTCGTCGCCATCGCTCAAATCCGGCAGCACCTATACGCTCCGCAGTGGAGCTGACATCAGCGGAGGCACATCGTTCTACGCGCTGACCACAGACTGCACCATCGGCAGCGGCTCGCAGTCAGTAGATGTCACAGCCTCTACATCCGTCAGCGGCTCGATGGGCGGTGGCGGTATGCCTGGCGGCGGAGGATTCCCTGGTGGCGGCAATCGTCCGGGCGGATGGTAATTGTCATTTAATCGTGTAGAATAAACCGATAGTGGCGTAGATGGGATAGAGCGTCTGCTCTACGGTCTTGTAGTCGCCTGGGAAGATGCCTGTCAGACCCCAGTTGAGATCGGCAGAGACACCAAGGTTCTTATAGACCTTCCAGTCGGCACCGATACCGATACCAAACTGCAGGCTGCGCATGTCGTCATCAAGGTTGTATGTGGCCCATTCGCCTTCCTTGTTGCCGATCTCTATCTTGGCTCCCGTGGGGTCGTGCTGACGCAGATAGCCGTCAGAGGCGATGCCGTTGAAGTCCTTGCTCACCAGGAACGAGAGATAGGGTCCGCCTTTCAGCGTCACCTTGTTGCTCAGCTTAAGCGTGGCCTGCACGGGGACAGTCAGCATCCATTGCTTCACTTCCTGTTTGACGTGACCAGTAAAGAGACCTGCCATTTTCTGGTCGCCCCTCACCAGTTCCATGTAGTAGGCCTTGGTGGTGACATCGCCTTTCATGCCTTTGTTCTCGAAACGCAGGCCAGCCATGATGCCCCATTTGCCGGATAGCGGCAACTGGGCATCGAAGCCAACCATGAACGAAGGCGTCAGGCTGTAGCTGTCGATGCTGCGGATGGTGGCAGGCAAGGGTAGGGGTGCCGTTCCGCCTATGTTGTAGCCTACGCGGGCTTTCAGTTGCAGACTGTCAAGTGTGCCGGCCTCTGCCTGACTGCATATCAACAATGCAGCGGCTAAAAAGATATATGCGAATTTCTTTTTCATCTTCTGTCGTCCTCCCTCTTTATTTCTTATAGCTGATGTCTAACTCGTCAACCCATAGCGTACTGCCTACGGCACCCTCGAACTGGTCGCCCATATAGCTCGAAGCAATGACAAATGCCAGGTTGTACTTGCGGGCCTCCAGATCCTCCTTTGTCACCTCAGCATCGCCCTCGAAGAACATCTCAAAGCGTTTCCACTCGTCAGTGGCAGGCAACCACTCCGCTACAGCCTTGCGCACGATGCGAGGACTCGTCAGCACGTTCGAGCCGTAGAGCGGTATTTCCTCGTTTTCTTCGTTGAACTCGCGTTTGTAAAGCACGGAGTAGATAAAGGGCTTGTCAATCTTGCCCTCGACAACCGAGCCGTTCTTGTCAGTGTACGAAGAACCAGGCTTGAATTTGTAGTAGCCTGCCACGCGGATGGGGTCATGGGTATAGACAACTCCCATGCGGGTTGCTTCCACTGGGTTGGTCATTGTCTTATTGACATCGAACGAACCCAGAAACAGGTTGCCCGATGCAATGGGCTTGTTCATTAAGGCTCCCAACTCACCTGTGCTCATCGTTGTCAGCTTCACACAGTTGCCTTTGTAGCCATCTGGGTCGGCACAGGTGGGGTAGAGGTCGGGGGTTATTTTCATATCGGGATTCATGAGTGACTGCGCGGCAAGAAGCATGTGGTAGCCTTCATTGCCGGAAGACCAGATATCCAGTTTTTCACCCTTGCTGCTTTGCTCCCAGAAGCTGTGGTAGTTCTTGGTCTCTACCACGTCGAAATTCTCGAAGTTACACTCGTTGAAGGGAAGGTCGGCTTCCTGGCATTTCACCTTGTAATCCCTATGCCACTGTCCGTCCTCTGACGTAACGGTATAGGTGACGGGACCTTTCTTGAAATCCTGCTTTGAACCGTTAGCCGGTGAGATTGTGGCACCAGGTGTCAGCTTGAAGAATACGGCCAATTCCGGCAGATATTCCATAGTCCGCACGGTGAAGGTGATTTCTGATGTTGTCGAGGTGATGTTGGTCACCTTGGTATCGTAAGCCAGGTAGAACAGCTTGTCAATGTTCTCGTCCTCTATCCATGCACTCTCAATGTCGCATTCCTTGTTCTGTTCTTCATCTTTGATGCACGACGTCATTACGCCTGCGATGCAGACAAGGGCGGCAATAATCTTAATTTTATTCATGTTCACTGTTTCTTTCAGTCTTAAAATCGTCTGCAAAATTACTAAAAGTCGTTCAAACGACCAAATTTTGTGCATGATTCTGTTGAAAAATGCTTCAAAACATGGTGTGGTTCGGGAATTTTTTGTAACTTTGCATCGCACATTAATTAATATGACACTAAAAGAGTTTTTATCCGAGAACGATCGCTTTGCGGCCAACAGCGGCTGCAAGCTGATAGAGATACGTGAAGGCTATGCCCGTGCTGAGCTTGTTGTAACCCCTGAGCATCTGAATGCGGGTGGCGTCTGTCAGGGAGGTGCCTATTTCACCCTCGCCGACATCGCACTGGCTGCGGTGATGAATTGTCATAAGGGTCTGACCTTCGGCATCGAGAACAATATCATGTTCCTCCACAGTGCCAAGGCCGGCGACACGCTGATAGCCGAAGCCACAGAGGTGCTCAACCATCATAAGATCCCCTATGTCGATGTCCGCATCACCAACCAGAAGGGCGAACTCTGCTGCGTGGTCACCGGCCTTGCCTATCGCAAAGACGTAGAACTCCCTATCGATGGCCTGATGTAGTGTTTTATTTCCGCTCCAGTTCCACTCCTTCGCAGAAATAATAGCTGAGCTTGCCACCTGTCACACGATGGGAGGCAGGCGTGAACTTGCATTTTACTCTTTTGACATGCTCGTCCAGTCTATAGTCTTTCTTATCGTCCACCATCTCGCTCTCTATGGTCAGGTGGAAATTGCCGAATCCGTCCAGTTTGACGGTATGGCCCATCTGAAGCAGGTACTTCATTTCGTGTACTAATGCCTTCAGCACGCCATATACATCACTCTCCGTGACTGAGTTGCTCATACTAATCATCTGGGCAATCTGCTGCAATGTCACATCCTGACGCTTGACTGCTTTTCCATACCACTTGTCGGGCTGCCCGTTCTTCTTCATCTTTTGGACTTTTACCAATAATGCCATAGTCTGTTCTCCTATTATTAATGTAATTGCTTGTTTTATTCCTATTAATAATAACGCTCTAACCGGCTCATTATTGCATTTGAACCGACAGATACCAGCAAAAACTATGGTTTTGGTCAGCAATACCATAGTTTTTGGTCGGCAATACCATAGTTTTTGGTTTAATACTTATCAATACCATTATCCGATGATACTAGACAAATCCAATTGGAGAATATGACGTCAACCATATCCAGACTGTCTGTCGTGCGATTTGACACACAGACGATGTCTATATGAGCGAAAAGGCGTAGTTGGATAATATAAACGGCCAAATAATTAAAGTTTGGGGACAATTTGCGTTTTTGGGGACAACAATTTGACAAGGTTTTTATACAAAAAGTTCAGAATCTCAATGAAAAATCTTAATTTTGCACCTAAAATTAATATATAAGGACACATGACGGAAAATGCCATAGTGATATCAGCAGTTTTTTTCGCGTTTCTGGTAGCAGTCGCTATCACTATCTTTATCGTGTATAAAATGACCAACCGCGTGTTGAAAAACAATGATCATTATGCAAATATTGTTATGAATCTCAAAGAGGAATCAGTGGAACATCAGGTGGCCCTTGATAAACTCACGAAGCAACTGAGGACAAAAGACCATGTACTAAAACTACAGGTGGAGACAAAATCACTGCGTGAGAACATCAAGGACACGAAGGGCATGACCGATGACGAACTTCGGGCATGGATTGAGGTGCAGGTGATGGAAAGTCATATGTTCTGCGACCCGGAATTGAATTTGAAGGCGATGGCTCAGAAGTTGGGCCTGACGCAGAAGAGGATCAAACAGCTGCTAAAAAATAATAAATACGCCCGTCTCTACGATTATCTGACGGAGAAACGCGTCCTTTACGCCACTGAACTGATTAAGGCAAATCCCAATTGGTCGATGGAAGCCGTGAGCAAGGAGGCCGGTTTTGTTTCCCGTACCACCTTCCAGACCGAGTTCAAGAAGCATATCGGCGTCACGCCGGCACAATACCGCCAGCACACCCAGACAGAAGTGGTGCGTGTTAAACAAGCACCCGATGCATAGACCAGCCGAAGGCTATCTGGCCGGCGACGGCAATGCTGTCGATGAGCAAAAACGGCAGGAAGGGGGCGAGCATGATGGGAAAGAAGATCATCGTTACCATGTGGCCCACCATCAGGATGCCCACCCACTGCAGCCAACCGCGATAGAAGAAGGTGATTGCAAAGCCGAGTGGCAGAAAAGCTAACGGGTTGGCGATTGCCAGAGCCAGGTTGATGATTGAATCAGACGCTATGAACGTGATGTTGCCAGCCATGTCGAGTACGATGAGAATCCACCAGAGCGTCGTAAACGGACGGCTTAGCGGTTTCATGCCCACCATCATGCCGTAGTAGAGGATGAGGTCGCCAATCAGGAATATGATACTACGGGGAATCTCCATTCCATGGCTTTCTATCCAATTAAAAATAGTATTTTCCGTACATACTGCTTGCACCACGAAAAGCACAAAACCCAGTTCGATGAGCCAACGGGGCATACCGCTGTCCACCTTATTAATATATATAGACCGTTTCTTTGCACTGGCCTCCATCTGGGCCGATTCATTTAATGCCTGATATTCCATTATTCTAATTTTTTTTCAAATATTGTGCAAAGATACATCATTTTTTGTAAATAGCTGCATTTTGTTGGGAATAAAGTTCCTTTTACGGTAATAAATTGCGATTTGGGGACATAATTCCGCTCTGGGGACAACAACTTTTGAAATAATGTGAATAATATGCTTAATTAACGTATGAAAAAAGTAAATTTGCATCAGATAATAAGATTTTTGACCTTTTAAAGACTAACAGTTTAAAGACTAACAGTATTAACTACAGGTCGCTGATATTTCTGTATTCAAAATTAACAAAATTATACTAATATGAAAGTTAAAAAGTATTTAGACGTCATGTTGTCAGCCCTCTTTGTGATGGGTCTGGGCATGTATGTTGCATCGTGTAGCGACGACGACAAAAATGATAATAGTGGCAGTGGTGAGAAGACCGAGGCCGAGTTGGAACAGGAGTCGCTGGGCTGGACGCTCATCACCCAGCTGACCGATGAGCGCACGGCCCCAGAAAGTTGGGAGAACAAGACCTTCGAGCCGACGATAGGCTCTCCCATGGAAGGCGATCCCTACACTCGTGTGGTATCAACCAACACAATGGAGTCGGCCGCAGCCCGTTTCGCCGAGTTGGCCGACAATCCTCCGGGCTTCAGCGAAGCCACTTCCGTCTATGACTTTTCCATCGAGGGCATCGGCAAGCTGAGTTATCAGCGCGGCTCTGAGAACGGGCTGTATCTTGCCCAGGTGACGGTGGACCTGAAGCAGGTGCCTCACCTGAAGAAGATCCTGTACCAGACCCCTGAACAGAGCGGTAACAACGGCAGCTTCTCTGGCACGGCCTACTACCGCTTCGGCGACGTAGTGAAGGATGCCGAGGGCAGCTACTGGATTTGCGTACGTCCCAGCTTCGGACCTGAGGGCAAGGGCGACAGCCACTGGATGTGTGCCTCAATCAGTCTTTCGCAAAAAAATCTCTTCAAGTATGAATACAAAGGCAAGTCATGGTCAGTGCCCACAGGCCTGGGCAGTAGCACGGAGCACATGCAAAACCTGGCCGAGCTGCTTTATGCCATGCTGAAGCCCA
>JAEEGL012550156.1_pt1 | contig 11152 bp, 22 predicted proteins | sample 9134231 | NCBI WGS metagenome assembly JAEEGL01 (sample SAMN16246548, study PRJNA631951) | gut metagenome | biome: gut microbiome; feature: rumen; material: fiber-attached | host: Bos | place: Iran: Karaj | collected 2018-10
CTACATTTGGGGTTTCGTCTATAAGCACAATGTTTATATGGCTGTCACAGATGCTTCCTATGTTGAAACTCTGTGCTGTCTCGATAAGGCAAGCCGAGGTGAAGGATGGGCGCTTCGTTTCCGTCCTAACTCCGCACAGAAGTTAGCCATTCTTCCGAACTCCACGCTTCTTTGCTCCGAAGACTTCTTTATGGAAACTGTGCAGGGTTGCATCTATAACAAAGGTGAAGTTTTTGAAAAGATGGTTACTGAATACTTCAAACAAGAGTGGAAAAAAGATAACGTACCCTTTACAAAAGCAGGTGACATTGAGGTAAACGGTGTAGCATACCAAATCAAATACCAGCAAGCCACCTTCTGTAATGAAAAGTCAATAGCAAGCCTTGAAAAATAGGCTTGCTATTTTTAATAAAATTTATTTCATTCGTTTCTGCGGCGCGCGGGCGGCCGCACACAGCCGACCCGCGCCGAAAAATTATAGCACACCCGTTCAGCATTTGTCAAGATGGAAAATTGCACAAATTTTTAAAATTTTTTTCTCCCGAAATTGTGCAACCCGCCAGCCGCCCTTTGTGCAAGTTGCACAATGAAATTGTTAACAAAAAGTTCACAAATATTTAATAAAAATGTAACATTTAGGTATTGACTTCTACGCCTATAGTGCTATAATGGAAGCATAAACAGAGAGGAGATAAACACCATGACGAACACCACGCTTTTTAATCACCTTTGGAACGGCTATAACAAGGTAGCATATACGCATGAGTATATCCTTGCGTATACGTTCAATCATACTGTATATATGGCTTCCGCATCTGCGGAAATTGTCGCTTCCGTGATTTGTCTTGACAAGGCAAGCCGTGGCGCGGGATATGCTATCCGCTTTTGCCCGAACAAACAGCAGAAAATCGCTCTTCTGCCGTATAGCACGGTTCTTTGCTCTGAAAAATATTTTTCTGATATGGTCGCTGAATCTGTTTACAATAAAGGCGAAATTGCCGAAAAACTGGTGACTGAATATGTCGGGCAGGAATGGAAAAAAGACAATATTCCTTTTACGCAGGCAGGCGACATTGAGGTTGAGGGTGTAGCATATCAAATCAAATTTGAAAAAGCTACGTTCTGCAACGAAAAAAGCCTTGCAAATCTCATGGTAAAGTGATATACTATATATGACCCGAGAAAAGAATGGAAGGAGACCCCAATATGACCCTATATTTTGACATGGACGGAACAATAGCCGATCTATACGGCGTAGAAAACTGGTTGGCGTATCTACAGGAAAAAAATCCTTTTCCGTATGAAAACGCAAGACCGCTTGTAAATATGGCAAGCCTTGCCCGCATTTTAAATAGACTGCAAAAGCAGGGATATGAAATCGGAATTATTTCATGGCTTGCGAAAAACAGCACAGAAAATTATGATAATGCGGTCACGGAAGCAAAGAAAAACTGGATAAAAAAACATATGCCCTCGGTAAAATTTGATATTATCCATATTGTAAAGTATGGAACGCCGAAAGAAAATTTCTCTGATTCAGTTCTTGATATTCTCTTTGATGATGAAGAAAAAAATTGCATAAACTGGTCAGGAATTGCATATAACCCCGAAAACATGATGGAAGTCCTCAAGGCTCTTTGAGGATTTTCGCCCGGCCGCAAAACTTCATAAACATTTAAGATTTTGTTCACACTTTTGACATATTTATCTGTTATACTGTTTTTATGTAGAAAGGAGATGTTATTATGTTTACTATTGATAACCGTTTTATTATTGTTGATACTGAAACCACAAATTCCTTAGATGACCCGATTTGTTATGATGTGGGTTGGGTTGTTATAGATTTTTTGGGGCGTGTTTATGAAAAACACTCTTTTGTTGTTGCGGATATTTTTCTTGATAAAGAGTTGATGGAATATGCTTATTTTAAAGAAAAGATTCCGCAGTACAACAAAGAAATTAAAAAAGGCAAGCGTATTTTAAAGAGTTTCCATAATATCAAAAAAGCCTTTGCAAAAAGCGTAAAAGCAAACAACGTAAAAATCATTGTAGCACATAACGCAAGATTTGATTATCGCTCTTTGAATCTTACGCAAAGATTTTTAACTTCGTCAAAATACAGGTATTTTTTCCCTTTTGGCGTTGAAATGTGGGACACTTTAAAAATGAGTAGAGAAGTATTAAAAACTATCCCCGAATATTCAGAATTTTGTTATAACAATGATTATTTAACAAAAAATCTTTGTTGTAGATATACCGCAGAAATTATCTATAAATTTTTGAGTGGTAATAAAGATTTTGAAGAAAAGCATACAGGATTAGAAGATACCCTTATTGAAAAAGAAATCTTCACCTTTTGCATCATGCAGAACCCCGAAATCAATGGCAAGTTATGGAAGGATTAAAAAAATGACAAAAGCAGAAGAAATTAAAAATTACATGGTAAAATTGGATATTTCAAAAGAAGAGGCTATGAAACTCTGGGAAGATGACCATTCCGATATTGTTTTAGATGAGGTTAAAACAATAGAAGAAAAAGCAAAACAGATTCGACGGTATGAAAAAAGTGATAAACCCCGAAAAAATACCCCAAAAGAAAGAAAGATTGACCCCGATAAACTTTTTTTAATTGAAAAACTCGCGGCGGTTGCCTCGGAAATTTCCTCAACGGCTACCCGCAAAAATGAGGCTGAAATCAATTTTATTTATAATGATGCAAATTATACAATAAAATTGATTAAGCACAGAGCGGAAAAAGAGGCGCGTTAAGTGCCTCTAACCGCCCCGGGCAAAAAAATTTTAAAAAACCCCTTGACAACATTCTCCATCTGTGATATTATAATATTGTCAAAAGGAAAACACAATTAAAAAAATAAAAAATGAAGATTAGGAAGCAAGCGCAAGTCTCTGCGCGATGACAGAAATGGAGATAGGGGTAGATACGCGGACGCGGACAGACTGAGAAAAAGTAAAAGATTGGCCTCCTTTTACTCCCCGATTTTAAATTTTTTAATTTGGTAACTTTTAATTATTATTTATTATTGCGCGCAAGGAAGTTTGATAGTCTGATCAACTATCAAACTTTTGCCCGGCCGCCAAGAAAAATTAAGATGTTTACTTAAGATTTTTAAGCACGATACCTTAACTTTATCTTACCCGCGTATTTTTTATCGTTTTTAAAAAAATTTTTGCAAAAACTACTTGACAAAAGAAAAATAATTTGATATACTTTAGTTACAGTAAAGAAAGGAGAACAAAACAATGAAGTGTGAAAATTGTATTTATTGGCAGTATGATGAACTTGATGGCGAAGGGTTCTGCAATTTCGACCCCGATGTTGATGATGACCCTTGCGAGGAAATCGCGCCTCTTTACGAAGAGGATTATCCCGAGGATTTTCCCGATGACCATCTGACTGACATTGAGATGGACTTTAACCCTTACATGGGTTGCTACGATTACGACATTGATTGTGGAGGAGGATTTTTCGATGAATTCTAAAGAGATACAGAACAGGCGCAAAAAGCGTATGACGAAAAAGGCTCTCAAAGCCTTTAACGCCGCACAGCGGCAGACCTTTGATTTTAATTCTGGCACTCGCACCTTTAAGAGCGCAAAGGATTACAATCGACAGGCACAGAAGAACGCTACTCGGAAAGAAGCAGAAAACGAGTAGCGTTCTTCTTTTCTGCGGGGCGCGCTCGAACGCCACACACCGAGCGCGCCCCGAATTTCCAGTATACCACATCGCAGCATTTTTGTCAATAGTTAATTTGTAACAAATTATTTTTTTAAAAATCCTATAAATTTGTGCAATATTCCATATTGCTTTTCTCTCTAAGGTGTGATATTATTATACTTGTCAAGGGGCGATGGAGAAAACGGACTCTCCCTAACTGACGTGTAAGACGCTCCACGTAGTCGAAAAATTTTTTAAAGAAATTTGAAAAACCCCTTGACAAAAGAAACTCAATGTGATACAATACATAATGTAAAGAGAAAACAAACACACACAAAGAAAGGTGGTATCTACCATGACGAAGAAAGAAATGTTCAACCTCATCGCTACTGTTAACGCTGATAACACGGAAATCGTGGACTTCTGCAAGAATGAAATTGCGCTCCTTGAAAAGCGTGCGGCTTATAAGTCGGACAAGCCGACCAAGACGCAGATTGAGAATGAAGGCATCAAGACGAAGATTGTTGAAATCCTTGTCAATGCCGAAGAGCCGATGCAGGCAAAGGCAATCGGTGAAGTTCTCGGAATTTCTCCGCAGAAAGTGTCTGCTCTGCTCAAGCAGATGAAGGATGCTGGCACGGTTGTTAAGACCGTTGGCAAGAAGAACACTTCTCTGTTCTCGCTCGCCTAATCCTCAAAAAATCGGGGCGGTGAAATTCCGCCCCTCGGGTCCAAAGACTGAAAAGTTATGGGTAGCGGTTCGATTCCGCATGGACCATTTTTTATCTAATATTCGATGTTGTTTTTCTCTCTCTCCTTTTCTGGCAAACCCTACTGAAATAGTAGGGTTTCGCCCGGGCGCAAAAATTAAAAAAACACTTGACAAGCTCTTTTAAATATATTATAATTATTTATAAAAGAGAGGTGAATAAAATGAAATGTAAAATCTGTAATAGAAAAACAAATTGGAATGAATCTTATGGCTATGAAGAGTTTATTGTTTGTCCCTCTTGTCACAATACACTTTATTATACTATGGGTAAAAATTCATTAAAAACTATGGATATTATTTTTACTTTAGGAAAATGTGCAAGACAAGCAAAAGAAACAAAAAACACTTGACAAAAGAAAACTTGTGTGTTATATTATATCTATTAAACGAAGGGAGATAAAAAATTGAAAGAAAATTTTATTGTTATTGACACAGAAACGGCAGGCGGTTTAGAATATCCTTTAGCCTATGATATTGGTTTTATTGTAATAAACAGAGAAGGAAAAGAATTTGAGCGTTTTTCATTTGTTGTTTATGACATTTACGCAGGACAAAGAGAACTTATGAAAACTGCTTTCTATGCTGAAAAATTACCTCTTTATGAAATCGGTTTAAAAAACGATGAATATAAAATGGTAACATTTTTCACCGCTAAGAAAATAATAGAAAATCTCATGAAAAAGTATAATGTTAAAAAAGTTTTTGCTTATAACATGGGATTCGACCGCAGGGCACTCAATAACACTCAGAAATTTGTAACAAATGACTTATACAAATACTTTTTTCCTTTTGGCACAGAGTTTAATTGTATTTGGCACATGGCTTGTCAAGTCTTAATGGCTCGCCCCTCTTACATTAAGTGGGCATTGAAAAATGGTTTTGTATCTTCAAAAGGAAATATCTTGACAAATGCAGAAGTATGTTATAAATATATTACAAAAGACCTCGACTTCACAGAAAAGCATCAAGGACTTGCAGATGTTGACATTGAAAAGCAGATTTTAATGAAATGTTTTTCACAGCATAAAAAGATGGATACAAAACCGTATTCTGTCTGTTGGAGATTAGTGCAGAAAAAGAAAGCAGAGATTGAAACCTCTGCTTTTTTGCCCGGCCGCGACTAAAAATAATTATATTGAAATTTTAAAAAATTTTTATTATAATTTATTTATAAAATAAGAAAAAAATACTTGACAAACCCCTTTTTATTTGATACAATGGACACAAGAAAGGAGATAAAAGGTATGACTAAGGAACAAGAGATTCAGAATTACATGACCAAACTTGAAATCTCAAGAGAAGAAGCGGAAGAACTGTGGAATGATGACCACTCCGAAGAAGTCCTTCCCGAAGTCGCTGAAATGGAAAAGAAAGCAAAAGCACTCAGACGCTATGAAAAAAGCGATAAAGAGCGCAAGAAAACTGTAAAAGAACGTAAAGTAGACGAAGAAAAAAAATATCTGTTAAATTTACTTATTAGTGCAATCAATAAAGAAAATTGTATTGATAGTGTAAAAAACGAAGCAGAATTTTCATTTACTTTTAATGAAAATGCTTATTCAGTAAAACTCATCAAGCACAGACCGCCGAAGAAATAAGCGGTCTGTGAGATAGGAGAAAAAAATGGACGATAAGAAAGAATTTTATGTTGACTTTAGCGGTTATATTAGCGTTGAAGCAAAAAATGCAGAAGAAGCAAAAAGACTTTTTTGGGGAATCTTTTGGGATAAAATTAAAGAATCGGCTTCCTCTTGCGCAAGTGTTGACATAGATTCAATCGAAGAGGCGTGGTAACCGCGCCCGGGAAAAAACTTTTAAAAAAGTGCTTGACAATCATTCTTTCATGTGATATACTTGTCTTATCAAAGAGAGGAGATAAAAAAATGAAATTTGAAAGTAAGATTAGCGGAACAAAAGTAACAGGTTATCACATTACCCCTATTTTTGAATCTCAATTTATTTGGCTTTCGGAAGTAATGGAAAAGGTACAGAATCAGAAAGCGATGGATTTTATTCTTGACACTTTCAGATTTACAAAAGGTTGTGAAGAAAAATCTCATGACTGGTGCGCTATTCTTGACCATGACAGCATCATGAAAATTTCTGCTCTTGAAAACTCTCCCGAAGATGTAAAAGAGTTTGAAGAATATTTCGGGGAAGGTTGGCTCAAGGTTTACATTCGCTTTAATCATTGAGTGGCGCCCGGGCGATTAAAAAAAGCTTGACAAATCTTATTAAGTATGCTATACTTAAATCACAAAAGGAGAGAAAAACGATGGATGATTTAAAAAAAGCCACTTGTAAAGATTATACTGCTTGGGATTTAAATTGTCCGCGGTTTATACAAGTTAAGAATAGACAAAAACTTGAGGCGATTTTCAAAAGAAAAGCTCGTAGAAAATTAAAAAAAATGCTTGACAAAATGTTGAAAGAGCGTTATAATTAAACTATCAAAAGAAAAGGAGATAAAAAATGAAGATTTACTTAGGTTTCATATTACTTGATCATGCTGATGTTGTATGCGTAGGTTTAGACAGAGAAAAAACACAAGAAATACTTGATACTTTTCCGCAGTCCAATAAATGGGTTGATGAGTATGAGTGCGGAGTGCATGAAGCATTTGAAATTTCTTAAATTAAACATATCAAAAGAAAGAGGTAAAAAATGATTGCAGTTTTGTGTTGGACTGATGGATTTGGTAATGATACTTATGTAAAGGCTATTTACCCTACTTTAGATGAAGCAAAGCAGAATTTCGAAGAGGGTGACCGCTGGAAAGAGTTTGAATACGGACTTGTAGATTTTGATTGGTATGAAGCCAATGAGTTTAGAAGATTACACCGTAAACCCAGAAAAAAGAAGAAAGACTGTTGACAAATACTTTAAAACATATTATAATAAAAATAAAGAGGACACTAACAAGACGGACGAATGAGCCGTCCTCACAGAGTGGGGAGTGTGGGAACTAAAAACGAACTTCATAGCGCACCTCTTATTTTACTCCTTGGGTTTATGCCCAAGGAATCGCCCGGGCGATTTTTTAAAAAATTTTTTAAAAATCGCTTGACAAATATTTTCTTCTGTGCTATACTTAAACCATCAAAAGAAAGGGAGATAAAAAAATGAAGATTAACATGAAAGAAGTTGAAGTTGTTACTGTTTGTCCGATTTGCGGCTGTGCGAATTTTGTTTCTGTCAATGAGATTGACTATCTCGATTGGCAAGATGGCGAACTCGTTCAGGATGCGTTCCCCTATCTGTCGGCTGATGAGCGTGAAATGCTTATTTCGGGTATCTGCCCCGATTGTTGGGAAAATATGTTTAATTAAGGGGAGGTAAAAAATGAGAGATTTTGCTTGGCGTGATAATCTTTGGTGCGTAGTAAAAGATGATGGTACTTTTGCGGGTGTACCTTGTCGCTCTTGGGAAGAAGCAAGAGAATTGCAGAGTCAACACGAAAACAGTTATATTTATGAACTGCTCCCCGATAATGAGGAGTAGTTTGCCCGGGCGCCCGTCATTTTGCACAATAAATCGTACTAAAACATTTTTATTTTTGTGCAATATTCCATATTGCATTTCAACTTAAAAGTGCTATAATAATAATTGTCAAGAGGAGAAAGACAGTAAGCAAGCGATAGCAAGCATCACCACTGTTTAACAAGCGATAGCAAGCATCACCCCTACTGAAAAACTTTTAAAAAAAATATTGAAAAACCTCTTGACAAAAGAAACCAAATGTGATACACTTAATAATGTCAAGAGAACAAAACAAACAAAAGAAAGGTGGTAACTGACAATGACGAAGAAAGAAATGTTTACGGCTCTGATGGCTATGGCTGAGGTTCAGGCGAATGAGGAAATCCTTGAGGGTGTGAAGCACGAACTCGAACTCGTGTCTCGTCCTCGTAAGAAGTCTGATAAGCCGACTGCGAAGCAGATTGCAAACGATGATGTTAAGGTGAAAATTGCGGAAGTCCTCGTGAACGCTGAGGAACCGATGACTGCAAAGGCTATCGGTGATACGCTGGAACTCACCTCGCAGAAAGTTTCGGCTCTGCTCCGTCAGATGGACGGTGTTAAGCGTGAGGTTGTCAAGGGTAAGGCTCTGTTCTCCCTTGCGTAAATCCTCTATCAAGGGCGCAGGCAACCCTACTAAAACCTGCATCATTTAAGGGCAGATGTGACCAACTGGCGAAGTCAGCAGACTGTAAATCTGTCACCCACAGGGTAAACATTGTAGGTTCGAATCCTACTCTGCCCATTTGAAAGTCCCTTACATGGACAGTTAAGCAATTAGTTGGGTAGGTCTTTAACTTTGTTTTAGCCTACAAAAACAAAGAAAAGCCAACGGTTGTTGTAGCTGTCGATGCAAGGGACTTTCCGCGCCCGGACAAAAATAAATAAAATTTCCTATTGACAAATTTAAAATTATTTGTTATAATCTTATTAGAAAATAAAGGGAGAACAAAAAGATGAAAGAACTTGAAAGAGCATTTACGCAGTTTGTCAATGAAATTTATTACAATAGGTTTTCACCCTTAAAGGAAATGGGAGAATTTTGTTGTGATGTAGGTACTGGTCAAATTGGTTTTACCATTCCGCAAGATGATGACATTCCACAGGCAGAATATTTAAAAGAGTTTCTTGAAGAAGAATATAATTTTACTTTAAAGAATCTGATGGTTTTCAGTATTCTGCATGAAATGGGTCATTATTTAACAGATTATAACTGGGATGATACGGACTACGCTTTTGATGATATTATGAAAAAGTTTATCATTCTTGATGGAATAGAAGCATGTGAAAAAGGTCTCTTTGACGATGCTTACAACAAGAAATTAAACTTTAAATACTGGCTTCTTCCTATGGAAGCAAAAGCAACAGAATGGGCAGTTTGGTATTACAAGAAAGAAACTGATAAAATTGAGAAAGCATGGAAGAAACTGCGGAAGTCGCTTTACCGACAGATGACATTCAAAAACATGCAGACGCTCTTGTACTTCATGGGCGAGAAAATCTAATCTCGCCCTTTCCTTTTTATTTTAAAAATCAAGGTAATTTTCTTGTATTTCAAGATGAGTTATCTTATTAACATAACTTTGTTCACCGGGCAAAAAATTTTTAAATTTTTTAAGAAAAACACTTGACAGCCGCGTTTAAAAGTGATATATTATAATTGTTCAAAGAAAGAAAATACAAAATAAAAAGGAGAAAAAATGGAACTTACATGGGGTCAGCTTAAAAGTCTTTGGGGAAATTATCAGATTATCATTCTTTCTCGTAGAGAAGAAACTAAAACTATTTATATTAAACTTCCTTTCCACGCAGGTAAAATTTCTGATTACAGTTTTCCAAAATATTTGGAAGGATATGAAAAATGCTATCGTAAAAGTGAAGGTAAATGGAATAATTGGGTTTTAACAGAAGAAGCAAAAAAGTTTCGTGACCTTATTAAAGTCCCTTTTGAAATAAAAGTTAATATTTACGATGTAAAAATTACAGAAGAGGGCAAAGCAGAAATTCAGAGGCGTTACAACATTCACAAGCGCAACATGGAAAAGTATGCTAAACTTTTAGAGGCTCTTGAATAAATAAAAGGTGGTACATTTGTACCACCGTTTGCCCGGGCCGCAAATTTTTAAAAATCTTAAAAAAACACTTGACAAAACGCACCCGCCGCGCTATAATAAAATCAACAAGAGGAACAAAAGAAAGGAAAAGAAAATGTTTAATCGTTGGGATTTTAATGCACACTATGTAGTTATGACTTACGGCTCGCAGGTAGATTGGGAAGAACGCTTTTACATCTGCCCCGAATGCGGTGAACCCGTTTATGACTGCGATTGGACAAGCGAAGAACTCCACGAAGCACTCTGCCCCATTTGCGGATATAATGAGAGCGAAGAAGAAAGTGAAGAAGAAGAGGAAGGAGAAGAAGAAGATGAATAATTATAATATCACAAATTTAACAAAAGAAGAGTGTGATAGTCTTAACTGGTTTCTTGGTGAACTCCGCTACGAAAAGAGCGAAAGAAAAAGAGAAGTCAAAAAAAATTTAGAGACAAATATTATGACTCTAATCAATGACATTGAAGTACAAACAACGCTTAAACCTGAAGATGTTATTGAAGTTTTGAACGAAGTTAGTACAAATATAGTATTAAATACAATAGATATAAATAAGTAAAAAATTGTTTATTTTATACGCAAAACGAGTAAAAAATTACTCGTTTTGCCCGGTTTAATAACAAAAAGTAGTTCCGGCACGCTTTTGAGCGCAGCGAGCCGAAAAATTTTCCATATGTCAATATACAATTTTCACAAATCGGAATGAAATTTATTACATTTTTCGCTAAAATCCTGTAATTTAATGTAAAAAATTTCATTTTCTGATAAAATCTTTGTGCATTTTGCACTTTAACGCTTTAAAGTGTAACACTTTAAACCACTAAAGCAACGCGGGCACACTTTAACACGCTAAAGCGTTACACTTTAACGCGGTGAAGCGACGATGTTGGATTTCAGATCTCGTCCTCCACGAGAATGTCTTCATATGGACTTTTCAGCTGGTTGACGTATATGCGAATCAGACATAGTTGAAGATGAGGAATATATATATTATATATATAATATTTTAAGCTTTGTTAAAACATAATTACGGTAAATCGAAAATGGTGTTGAAGTGGTGGCGTTCGGTC
>JAEEGL013629488.1_pt1 | contig 11152 bp, 7 predicted proteins | sample 9134231 | NCBI WGS metagenome assembly JAEEGL01 (sample SAMN16246548, study PRJNA631951) | gut metagenome | biome: gut microbiome; feature: rumen; material: fiber-attached | host: Bos | place: Iran: Karaj | collected 2018-10
AATCCTTTGATACCTTCATTTTGAAAGTGCATAAATTCCGAGGTATCGTCTATTTCTCCATCGATTTTAATCGTATATCGCTCGGTCTCCTTCAGTCGAATTACCTTTTCACCATTAACGCTCTCTGCTATCGAAATACAAGAATCGGCCTTACAACCTTCTTTGAAGCAGAAGTAGCGAAACTCATCACCCAGCTCGCAATCTAACGGGGCATTCCATTCGATCTTATCAAAAGTGCTCGCTCTGTAAATCTTAACTATATATTTGTTTGTGATTTCATATGATAAGGCACCAATCATCTGTCTACCTAAATGAAACTTGCGTACTGCACTTTAGCAAGTTTTCCCTTCATTTGCTCTATTTTCTTCGTACTTTCAAACAGTTTTTCCTTTTCACAAAGTCCCTGCAGCTTTTCAAGCAGTTCACCTATTTCCTTTTTGTTGCCATGAATCTTGGGCAAAATCTTCTGAATCATCTGTTCATCTATTGCATTTATTAAATCCAATTTTCCATCTGAAAATAGATTATCCGCCGCCGCTATATATCGCCTTATTTCCTTGACAGTTCTATACGCAAACTCGAATCCATTCTCCTCTACTATCTCGTATACTTCTGAAAAAACTCTTTCCACATACGACATATCATACTTTGTGAATGTTCCATCAACTTCAACGTCGTACCCTTCAAACCCTATCTTACCTTCTCTAACCTGTTTTGCCTTTTTTAAGAAAGCTTCTGCAGTTCCATCCGCAGCTGGAGTCACCCTAATCTTCACACTGCTATTTGTGAAAAGTCGCATTACATCTTCCTTATCAGGTTTGAACTCGATTACATTCGCTCTATCCAAAACTTTAGGGCTAAACATATATGTCGTTTCATCTATATTTACAGTTCCAACTACAAACAAATTATCTGGATATTCAATCAATGAACCATACCCGTCCAAATCAAATGGCGTATCCGGTGTCTCCATGTGGCTCAAAAAATCAGAGAAATATCTTTCAACGTGACTCAAATTCATCTCATCGAGGATCAAGAAATAAGGAATCGATTTATTCTCATTTGCATCCTCAATCAGTTTTAGAATCACCGATTTTTCATATTTCCCCTTTCCTCCATCTGCTATAGGGTTATAGAACCCCAGCACTTTTGCGTTATCTGTCCAATCTGCTCCAACCGGAACGATTTCCCAATTCTTTCTGCCTGTAACAGTTGAGATACATTCTAAAAACTCTGCAAATTGTTTTGCGATCCTTGTCTTACCTGTTCCACTATTGCCGGTCAAAATAACAAATGGCTTAGCCATTAATGACGTTATAAAACGCTTTGCAAATTTACTATCAAAGATATCAGGCAAGTCATTAAAGCTAAAATTTTCTTTCATCATATACAAGTACCTCTCTCCAAACTCTGTTCTAATCACCAATCTATCAGCGTAAAACTTATTTATAACTTGGATAAGTGTTTTCAGATAGTTTCCGCTTCCAGTACTAGGTTCAACATCTACCCATTCCGTTGTTAATCTACATGTGCAATCTTCCTCTTCCAAGCTAAAAACGTAATCTCTATCAGTAAATACTCTTGGTTTATCAGAATTTCCCGCGAAAAGATCAGAACTCGGTCTAGCAAACAGGTATCTCAGATAATTCCCCACTGGCACAACATCTGCCTTAGCCACGTCAATTTTTATATTTTTATCATTAACTTCTAACAAATGCTTTATTGCATCAAAACCATCCATGTCATATACGCAATCAATGATTTGTTTTGCACATTCTTTTGTTATACCAGACAGTTTTCTAGCTCCAGCTCGTCGCGGTATTTGAGCTTTAATCTCTTTTTCTAACGAATTATACAAATCTGGCCGTTTAACCAAATAATATACTAGGTCTCCCAAATACCCAGAAGATGCATCTGGTACAGAAAGTTTTTTCAAGATACAGGAACCAAAAATATCTTTAATTGAGCGCGGTTTGTCGCCATTCACAAGCGCTTTACCTGGTCTATATGCAATATCTGGCTCAATATATTTTTCCATCTTTGTTCTATCGTCCGCATCCGGAATCAGACTTATCCATTCTGGATTGGAATAATCCTTTGCTGATACGATATCAATAAGCCTTTGATTACCGCGAATATTGGCATCAAAGAAATCCCCATACGGTTTTAATGCCTCTGCATATTTCTTGCATATTACTGCCAAATAGAACCATTGGTTAGAGAAAAAGACATAATTCTTGTCTCTTTGTACTACTGAGTTTTTGCTCGAAATCTGTGCATAGCTCTCTTCTTCCTCTATCAACGCTTCCTCAAGTAATCTTTGAAGTTCTGCAGGAATCTCCACTTCAGGAATAGTAGCTACATCTAACTTAGCAGGTTGTATTTCTTCCTCTAACAAGTCAATAAACATTCTAACCCTCCAATATTTGTTTAACTATTTGTTCTGATACCTTCGAAACCACAGGAACTGCTACGCTGTTTCCGAATTGCTGATATGCTCGTGTATCGGATTCTGGAATTTTAAACTCACAAGGAAAACCTTGCAAGTTAGCAGCTTCTCGTGGCGTTAGTTTTCTAGGATTTCTTCCTTTTTGAGCAATTAGTATTTCACTCCCATCTTTATAATACCTTCTTGATATTGTACTCGTATGTTCTGAATTCTCATCAAAAAGCGAATATCCAAATCCATTTCCCTTCTTCTCGTGATCAGCTTTTCTTCTTTGATGCCCTGCCCAAAGACGATCTGAAATAGTATATTTCTCTGACACATTTCCCTCGAGAATATCTCCGACCCTTGTTTTCTTGCCAAGTGGTCTCGGATAATCAAACCTTTCCAGCTTAATGTCTTTTCTCCATAAAACGATAAAAATTCTTGGTCTATTCTGAGGGACCCCATAATCCTTAGCACTTAGAACCATTCTCGAACATTCGCTTTGTAACTTCGCTATTGGTCCATTATCAATGAGCTCTTGAGAAACATTACATACATACCCCATCTTAGTAATAGTTCTCAAGATTGTCTGAATAGTTCTTCCTTTATCATTACTTATAAGTCCTCTGACATTTTCAAGCAAAACCGCCTTGGGTTGGTGATCCCTCAATATTTCGGCTATATGATAAAAGAGCGTTCCTCTTGTATCTTCAATCCCTTTTTTCAATCCTGCATTACTAAATGGCTGACAAGGAAAACCTGCGCATAAAACATCAAAAGAATCTGGAATTAGATTTTTAATTTCGCTTTTAGTAATGTCTCCAAACGGAACTTCCCCATAATTATCAAAGTATGTTTCCTTTGCAGCCTCATCCCACTCACTTGAAAAAACGCACTGCCCACCAAGATTCTGCATCGCAATTCTAAATCCGCCTATTCCCGCAAACAAATCTATGAATGTAAACTTCGCCTTTTGGGTAACAAATGCGGTATTGTTCCTCTTGTTTAATGCCGAACGCGACACACAAGAAGCTACATCTATTCCTAGCATCTTTAAGATATCCACATACTTTTGCGCTTCAGGACTGCCTTCTAACTGTATAGCATGGCTAACCAAAGCGTACTTTTCTTCAAAATCAATCTCATTTAATTCTGGGAATGCATTAGCATAATTACACTTCTTCATTAAATACAATTCCTTTCAAACTAGCTTTATCTCTATTCTTTATTCCCGTTCAAAGCTCATGACATCACCGATATTGCATCCAAAGTAATCGCATATCCTTTCTAATACATCTAGCGACACCTTTTCACCCTTACCCATTTTAGCGACAGTAGTAGAACTGACTCCTATTTTATCTATGAGGTCTTTTTTCTGCATATCGTTGTCTATCATGACTTTCCATAAATTGTTATATGATATTTTCATTTGTATTCCTTTCTAAAATGACCTACTATATATAGTGTAACATCTCTTACTCAAAAATGCCACATTTGGCTTTATATATATAAAGTATTATTTTTCCTGGGAAAAGCATTTATTTATATTCACGTCTTTTTTCATTTCAAAAACCGCCGCTCAAAAAGCGACGGTTTTCCTTACCTCAATAACAAGTTGGTTGCAGTTATCATAATTATATTTGAAATAAACCCTATTCTACCCATGTGCTGCTATTTCTTAGGATAAAGAATGTCTAAACTCTTCTCATTAACACTGTATTTCTTTGTCCAGCTAGGATTTCCATTATAATTACACCTAAGTTTATCATCAAAAATATAGCTATTACCCGCCTTAAGACAAGCAAGCACTTTAACATCCAGATCCTTACTAACAAAAAGCTTCTCAATTTTATCAGAATCAAATATCCACTTCAGTTTCTTAAAATCACCATTCACAGCCCTATTAATTGTTCGTTGAACTCGTCCTTCTATTTCACCGAGTTCCTCACCCCTTACTTTCAATTTAATCTTGAATAGGTGTGTCGAATCAGTGTAAGCAGTTTCTAACCCCAGCCTCTCTTCATGTTCTAGGTTAAGCTTGTACAGAGCCTCTGCATATCTTTTAATTCTTGCAACCCTTTGGATATCATACATTACCTTACCTTTTCTGCTTTTAAAGTCTAGAACGGTAATTGGAGCATTCTCAGGCACAATAGACTTATACTGCCTTATGTTTCTAGCAGCAACAAATTTTTCGATATCAGCACAAATAATATCTCTCCTCTTGCACTGTCCCTCTGTAAAAAGAGGGTTCTCCTCATCTAAGTTCTCTTCTCCTGTCGCTATTTCCGCCAGGCCTTTTTCATTAAACGAGCACAAATCCAACAATCTTAAGTCCACATACACTTCTTTGTCGCAGAATACTTCGATTGCTTTTTCCTTATCAAAATTATCAATATATATTGATTTGCCGCCTTTATTGTCTGATTTATTAGGCTCGTATAACCTAGGTTTTAGTTCTGCTTTCAGCAGCCTCCCTAGCTTAATATTTCGAGACGCATCGCCCCTCAGCATCAAGTCACAGCTCTGCCCAATCAGCACATAATACACATCTTTTATGCAAAAAATGTCGCCGGCTTGTATCGGGGCGTACCTTCCGTTAATCGTCCTGTCGATTTCGATAAACGATTCTAAATCCGCGTCTACCGCTGTATCACATTCATCGATCATGTCAACTTTTGATATTGCCCAAGAGAGTTCAGTCAGCTTTTTTATTCTTTTATCATTATTCTCGAATTCATACCTCTCGCATGTCTCTAACCAACTTTTGATGGCATCGTAGCCAGTAGTACCTTCTGCACGCGCCATGTTTGCTATATATATGGCCGCATTCATTTTTTCTTTACCATTTTGACAAACTGCTTCTATCGCCTTTGTTTTTTCTGTCTTGTAAAGTTGAAGCAATGCATAATAACCACTTTTTAGCAGTGCTTTTAATGCCTCTTTCTCACACTCCCCTTTATTCTCCTTCTTTTCTAAATGCTCTATATAGATATCACTGTCTACCACATCTTCTGTACCCTCTTTTCCCTTTGACGAGAGAACAATATAAATACCTTTTTTGCCTATTTCCCCCAGTTTATTTCTAACGAATTCTTTAATTGATTTAGCTTGTGGTTCGCCATTAAGTAAATCGTCTATTATACAGATAAAACGCGCATCATCATCCACCAGCTCATTAACCTCATGACAAAAAGTTTTCTGGTCTTTACCTCCCCACGCAGAGATAATAGAGCACGGATACCCCACCTTGTTGTCCTCTCCTACAAGCAGAAGATTCGGAACAGAAATAGATGCAGGATTAATTCCTACCCCATAACGGAGCATATACCTACCATATTTTTCTCCGTCAAAAGCATTTTTTATTTCATTGTAAATTGTCAAAAGAGACTTATACTTTCTTCTATGCAATCCCAATTCAATGTTGTCTGGGGGACAGCTGTTCCAATCAAATTCCTTAGGCCATTTTTGACTGAGTTCTTTGAGTAGTTTTTTTAGTTTTTCATCATCAATCCCTCTTATTATCTTATTTCTAATCTTGCTTGATGACTGAAGAAAATCAACCATAATCGCTTCCCATTTCCCACGCGATTTAATGTCATCTTCTATAAATATGACTTTCTTCACACCCATTATGTCGTAGTACTGCTTTACTGTAACCGCATAATCCATATTACAAAACTCCTTGTACGCATTGTTCCGGAACTGTTATCTCGAAAATATACCTGTTATTATAAGCATTGCGATCAGGCAACAACTCTATCTTTCCTTCAAACGACTGAAGAAGCTGATCGACTATATATAATCCCATTCCTCGGCCCTCAGCTCCCTTACCTGATCTCAGCGCTTGAAACAATGTTTCCTCCATATAAGGCAAAACACCTGTCCCCGTATCGTATACGCGGATTGTATAATAGCCGATGCTTTCTATGACTATAGAGTCTTTCTTATTGGACTTATAAGTAGGGTCATATTCGGACATTCTCCTTCGTTGTTCAATCCAGTAACTCGAATTAGTCATCAAATTGTATAAAACATGCAATAATACGCCTTTAGGTAAATACCATTTAATATCATCTGCTCTGTTATCTATCAATATGTCATCCGAAACTATATTATCTCTTATTCTTTCTTTAATATTCTCAACCTGTTGCCTAACACTTATACTCTCATATTCCTCAGCAGCATTATTCTTAATAAATGTACCCTCTAAGAATTTGTACAAATTTGCCACATCTTCCATTGCCGTAATTACCCGCCGATAGTCATCTTTTATTGGAACAAAGAACGTATTATAAATGTCATGGCTCTTACTCCATATGAATGAAGATAATTCATTTATTTTCTCCTCGTTATCGGGCGCATCTGAGGTTTTCACAAGCGAATGCAGCTCGTGCGTTATAGCTTCGGTTATTATTCCATTTGCCATCAATTTGAAATTATTAAACGCTTCCTTTTCTATTTTAGAAAGGCCCTCAGAAGCTTCAGCTAACTCTCTCTCACTATCGCGAATGTATTCTGCAGTCTTCTTAACATGGCTGGTCGTCATGTCGAGTGTTTCCATAGCCACAGTATAAGAGTCCTCCGAGAATTGTCTAATTCCTCTATCATCTTTCTCTAATTTCTGCAGTATGTCTCTGGTCGCCTCTAGCTTTTTTACAAGTTTCTGATTCTCTTTTTGTAATTCTAACGTTACACGTTTTTCAGCTTCAATCTTCTTTTTTATATTCCCCTGCATCCAACCTTCTTCAGTAAGCCAGTTTTTCACGAGATTATCTGCAGTTTCATTTTCCTTATAAAAATATATGTTAAATATTAGTTCCATAAGCGACAAAAAGACATTTGATCTATCGTCTCGATTTATGTCTAATCTGGAACTAATCTCCCTAATAAACTCCTGCTTGTTATCATTTACTACCACTTGTCCCAAGGAGCTTCCTGAATTAAATCTATAAAACTGGCGTCCAACAGTTCTATATTGCAAAAGCTTTAACCAATCGCTATCCTTGTTTCCCAAAAAACCAATTCTATAATTTCCTCGATACAATTTGATTCCATTAAAATCATTTAGAAATCTTTGTATTCCCTTTATCCCCTCTCTTTCATTACCTTTCTCTTTCTTAAACTCAAACACACTCCTGCATGAAACGGTGTCTTTCTTGTACGAATAAATACACCCTGATATCGGAAGAATCCTCTTAAGATCTTCAAAATGGCTTCTTAGATTTTGTTCTATCGCACCTACAACTTCTTCTCTCTTAGTCGTCTCCGGAATATTAAGCCTATCCTTTTCAATACTCATCAAACATTCGATTAACTCATCGCCACTAATCGTCCTATAAAAAGTCTTATCAAACCGCTCTTTATATTTCTCCAAGAAATCAATGTACTCAGCATTTGCCCTTTGATAGTAGGCAAACTCTGAAGCAGGTTTCATGCTGTTTCTATGGATTCTTTTCACATACCATGGTTTAATCTCCATCCCTATTTTCATGATAATTCTTCCCTTATCATCTTCTACAAGTTCGAAAGAATTCACTGCCTCAGCGTAATCAAGGTACTTTTTATCAAATCCGTAGTGTATTTCATTTCCATCATAGAAAAAACGTATATCAGCAACTTTCTTTTTCCCAAAAGGCGAAAGCAAAAAGCTAACAGCGTTATCCAAATCAGTATTCAATTCAATAGCAGTTTCTGGGAATAATACGGTCCAGCCATAGTTCTTAACCATGTCCAGTTCATTAACATCAAATATCCAAAGTCTAGTGTATGCAGCATCTTTCTTAGGTATCTTGCAATACGGCACTTCCACCGCCTGCAATGAATCAGCAGATGTTATACTGTTCCAGTCAATTAGCAAAACATTTGCCTCGTTCTCACTTGTAGAAGCAGTTTCAACCAACAAAACTCGGCCTAATCGTTGCGCCGCAAGCCTACCTATTCCTTTTTCACCGAGTATAACTCCTTCATCGGTCCTTTGATCAGCCTTCAAGCTTGAGCCTATTGATAAGAAGCCAATTTCAAGCTCTTCCTCTGTCATTCCATGCCCAACATCCTCTATTAAAAACAAATTTGACTTCTTATACTCTTCCGGAAGTATGTCAAAAGCAGCGTCATTACGCTTATTGAGTAAACATTCCGATTTAATTTTATTAATATCCGAATAATAACTAACACTAATTCTGTTTCTATCCGGTAGGCCAACTTCAGCGTCAAGAGAATTCTTTATCAATTCTACAAAGGCAACTTCTGGAGCAGTAATCAATTCACTGCCCAAATGCTTTACTATTCTTGAACTTACCACTAAACTCTTATGTTGCATTTAACCCTCCTACAATAGGCTGTTCAATATTTGTGTTGCAATTACTTCAGAAACTAAAAATGGAACTCCATTTCCTATCATTTTGAACTTATTAGTTAACGATTCTTCCGGCGGAAGTTCAAACCATTCTGGTAGTGATTGAATGGCCATAGCCTCTGCGACACTAAGTCTTCTCGCTTTATATGGATGAAGATGGACCTCATTATTCCCATAAGCAGCTGTTGGCGAGAATCTCCACCTGTGGAGTCGCTTAAATGATTTCCTAGAAGTATCACCCTCTTCTACGCTTAAAAATCTAGCAATTGCGCTTCGAACTCTAAAGACATCTCTGCCATTTGGATGTATGTTTACTCTATTTCTTCTAAACCAGTATTCAACCGTCAACTCTTTTGGGACATCATAACGAAACGTCCTTTTACTATTTAAGACAAACTGCTGCGAAGATGGCCACGCAAGCCTTTTTATCTGGTCCGAATTGTAGCGCAATCCATTCCGCCAATCAAAGGCAAAGCTTCCTTTTACAAAAATGAGTTTTTTAGATATGCTTGAAGTAATATTTGTACCTATCAATATTATTCGTTCCCGATCCTGCGCCACACCATAATCTAACGAGTTGACCAGTTTCTCAGATAGTACAAATCTATTTCTTTTTAGATCATTCTTTAAGTCTTCAAAATATTCTCGATGTCTTCTCGTTTTAATTAGCCCTTTTACATTTTCAAACAAGAAAAAGTCTGGTTGATATTTAACTATCATATTCACATAGCTCTGAGCTAGTCTACCATTGTCCCCATCTCTTCCTTTATTTTTCCCGCCCACAGAGAAATCCGGACATGGCGGGCCACCAATAAAACCAATTTGTTCCCCTCTTGCCCTTGCATCTGCTACCATGTTAGCAAACCTAGCAGCATTTCCTCCATCGAGGAAATCATTAATATCTCCTACATGGTATCCATAACGAGGAATACCATAATTTCTTCCTCTCCTCGCATACATATACGAGTCCAAGAACGCTTGCTTATACTCATTTACAAAAACAATCTCGAATCCCGCTTCTTGGAATCCGAGATCCAATATACCAACGCCTGAAAAAAATGAAAAAATAACCATCTACTAAAATCCTACTAAAAAAATATATACGGAAATGATTCTTTCACTAGATAATATCTAACATTCCATACAAAGATATTATAATATTTGTATATACATTTCACAAGGTAGTAACATTACTTTTCTTGACTATTCCGGAAAAACAGCAAAAAAGACGAGTATCACTCACTCGTCTTTTGCAAATACGTTCGCATATTATTAAGTCATATCTAATTAACATTGAGATTATTTTTTCAGCTAGACCTATGCTCTTCCGCCATACACCTTAAAAATCTCTCTACGCTTTTATTGCAGTTAGCGGTTCTGACTTTGTATTCATCTGTTTTCAAATATGCATCACTCATCTTAACTTGCGCTAACTTAGAAAAGAATAATCCATAAGCTTCAAGAGTCGGAGAATAGTCGCTCGTATTCGCACACACTATTCTAGCTGTATTTTTCCCTTTTTCATTCCCTAATCTCAACCGTACTTCCCTGATTGATAGTTTCGAAAATCCTTTTTCAAAAAACAAATAATTCACTCCATCTTTTGCTCTTTGGGAAGGATAAGCCAAGCAATCAGGTTTGCACCCAATGATTTTCTTGATTACTATTTTGTCTTCACTATTTAACGCCTCTCCGTTTTCATGTTTACGAAGAATGTCAGCAAAGCCACATTCACGTCCATCAATTATAGTCAGTTGGGAGCTATCGCTTGTCGTAGGAAACAAGCTAGTAGCGTCATCATAGCTCCAAAAGGTTATAAGGTTATTCGTCTTTTCATGATATTTAATCTCTGCCCGCGCTGTTGAAGGCGAATCCGCCCAATAAGATACTTTTTCCCCAGGGAATAGCGACGCATATCGATTATTCGAATTTACTTCTCTCAAGTTACCAGCATGCAACTCGCTTACAGTCTTTCCATATAGCCCCTCGTTAAATGCAAGGCATCTATAAAAATCAAATTCGCCTGTCTTATAAACTGGAAGGTTAACATGCTTAAGTATTTCTTTGCCGTAACCTTGATTTGGAAAGAAATCATACATCCCTTTACCGCTCCTTCTTACACTGGTGTTCCAACCTCTATCAAATTTCCATCTAAGTCGTAAAATCTTACAACCTTCTGGCCCCAAGAATGGGTCATGAGGCTGTTAACGTACTTGATATCAGGATAAAGGTTCTCAAGTTTCTTTACAAAACCTTCAATGTCTTTTTCTTCAAAGTATAGTTCAGAAGCATTGTTTTCAGGAATGGTTTCTTTTTGCAAAAACTCTTTCCAGTACTTCTTTTCTTGAAGCACCAGGCCTTCG
>JAEEGL015604781.1_pt1 | contig 11152 bp, 10 predicted proteins | sample 9134231 | NCBI WGS metagenome assembly JAEEGL01 (sample SAMN16246548, study PRJNA631951) | gut metagenome | biome: gut microbiome; feature: rumen; material: fiber-attached | host: Bos | place: Iran: Karaj | collected 2018-10
ATTTCACCGAGGAAGCAAAGGATGAGGTGTTCAGGAAGTTTGCCGCTTCATTAAAGAAGGGCGGAATCCTCTTTATCGGCAGCACCGAGCAGATAATGAATTATAAGGAGATGGGCTACGAGAGAAGAAACTCATTCTTCTACGAGAAAGCTTGAGCTACGGAATTCTCATCAGAGAATTATATGAAACATTTCCCCAGCACTTTAAGAAGATATTCTTCAAGTGCCGGGGATTTTTCAATTTCTCCGTTATAGAGGACATAACAGTTCTTTGATCTTAAATCCTGTTTATATATTGTCATGTCTTTAGGGGTATATCCCTCCGGCAGGGGCAGGAACAGACCTTCTGCTCTTATATAGCAGTTTGAAGCCCTGGCTTTTTCGGTTTCCGTGACATTCATAATGTCTGCGATTTCCTTCAGCACTGCTTTATCCTCTGAGGGAATATAGCAGTAGTCCTTGTAGTTTTCAAAATAGTGTCTTAACTCCCCCTTCATTAAGGGTATCCTTATTTTTCCGATCTTGCCGTCTGTTTCGAGAAAGAGCCTTAAATTGTGGAAAAGATGGGGCTTCGGCACGGGACAGGGAAGTGTGAATCTTATGATCAGCTCATAAGATTCAGTTCCGTCAAAGCCGGTATGGGTTTCAATAAGGCTCTCCAGGATTTCACAGGGCATGTTTTCTGCTGCATTCTCAAAAATCCCGGCATAGGAGAGTACAGGGAGTATTTCCGTCATTCCAAGAACATCATCCCTGTTATGGGTTATGAGCCGGTCGAAATGTTCCGGATCATTATTCTTCACATACTCCTTATAGACCTTTATCAGCTCTTCTCCGGTATATTTATCCTCCCGCTTTATATCCAGCATTTTTTCTACATTCTTCTGATTTAAGGAGCTTAAACCAAAGGAACGGCGGTATGGTTTAATACGGGCGTAGATATCCAGATCTTCGCCGGAATTCAGGATCTCAGGTACACTTAATCCGTATATTTCAAATCTTTTTTTCAGAAATGGGAGGTCAAAGCGCCTGCCGTTAAAGGTTATGGGAAAGCAGCCGGATTCTTTAAGTATTCCGTCAAATTCCTTAAGTATCAGGATCTCATCTTCAGGCGCCTCTGAAAAAAGAAGTCTCAGGCGGTATTTATAAGGATCAGAGCCGGAAACCGGATAAAGAAGGCCGATAAGATAGATACAGCAGCTTTCTTTTTTTAGTCCGGTGGTCTCTATGTCCAGAAACATACCCCTGCCATCTGTTAAATTTTTATAAAATGATTCATTGGAAATATTGCATAAAAGATTGTCAATTATTTTCATATTTGCTATTATAACCTAATGAAAATCTGATTTCCAGAACCGCGTTTAATCCAGTTCCGGTGATCGGAAAAAACAATGAAGGAAGGAAAGGAAAAGGATGTCACAGTTTGGACCCAGGTTTACCTTTGATGGCGGCATACATCCCGGAGACCGGAATAATAAAGACATTTCAAAGGATAAACCTATTAAAGATGTGCTTCCGAAGGGAGATCTTGTCTATCCCGTTTCCCAGCATATCGGGGCACCTGCCAAGCCTGTAGTCAATGTAGGAGACAAGGTTAAGGCGGGTCAGCTCATAGCAGAGGCCGGTGGTTTTGTCTCTGCCAACATTTATGCAACCGTCAGCGGTACGGTAAAGGCTATTGAGAAACACAGGGTTCCCGTAGGAGATATGGTATTATCCATTATCGTTGAGAATGACGGTCTCTATGAGGAGGTTGAATATCCTGAGGCAAAGCCTTTGGATTCGATCAGCAAGGAAGAGATAGTGGCTGCGGTAAAGAATGCAGGCGTAGTTGGAATGGGAGGTGCAGGCTTCCCTACTCATGTAAAGCTCTCTCCCAAGGATCCTGCAGCAATAGATTATGTCATAGCAAACTGCGCTGAATGCGAACCCTATCTTACCAGTGATTACAGACGTATGATAGAGAATCCGGAGCTGGTAATTGGCGGGATCAAGTGTGTGCTGAAGCTTTTTGATAATGCAAAGGGTATTATTGCCATTGAGGACAATAAGCCTGACGCAATAGAGCTTCTGACAAAACTCACAAAAGACGAACCCCGCATTGACGTATATGCCCTGAAGACCAAATATCCGCAAGGATCTGAAAGACATATAATATATGCCTGCACAGGAAGAGCCATCAATTCAAAGATGCTCCCTGCCGATGCGGGCTGTATAGTGGATAACTGCGATACCCTGGTGGCTATACATGAGGCAGTTACAAAGAACATACCTCTTATGTACAGGATAGTTACAGTTACCGGTGATGCCATAAAAGATCCCCGTAATTTCAAGGTTCGCTGCGGTACCAATTATAATGAACTGATCGAAGAGGCCGGGGGCTTTGTTACGGAGCCGGGCTGCGTGATATCCGGCGGACCCATGATGGGATTCTCTTTATTTGATCTGGATGTTCCCGTGACAAAGACCAGTTCAGCGCTTCTATGCATGAAGGAGGATCAGGCAGCTGCTGCTGTGGAGTCGGCCTGCATTAACTGCGGACGCTGCGTACAGGCCTGCCCTGAAAAGCTGATCCCCAGTACTCTTGCGACATATGCTGAAAATGAGGATTATGATGCCTTTAATAATCTTTTCGGAAAGGAATGTATAGAGTGCGGTTCCTGCTCTTACGTATGTCCTGCAAAGAGACAGCTTGCCCAGTCTATTAAGTCCATGAAGAAGTTATCCATAGGCCGTGACAGGGCTATGGCCGCGGCTGCCAAGGCAAAGGCTGAGGAAGAGGCCAAAAAGAATGAAGAACAGAAGGGTGGTGAGAAGTAATGGCAGAAGAAAAGAAGCTTATGAGTGTTACTTCCAATCCCCATATCAGGGATAACTGCACTACCCGGATGATAATGCTCCATGTGATAATTGCCCTTATGCCTGCAACCATATTCGGTATCTGGCATTTCGGGGCTTATACCATTGCGGTGATCCTTGTTACGGTTATTTCCGCGATATTCTTTGAGTGGCTCTATGAGAAGCTTATGCATTTACCGATCACCGTGAGTGACGGGTCTGCAGCCCTTACGGGTCTGCTCCTTGCCCTCAATATGCCTCCCAGGATCCCCTTATGGATCTGTGTTATCGGATCCCTGGTGGCAATAATCCTTGTGAAGCAGCTTTTCGGGGGACTGGGTCAGAATTTTATGAATCCGGCTCTCGGAGCAAGATGTTTCCTTGTTATTTCCTTTGCTAAGTACATGACGGATTTTTCCTACGATACCTTTACCGGTGCTACGAAGCTTATGCAGTTAAAGAGCGGTGAACTGGTGAACACCTTTGATATGGTCGTGGGAAATGAGATGGGTACCATAGGTGAGGTTTCCGTGCTGGCAGTTGTTATCGGAGCCTGCTACCTCATCCTTCTCGGGATCATAGATCTGACGATCCCCGGTACATATATTCTGACCTTTGTTATATTCTGGGTGATCTTCGGCGGACACGGCGTGGATCCCTATTACCTGACCGGAGAACTTGCCGGCGGCGGACTGATGCTCGGAGCTTTCTTTATGGCCACCGACTATGTATCAAGTCCCATTACGACAAGGGGCAGGATAATATTTGGTATCATCCTCGGTATCCTTACCGGAGTATTCAGGGTATTCGCATCGGGAGCAGAGGGTGTTTCCTATGCCATCATCATTGCGAACCTGCTTGTTCCCCTTATTGAGAGATGGACGGTACCTAAGTGCTTCGGATATGTGAAGCCGGAGAAAGGGGGCAAGGCATGAGTAAAGAGATCAGAAATACACTGCTTATGACAGGATTTGCCCTGGTATTCGGGCTGGTGCTTGGAATCGTGCATGAGATAACCGCAGGTCCTATCGTAGCCCAGAAGGAAAAGGCATTAAAGGAAGCTTATCAGGCTGTTATACCTGATGCTGACGAGTTTAATGATATAGGAGTAACCCCCGAGGGAGCTGCCGAAGCCATAGCGGACGGTGATTATAATGCTGAGATCACTTCTGTCCTTGAGGCTGTGGATGATGGAATGGCCGTAGGCTATGTGGTAAATGTGGTAAGCCACGGCGGATACGGCGGTGACATCGGATTTTCAATGGGTGTTGATGAAGGAGGATCCATTCTCGGAATCTCCATCACATCCATAGGAGAGACACCGGGACTTGGAATGAGAGCCCAGACGGATCCCGAATGGCTTCCCCAGTTCTATGGTAAGGAGCCCGGAACCACCTTCACCCTCGGTGAAAATGTGGATTCCATCACAAGTGCAACATTTACATCCCGCTGTATTACAAGGGGCGTAAATGCCGGACTTGCTTATGTTGATTATGTACTGGGAGGTGGAGAGATCAAATGACTTTTACAGAGAATACGCCTCTTGAACGGCTTTTTAACGGTATTGTAAAGGAGAACCCCACGCTGGTTATTGTCCTTGGAATGTGCCCGACTCTGGCGGTAACTACTTCTGCCATGAACGGTATCGGAATGGGACTTTCCACCACAGTGGTGCTTGCCCTTGCAAACCTCTTTATTTCACTTTTAAGGAATGTTATTCCCGACGAGATAAGGATACCCTCCTTTATCGTCATAATTGCCAGCTTCGTTACCATGGTTGACATGCTGATGCAGGCATTTACTCCGGAGCTTTATAAGTCTCTCGGTATCTACATTCCTCTTATCGTTGTTAACTGTATAATCTTTGGCCGGGCGGAAGCCTATGCCTATAAGAATAAGCCTGTTGCATCATTCTTTGACGGTATCGGAATGGGACTTGGATTCACGGCGTCAATTACCGTTATGGGCTTTATCCGTGAACTTATCGGTTCCGGTGCGGTATTCGGACACGCTATCGGAGCACTTCCGGATTATGCACCCGCTATCTTCGTTATGGCTCCCGGAGCTTTTCTGGTGCTGGCCATAATGATAACCATCCGTGCACATATCATTAATACCATTGAGGCAAAGAAAGGTGTGCGCCTTGCTGTTACCCATACGGATGAGGAAGGTTCTGAGTGCAGCAGCTGCGCTATGAGGATGAGCTGCGCAGGTAAGTTCCAGAAGGTTGAGGCCATGATGGCAGAGGAGAAGGAGAGAAAGGCGGCGACGGTTAAACCCGCAGCGCCGGCCCCCAAGCCTGAGTCTGTGGTTGAAGCACCTAAGCCTGAACCCGTGGTTGAAGCACCTAAGCCTGAACCCGTAGTTGAAGCACCTAAGCCTGAACCCGTAGTTGAAACTTCTACGCCTGTTGAAGAACCAGTGGCTGAAACGACTGAAGAAGAGTCACAGCCTATGTCGGCTCTTGAACGGCTTAAGGCTATGAAGGCGGCTGATGAGGCAGAAGGAAAGGAGAATAGATCATGAGTACAACATCACTTATTTCAATACTGATAATGAGCATGCTCATTAATAACGTTGTCCTGTCCCAGTTCCTCGGAATCTGTCCCTTCCTCGGAGTTTCCAAGAAAGTGGATACGGCGGCCGGAATGGGTGCAGCAGTTATCTTCGTTATTACGCTGGCCAGCATCATATGCGGGCTTATCTATCATTTTATTCTGCATCCTCTGGGGCTTGATTACCTGAATACCATTGTATTTATACTTGTTATCGCGTCCCTGGTTCAGTTCGTGGAGATGTTCTTAAAGAAGGCAATGCCTGCCCTTTATAAGGCGCTGGGTGTTTACCTTCCCCTTATCACCACCAACTGTGCGGTTCTGGGTGCCGTTCTCCTAAATGTACAGAACGAATACAACGTACTTCAGGGAATAGTAAACGGTATAGCAACATCCGTGGGATTTGCGATCTCCATCGTGATCCTTGCCGGCTTACGTGAGAAAATGCAGTATAACCGCATACCTAAGGCAGTGCAGGGCTTCCCTTTTACCATGTTTACCGCTTCACTCATGGCCATTGCCTTTTGCGGATTTTCGGGACTGAAATAGGAGGACAGTTAAAATGGGTATTTTAATAGCTACAGTATGCGTGGCGGCTGTCGGTCTCTTTGTTGGAGTATTCTTAAGTATAGCCGGAAAAGCATTTTTTGTAGAAGTAGATGAAAGAGAGATAAAGGTGGCTGAAGTCCTCCCCGGTGCCAACTGCGGAGGCTGCGGCCAGGCCGGATGTTCTGCCATGGCACATGCCATTGTGACGGGAGCAGCTCCGGTCAACGGCTGTCCTGTGGGCGGTGATGCGGTAGCAGCAAAGATCGCCGAGATCATGGGTCAGTCTGTAAGCGAATCCGAGCCTCAGGTTGCTTTCGTAAAATGTGCGGGAACCTGTACCAAGGCCAAGGATCAGCATAATTACACCGGTGTATCCGATTGTAAGATGCTTGCCATGGTTCCGGGAGGAGGCTCCAAGGCCTGTTCCTTCGGATGTCTTGGCGGAGGCACCTGTGAGAGGGTCTGTCCCTTTGATGCCATCCATGTAATAGACGGCATAGCCGTTGTGGATGAAGAAAAGTGTAAGGCCTGCGGAAAGTGTATAGAAAACTGCCCGAGGCACATGATAGAGCTGAAGCCGAAGAAGAGCAAGTTCGCGGTTGCCTGCTCCAGCAAGGACAAAGGGCCCGCTGTTATGAAGGTCTGCCAGGCAGGCTGTATTGGCTGCGGTCTCTGCGAAAAGAACTGTCCTAAGGATGCGATCCACGTAACTGATTTCATAGCCCATATCGACTATGATAAGTGTGTATCCTGCGGCATCTGCGCAAATAAGTGTCCTAAGAAGGTCATCACGAAAGTTCACGATTGATCTTGACGATACTTATGCCTATTTTTGTAAGGTGAATTATGAGACTCCTGCCGGTTCTGTCCGGCAGGAGTATTTTCAATAATCGGGGTATAAAGAATGGATAAAGGGATTGGTAATTAAATAGTATTTCTAACAGAGTATTATTTGTATTATAATGGCTCCATGAGATTTTTTTTCCGTGGAGCCATAATACTTTTGCTTGTGTTATCCCTTTCAGGCTGCAGTGCCGGTAACATCCCTGTGAGTAAAGCGGACTTTTGTCTGGATACTGTGGTGAGTATAGCGATATATGACCGGATCCCGGAACAGGAGTCCGGGGAGCTGTTAGAGCAGTGTTTCGGTGAAATAAGGAGATATGAGGATCTTTTTTCTGCGGAAAAAGAAGGATCCGATGTTTCATTGATAAATGATTCCCACGGTAAGGAAGTGAAGGTTTCATCTGAAACTGCGGAACTCATCGATATCGCTCTACAGTACAGTGAAGAGAGCCACGGAGCCTTTGATATCACCATAAGACCGGTCTCGGTTCTCTGGGACTTTAAGAGCGGAAAGGGTGTGCCCCCGGACAAGGAAGATATAGAGGAAGCCTTAAAACATGTGGGTTACGAACATGTGATCTTAAATAAAGCGGATTGTACCGTGCGATTAGATGATCCTGAAGCCGGCATAGATCTTGGGGGCATAGCCAAGGGCTATATAGCGGACAGGATAAAGGATTTCCTTAAGGAAAAGGGGATAAATAGTGCTATCATTAATCTCGGGGGAAATGTGCTCCTCGTTGGATCAAAGCCCGACGGCAGTGATTTTAAGGTGGGGATAGAAAAGCCCTTTTCAGATGGGGAAATGATCGATGAGCTCGCTCTTTCCGACTGCTCTGTTGTCACCAGCGGGAATTATGAGCGTTATTTCTACTATGATGATAAGCTCTATCACCATATACTTGATACTTCCACGGGTTATCCCGCAGAAAGCGGACTTAACGGAATAACCGTGGTTTCTGAGCGTTCTGTTGACGGGGATGCTTTATCTACCGCATGTTTCTGCCTTTCTCATGACGGGGCGGAAGAGCTGCTGAAAAGAAAAGATAATGAAAATATAAGGGTTTACTTTATCGACAGTGATAATAATCTGATAAAGTGAGTTGGAGTTTGCGATATGTCGATGCTTCATGACGATGATGATGATCTTATAATGGACCGGAAGGCAAAGAGCGGGGTGGTGCTGGGTCTTTTTGCGGCAGTGTCTGCAGTAGTGCTGGTACTGCTTATTACCTTTGCCGTAAATAAGAAACCGGTAAAAAATGCTGCATCATCCACAGAACCTGATAATAAAGCTGAAGCCGTGGACAATTCGGATCTTTCAAGTCTTGAAAAAGAAAAAAGAACCAGTGATGAACTGTCTTTCTGGCATATGTATGATGAGGATGAGGCGAATAATACCTATGTGCCAACCATAAATACCGGGGATCAGGATGATAAGGTGAAGGAAAAGTTTATCCCTGATGAGGAGGAGCCTTCGGATGAAGAGGAGGGGATCTCCGAAAACAGTGCAAGTGACCAGCAGCATGAGAGGGATACGGTTTCCGGAAATGTTTTTGATGTAAACGAGCTTACTGAGGGGAAGGCGGACTTTGAGGATATTTTAAGCCGGGTGCCTGCAAATACCCGCTATGAAGATGCCTTCCAGACAAATGGTATCTGGAAGGAATATGCCCTGAACGGACGGAAGACCAGCTTCCACGGCATTGATGTTTCCTCATACCAGAAGAATATTGACTGGTATCAGGTGGCGGCTTCGGGGGTTGACTTTGCCATGCTGAAAGTCGGATCCAGGGGATACGGATCCGGGAAAGTGGTGCTGGACACCAGTCTTCAGGATAATATGAGGGGCTGCTCTGAAAACGGTATTAAGATCGGACTTTATTTCCAGTCCCAGGCAACGAACGTCATTGAAGCCGTTGAGGAGGCCAATTACTGTATCGGCGCCATTAACGGACAGATCGTTGAATACCCCATAGTTTTCAGTTCTGAGGCCATTGTCAATGACAACTACAGGACAGAAAATCTTTCAAAGCAGGAGTTATCCGATATCGCCAGGACTTTCTGCGATACCATCAGGCTTTACGGTTATACACCTATGATCGCAGCCACGAAGAAGCAGTTTGCCCGTAAACTGGATCTTACTGCCATATCATCTTATGATCTGTGGCTCTATGATACCGATGATATTTCGGTATTTCCTTACCGCTACAATATGTGGCAGTACAGTATTGACGGCACCGTTGAGGGCATAACGGATCCCGTTAATCTCGATATTTCCTTCACGGATTATTCGGTGAAATAAAAATCCTAAGGGGATGATAGTGATATGAGGAAAAAAATCGTAGCGGTACTGCTTATCGGTATCATGACGGCTGCACTTATCATCTGTGGTGCAAAGACAACGGAACTTATACTACCCTTTGACGGAAAACTGGTCATACTCCACTCTAATGATGTGCATGGGGAAGTCGACGGATATGCCAAAATAAGCAATCTGAAAGACAGTTTTGAAAAACAGGGGGCAGAGGTGATCCTGGTGGACGCAGGTGATTTCAGTCGGGGAGATCTCTATGTAAATGAAGGGAAAGGTGTAAATGCTGTATCGCTTATGAATACAGCGGGATACTCCATAGTGGTTCCTGGAAACCACGAATTTGACTCCGGTGCAGAAAAACTGATGGATAATCTGAAGAAAGCGGAGTTTACGGTTATTTGTGCAAATATCAGAAATAATGGTGATTTGATGTTTAAGCCCGGTATGGTATTTCACGCAGAGAACGGCGCAGATATCGGATTTATCGGACTGGGCACTCCGGAGACCCTTACGAAAGTGAATCCCACGATGATGAAGGGACTTAGTTTCCTGTCAGGGCGTGATATGGCGGAATGCGCCGGTGCGGAAGCGGATGCTCTGAAGAAAGAGGGGGCAGAGACGATAATAGCGGTAACGCATCTCGGCGTAGACGAGGAATCTGCGTTGGAAAGGAATCGTTCCCTTGATCTGTATAATGCGGCAGATGGTATCGATTTTATCATAGACGGACATTCCCATACTGTTATGACGTCAGGTGAAAACGGAGAGCCTATCCAGCAGACCGGAACCAAATTCAGTAATATTGGTGTTGTTGTAATTGGTGAAAATGCGGAGATAGAAGACCACTATCTTATTTCTACCGAGGATCTCCCTTCGGACCCTGTTGTTGAAGCAGCCGTGAATGATATTAAGAAGATCGTGGATGAGAAGTACGGTGGAGTCATCGCTGAAAGCGAGATCGAGTTTGAGGGATCAGGTGATATTAACCGTTCTGCAGAAACAAACAACGGAGATCTAATCACTGATGCCGTTTTATGGTATGTGTATGAACACCGGGAACTCCTCGGGGGATTTGACGGGGAGGTTCTTGCTATGATAAATGGTGGATGCATCCGTGATAAGATCCCTTCCGGAAAAGTGACAAAGAAGGATATTTACAAAGTACTTCCTCTTGAAAATACCATTAACGTTGTATTTGTCACCGGAGAGGAAATGCTGGAAGTTATGGAGGCTGCCACATTCTGTACTCCTGATCCCACCGGTGGATATCCGCAGGTCGCAGGTATGGATTTTTCCATCAACACTGATATAGAATACGATGAAGGTGAAGCTTATCCGAATTCCATCTATCACCGTCCGGGATCCATAAGACGTATCAATATAGAAAGCATTAACGGCAAGCCTTTTGACAAAAATGCCGTATACGCTGTCTGTATCAACGATTATATGGCTTCCGGAAGGGATACCTATTATGTTTTCGGTACAAAAAAGGCAATTGAAAGCGGGGCTTTGCTGGAAGCGGTGCTTGAGGAATATATCACTGAGGAACTAAACGGAGTACTGACAAAGGAGTAATACGGAACTGTCCGCGGAAACCGGAAGGAACCACAGGCTGCTATAAATAAAGATGAGAACATCGAACGTTTGGCGGCATAAAGCCGGCAGAAAACGGGTGTTTTTTTTACTAATATATGATAAAATTGATTATTACAAATTAAAGGGAGTAAAAAGCATGAAGAGAAGAATGATGAACAGTACTTTGGCAGCGCTGCTTGCTGTTGTCATGGTTTTCTCGGGGTGTTCAGCCGGGAATACGGAGGGTAATGTAACAGCGCCATCAGAATCGGTTACCGAAGCCTCAGAAAGTGCTTCTGAAGAGAAGGAAACCCCGTCTGTTGCCGCTACGGAAGAAGCAGCAACAGAAGAGGCTCAGGCAGCTGATACCAAATTTACGGAAGATGAGCAGGCTGTTTACGCCCAGGCTGAAACAGGTGAGGGCATAATCAATACTTTCATCGGTGAAAAGTTCTGCGATCATAAGGTTACCG
>JAEEGL016503005.1_pt1 | contig 11152 bp, 9 predicted proteins | sample 9134231 | NCBI WGS metagenome assembly JAEEGL01 (sample SAMN16246548, study PRJNA631951) | gut metagenome | biome: gut microbiome; feature: rumen; material: fiber-attached | host: Bos | place: Iran: Karaj | collected 2018-10
AGGTCCATCTTGTCCATCAGCAGGCGGTCCTTCATGTCAAAGTCGGGACGGCGCTTGATGGCGGCAGCCTCGAGTTTGAACTGGATGATACTGATGGCCTTGTGCATCTGGGCCACGAGTTGGGCAGTGCGGGCCAGTTTGGGATCCTTGGCACTGCCGTCCTTGGGCAGGAAACGCTCGCACGGGTCACCGGCATAGGTGTCCATGGCAAACGTGGCCAGCGGCAGCAGGTTGATGCCGTAGCCGTCCTCGAGAACGCCGTGGTTGCCGTAGCGCAGGGCGATGCGCAGCACGTTGGCGATGCTGCAGTCATTACCGGCGGCGGCACCCATCCACAGGATGTCGTGGTTACCCCACTGGATATCAAAGTTGTGGAAGCTGCACAGGATGTCCATGATCTTGTCGGGGCTGGGACCACGGTCATATACGTCACCCAGGATGTGCAGCATGTCGATGGTCAGCTGCTGGATCAGGTTACACATGGTGATGATGAATTCATCAACGCGGTGCGTCGAGATGATGGTCTTGATGATCACGTCAACATAGGCCTGCTTGTTCGGGTCGCTGCTGTGTTCGTGCAACAGCTCCTGGATAATGTAGGAGAAATCCTGGGGCAGCGCTTTATGAACCTTGGAGCGGCTGTATTTGGACGACACGTTGCGGCAAACCTTGACCAGCCTGTTGATGGTGATGAAGTACCAGTCGTTAAGCTCTTCCTTGTCGGTGATCTCGTCTTTGACGAGCTCAAGTTTCTCGGCTGGATAGTAGATGAGCGTGCACAGGTCTTTCTGCTCACGCGTGCTGAGCGAGTCGCTGAAGATCTCACCCACTTTGCGCTTAATGGTACCGCTGGCGTTGCGCAGCACGTGCTGGAAAGCCAGGTACTCTCCGTGAAGGTCGGCCAGGAAGTGCTCAGTGCCCTTGGGCAAGTTGAGAATGGCCTCGAGATTGATGATCTCGGTGCTGGCGGTAGCCACATTCGGGAAACTGCGGGATAGCAGCTTCAGGAAATAAAGGTCTCGTTTTCTTTCTTCAGGTTTCATAGTTATGCAATTGCTTGATTTAAGTTTAAGGCGTTAATATATATCATAACGTGAAAAGTTAAAAAATATTATCCAAGCAGGGAGATTCTCACCTTTTTGCCCTTAATTTTGGCAGATTTAAGGGTGTCGAGAATCTCACGGGCACGTCCGCGCGGCACGGCGGCAAGGGCATAGTGGTCGCGCACGTCGATGCGGCCGATTTCGGCTGCATCGACTTCGGCGTTGGCTGCGATGAATCCCAGGATGTCCCCTCGTGAGATTTTCTCCTTCTTGCCGGCCTGGAAATAGAGCGTCAGCATCGGCGGGCGACGCATCGCTGACGCGGGGTGGAGGGAAAACCTCTTGTCGATGGTTACCCAGGCGGGCAAGGACTCGTCGGGGGCGGTAATCACATAGGCGTTGCCCTCGGCATCCACGCGGGCAGTGCGACCGTTACGGTGGACATAAACCTGCTCGCTCACCGGCAGGTGATAGTGGATGATGTGCTCCACCGAGTCGATGTCGAGGCCGCGGGAGGCCAGGTCGGTCGACACCATCACGTCGACGGTGCCGTTGTTGAGGATGGACACGGCGCGCTCACGGTCTTGTTGCTCCATCGCTCCGTGATAGAGAGCCGCATGGATGTGTCCCTTGACGAGTGACTGATGAATGCGCTCGGCGCTCTCGCGGTAGTTGGCAAACACGATGGCTTTGCCGCCGTCGAGGCTGAGCAACAGGTCGTGCAGGGCCTGGAGTTTGTCCTTGCTGTCCGATTCCACCTGCCACACGGTAATCCGCTCGGCGGGTTGTTCGGCCTGTTCCAGCACGTTGAGCGTGGTGGAATTGTGGAGCCGCACATAGTCGGGAACCACATCCAGCACGGTTGCCGATGCGAGGATGCGGCGGTTGATGCGCGGCATGTGCTTCAACAGGTGACGCATCTCGTCCTCAAACCCCAACTCCAGCGATTTGTCCATCTCGTCGAGCACCAGCAGGCGCGTGCCGCCCAGGTCGATATGCCCTCGACGCTGGTGGTCCAGCAGGCGGCCCGGAGTGGCGACGACGACATCGGGAACGACAGCCAGCGACGCCTTCTCGTCGCTCACGGCATGACCGCCGTAACAAGCGGTCACCTTGTAGCCGGTGGCGAGAGTTCGCAAGACGCGCTCGGTCTGCATCACCAGTTCGCGCGATGGCGACAGCACGACGGCCTGCAACTGCTGCATCGGCGGCTGGAGCGCCTGCAACAGGCACATGACAAACGCGAGCGTCTTGCCCGTTCCCGTGGGTGAATAGAGGATCAAGTCTCCCCCGCCCGACTTCCACGCTTCCAGGGCCCGCTGCTGCATGTCGTTGAGCGCATCGATGCCCATGCGTTGCTTTACCGTCTGCAATATCTCTTTCTCCTTCATGTGGAATTGCTCTGAGTCAATATAAAACACAAAATTAATGATTATTACCCATACCGATGGTGCTAGATGGGATTTTTTATTACTTTTGTCGACAAAATTAGACAGATATGGCAAAATTCTTCATCATTGCATTGACCGTGATGCTGGTCATGCTGGGCTATGTATCGTGGCACGTGTGGCGCGTGCTGCCCTTCTCGACGGCAGTCAAGGCGGTTGTCATCGTGCTCATGTTCGCCGCGCTGGCCTGCATGGTGATGCAATTCAAGAGCGACAGCCTGCCCTTGGCTGTGGCTACGGCGATGTATGAGATCGGCAATTCCTGGCTGATCATCATGTTCTATCTCCTGATGGCTTTCCTGCTGCTGGACATCGGCCGACTGGTGCATCTTGTGCCGGGCTCTTGGCTCAAGGACAACGCCGTCACTACGGTGGTGCTGACGGGATTGATGCTCACTACCTTCATCGCCGGCAACATGCACTACCGCAACAAGCAACGCCAGGAAATCAACCTCACGACCGATAAACACCTGGAGCACCCGCTCAAGATCGTGATGCTCAGCGACCTGCACGCCGGTTTCCATAACCGCAGCGACGAGGTGGGACGATGGGTGGATATGATTAACGCCGAGCAGCCCGACCTGATTCTCATCGCGGGCGACATGATTGACGGCAACGTGCGCCCGTTGAAGGCACAAGGCACCGCCGCCCAGCTGCGACGCCTGCAGGCGCCTGTCGTCGCTTGCCTGGGCAACCACGAGTACATCACCGGCATCGACAAGGCTTTGGACCTGCTACAAGAGACGGGAATCCGCATCCTGCGCGACGATACGGCCAGCGTGGCGCCGGGCGTGACCATCGTGGGACGAGACGACCGCAGCAACCGCTCACGCAAGAGCGTCGAGCAACTGGTGAACGGCGTGAACCGCGATCAATACATCATCTTGCTCGACCACCAGCCCTACCATCTCGAGGAGGCAGAGCACAGCGGTGTGGACCTGCAGCTGAGCGGAGACACCCATCGCGGACAGGTGTGGCCCCTGAACTGGGTCACTCGGGCGATGTATGAGTGTGATTACGGGCAGTGGAAACGCGGCAACACCGACTACTACGTCAGCTCGGGCATCGGCATCTGGGGCGGCAAATTCCGCATCGGCACTGACTCGGAATATGCCGTCATCACCATCACGCCAAACAAGTAGCGCTATTTCCTCAAATTAACGATAGTCAGAACAAAAACGCCCTCACAGTAGAGACGCAAAATCTTGCGTCTCTTGGGCAAAATCTTGCGTCTCTGTGATGGCGTTTTGTGTCCCTATAAAGCTAAATATCAGCCTTTTATTCTCGTCAATCTCGCGTTAGATCAACGACAGGACAATCTTCTTTACATCCTCACCCAGTCGCTCGGCCTCCTCCATCGAGTGGGCCTCGCTGTAGATGCGGATGATGGGCTCGGTGTTGCTCTTGCGCAGGTGTACCCAACCGTCGGCAAAGTCGATCTTGACGCCGTCGATGGTCGTCATCTGCTCGCCCTGATAGTGGTTTTCGACGGCCTTGAGGATGGCGTCAACATCCATCTCGGGCTTGAGTTCGAGCTTGGTTTTGGCGATGCTGTACTGCGGGTAAGTCTGCTTGAGCTGGCTGACGGTCTTGCCGCTATGGGCGAGCAACGACAGGAATAGCGCAACACCCACGAGGGCATCGCGGCCATAGTGGCTGGCGGGATAGATGACGCCTCCGTTGCCCTCGCCACCGATGACGGCTCCCGTGCGGCGCATCTCGGTAGTGACATTCACCTCACCCACCGCTGCGGCGGTGTAGGTGCAGCCGTGGTTAACGGTCACGTCACGCAGGGCGCGCGACGACGAGAGATTGCTCACGGTCGAGCCGGGGGTATGAGACAGCACATAGTCGGCTACGGCAACCAGGGTGTATTCCTCGACAAAGAACTCGCCGTTCTCCATCACGATGGCCAAGCGGTCCACATCGGGATCCACGACAAAGCCCACATCGGCCTTGCCCTGGCGCATGAAGTCGCTAATGGCAGTCAGGTTCTCGGGAATAGGCTCCGGCGTGTGGCCGAAGTTACCGGTCGGGTCACAGAAGAGTTTCTCTACCTTCTTCACGCCCAAGGCCTCAAGAAGTTGAGGAATGGCGATACCGCCCACCGAGTTGACGGCATCGACGGCAACGGTGAAGTCGGCCTTGCGGATGGCCTCGACATCTACCAGGTCAAGTGCGAGCACATGCTCAATGTGGCGGCGAAGCCAGGTGTAGTTTTTCTGTTCGCGGCCCAAGTGGTCAACGTCGGCATAGTCAAAGTCCTCGGCTTCGGCCAGGCGCAGCACCTCGCGGCCCTCGGCATCGGTGAGGAACTCGCCGTTGTGGTTGAGGAGTTTGAGGGCATTCCACTGTTTGGGATTATGGGAAGCGGTGATAATGATTCCGCCGCAGGCATGCTCGCCGACAACGGCAAGCTCGGTAGTCGGTGTAGTGGCCAGGCCGATGTTTACCACGTCAAAGCCCATGCCCGTGAGGGTGCCGACAACGGTATTCAGCACCATGCGGCCCGACAAGCGGGCATCACGACCCACAACAATGACATTGGACTGAACGGGCGAGTTGCGACGCATAAAGGTGGCATATGCCGATGTGAACTTGACGATATCGAGTGGCGACAGACCATCACCGGCCCTTCCGCCGATGGTTCCGCGAATTCCGGATATTGATTTAATCAGTGACATGAATTATTAGGAATTTAAAGTTTAAAGCAATGTCTAACATCTAACGTCTAAAGTCTAAAGTCTAAAGTCTAACATCTAATTAAAAAATCAAATTTGACTATGGTAGTAACGCACGTGGAAGAGGAAGGGCGTAACGTAGGAAATCTCGCTGGTAAAGCCGTACTGCGACTTGACGACGAGGTTCACTTCACACTCGACGCCCAGGAACAACAACGGATATTGTATGCCGTAACCCCACTGCGATGAGGACGGCAAGGTGTAGTCCGAGAAATTGAAGGAGCACGACGCGGCATCCATCGTGTTCTCGTTTCCGCTGGTGAGGGCCATGATGCCATCGGCATACCACGTGGCCAGGTTATAACGCGAGTAACGGAAGTATATCGGTTCTCCTTTCTTTGCACGGTCGGTAACGCGGTTACCGGCGTTGAGCACCTGCATAAAGACATTGCCGTCGGCGTCGATGCGGTAGAACGGCGCGTTCTCGCCCACCTCAAAGACCGAATCCTCGGGAATCTTCATCTCCACGCGGTGATCGGCAAGATAGGCATTGACGGCATTACGCTCGTCGTTCAAGCGGTCGGCATAACTCTGGTCGTTGTTACAAGCGGTGAACAGCGTGATGGCACACAGTCCGCACATCAGCATGTAAACCGTAGAAAATCTTTTCATGATCATAATTATGGTGTTTGTTCTTGTTGTTCTTGGGATGGTGTTAACGTTTCATTCACGGGAATATCAGGGAAAAGGTCACCGAGCACCTTGTAAAACAGTGCCTCGGCCTCGGCTAGTGTGCCCATGAAGTCACCGCCGGCGGCATTCTGATGGCCACCGCCGTTGAAATACTTGGCGCAGATGTCGCTGACCGAGAAATCGCCCTGGGAACGGCAGGAGACCTTGATGCGGTCAACGTCCTCACGCAGGAACACGCTCCAATAGATCTCGGGGATGGCAAGTGGCTTGTTGACGAGGGTCTCGGTGTCGCCACGGCTGTAATTGAAGCGCTCGAGCTCTTCCTTGCTCAGGACAATGAGCGAGGCGCCATGCTGTGGGAAAAGTTTCATCTTCTCACTCATGGCATAGCCCTGAAGACGTAGACTGTCGGCGCTGAAGGTGTTCATCGCCTTGTTATAGAGCGTGATGCGGTCAAAGTGGCGACGCATCACCGACGCCATGATCTCGTAGAACTCGGGGTTGTCGCAGCTGTAGGCAAACCCGCCAGTGTCGGTCAGCAGGCCCACATAAAGGCAACTGGCTGCGTGACGGTCCATGAAGCGCAACAGGCCCATCTGCATGAACACGCGGAACACCAGCTCGCAGGTCGAAGATGCCTCGGGGACAGAAATCTTCACGTCAAAGACATCATCGGGATCAAGGTGGTGGTCAATGAGCACGCGCTTGATCTTCAAGGGCTCAATCAACTCGCCCAGACGGTCAATGCGATGCATCGCATTGAAGTCGAGGCAGAACAGCAATTCGGCTTGCTCCAGGTAGTGACGCACGCGAGCCTCATGCTTAGTGAACACGGCAATGTCGCGAACACCGGGGATGAACTCCAGTGACTGGGGCGCCATATCGGGCGTGACCACATAAGCCTCCTTGCCCAAGCGCCTGAGCACATGGCACAACGCCAACGTCGACCCCAACGCATCTCCGTCAGGCGACTTGTGGCACGTGATAACGATTCGATGCACACCGTTGATGAGCGAGCGCAGCCGGTCGACAGTATTTTGGTCTATGATGGAACTTATCATCAGCTCTTATAAACAGAATAATCGGCAAATTTAGCGCTTTTTTACCACACCCGGGCAAGAATAGAGAATTAATTTAAGTTAATACCATCCACGACACCCGTCCATGTCCCGTTTCAACCACCATCAACCACCATCAATAAAATCCAAATCCTCCCCCTCAAAACTCAAATCCCCCTAACCTCCAACCTCTAAAGTCTAACGTCTAAACTCTAATGTCTAAAGTCTAATGTCTAAAGTCTAAAATCTAAACTCAAATATTTCCCAGATAATTCAAAAATCCTTACATTTGCAGTATGAAACAGAATATCAAGCCCATCATCTACCAATTAATGCCCCGCTGGTTCACCAACCTCAACGACAAGTGCATCCCCAATGGCACGATCAGGCAAAACGGCTGCGGCAAGTTCAACGAGATTGACGAGACCAAGTTGCGTTCCATCAAGTCGCTGGGAGCAACCCACGTGTGGTTCACGGGTGTCATCGAGCATGCCACCGCAACCAACTACTCCCGACAAGGCATCATGCCCTGCAACCCGCATGTGGTGAAAGGCAAGGCCGGCTCACCTTACGCCATTCGGGACTACTATGACGTCTGCCCCGACTTTGCGGTAAAGGTAAAGAACCGCATGGCCGAGTTCGAGGCGCTTGTCGAGCGCACACACAACGAGGGCCTCAAGGTCATCATCGACTTTGTGCCCAATCATGTGGCACGCGAGTACGAGAGCGATGCCAAGCCTGCAGGAGTCCTAGACCTGGGCGAGGGCGACAACCCGATGATGTTCTTTGACCCGAACAACAACTTCTTTTATCTCACTGGCCAGGATTTCGCGCCTCACGGGGTGGATCTGGGACAGGGTGACGATGCCTACCGCGAGTTTCCTGCCCGCGCCACTGGCAACGACTGCTTCACGGCTTCTCCCGGACGGGACGACTGGTACGAGACCATCAAACTCAACTATGGCATCGACCCGTGGAACGGCAGCACGCACTTCGACCCCATCCCCAACACTTGGCACAAGATGCTCGACATCCTCAGGTTCTGGACCGGCAAGGGCGTTGACGCTTTCCGCTGCGACATGGCCCACATGGTGCCTGTCGCCTTCTGGAGTTGGGCCATCAGTAAAATCAAGGAAATCAACCCCGACATGATCTTCATCGCCGAGATTTATGACGTGTCGCTCTACCACAGTTACGTGTTTGACGCGGGATTTGACTTCCTCTACGACAAGGTAACCCTCTATGATACCCTGCGCGGCATTTCGTGTGACAACTGGTCAGCTAATGACCTCACCCGATGCTGGCAGACGGTAGAAGGCATCAAGGGACACACGCTCAACTTCCTCGAGAATCACGACGAGCAGCGCATAGCCTCTTCGCAATTCCTGGGCGACCCGTTCAAGGCCCTGCCGGCACTGGTCGTGAGCGCCACGATGACATCCGGCCCGTTCATGCTCTACGCTGGCCAGGAATTGGGCGAACCGGCTGCCGATGCCGAGGGCTTCAGCGGCCATGACGGACGCACGACCATCTTTGATTACTGGAGCGTTCCCTCCCTGCGCCGCTGGCACCAGGGGCACCCCACACCCGACGAACGCCGCCTGCGGGCTCTTTACCGCAAGATTCTGCGGCTGTGCAACAGCAAGAAAACGCTCCAGCAGGGCGACTTCTTTGATTTGATGTACGTCAATCAAGACACGTTAAATCCTCACCGCCAATATGCCTACCTGCGGCACTGCAAGGGCGAGATGACGCTCATCGTCGTTAACTTTGCTGGCGAGCCGGCCTCGGTAAGCATCCGCATCCCCAGGCACGCCCTCGAGTGTGCCGGCATGGCCGATGGCGCCTACCGATGTGTAGAACTCCTCACCGACAATTCCACCGTGGCCAATTTATCAGGCGACAGCAGCCAATTTGACTGCCACATCGACGCCCACAACGCCGCCATCTGGCATTTCACCAAAAACGATTAGGGTATCCAGTAACCGCCGGATGTAGGGCCTCGCCTTGGCGTGGCCGCCCCCCCCCGTAACCTCGCAACCTAGAGCAGTTAGCAGGGCCACGGGTAAGCCCATTATGCCTCTTTTATTTTCAAATACACTACAATGTAAAATATGATTTTTCTGGGCACCCTAATGATCAAAAACCCCGATTAGGCTAGCGCCTTCTCGGGATTTCTGATTCTGTCGCACGACAGCAACTCCGCCGTGCAATAAATTATGTCTCTATTCTTCTTTAGAACATCTTGTCGGGATAGACGCCTGTAGCGTGCAGCTCGGCAAACTTGTCCACCACGCCCTGACGGTCGGCGGCATAGGTCACGCCAAACCAGCGGCTCTCGGTCGTGAGGACCTTCACCTGGGCGGTGCCGCTATTGACGAGCTGGTTGACCAACGTCGGGATGAAGAACTCGGCTTTGGGCTTCTCGATGTTCTCCTTGAGGAACTCGATAAAGCACTTCTCGCTGTACTCAAAGTAATCGGGAGTGAAGCCCCAGAAGTTCATCGACACGGGAGTCTCAAAGGCCAGATGCTGAACCTCGCCGTTCTCGTCGGTGAAGGCGATGTTGTGGTCGGCGTCATAGCCGATATCGGTGCGCTCGACAACGCCGGTGAGCAGGCTGTCACGGGTCTCGCACACGCCGCGGGCCACGGTGCCGCTCTCGCTCATGGTGTTACCCACCTTGAAGCCCACCATGCTGTAATGGTTCTTGCTGCCCTCGGGAAGTGACGACAGCTCGGCGGCCATGACCTCAAAACTGTTGCGGCCATAGTAATCATCGGCATTGATGATGGCAAACGGCTCATGGATGGCGTCCTTGCCCATCAGCAGGGCGTGATTGGTGCCCCACGGCTTAACGCGCTCGGCAGGACAGGTGAAGCCCTCGGGCAGGTCGTTCAGCCCCTGGAAAACCACCTCGACGGGAATGTGACCCTCATATTTGGATAGAATCTTCTCGCGGAAGTCGGCCTCAAAATCCTTGCGAATCACAAAGACCACCTTGCCGAATCCGCTGTGAATAGCGTCATAAATCGAATAATCCATGATGGTCTCGCCATGAGGGCCCAGACCATCGAGCTGCTTGAGGCCACCATAGCGGCTACCCATGCCAGCAGCAAGTACAAAAAGTGTCGGTTTCATTATTAAAGTTTAAAGGTTATAGTGTTTTGAAATCAAAGAAAATAACGCGGCGGTATTCCTCGTCGGGGCGAAGGAGCTGGGACGGGAAATTGGCGTGGTTGGGAGCGTCGGGCATGCCCTGGCACTCGATGGCCACACCGTCATAGTCTTGATACTGCTTGCCGCTCTTGCTCACGGGCGAACCCCCAAGCCAGTTGCCGGAATATACCTGTACCGCAGGCTGGTCGGTGCTGACCTCGACCACGCGGCCCGACTTCTTGTCACACAGCACGGCTGCCAGGTGCACGTCACCGTCCTCATAGCCGTCAATGACCCAGCAGTTATCGTAACCCTTGCCGTATTTCAAGGCGGGGAATTCCTGCTTGATGTCCTGGCCAACGACCTTGGGCTCGGTGAAGTCCATCGGCGTGCCCTCGACAGGAGCCATCTCGCCGCTGGGAATGAGCGTGTCGTCGGTGGGCAGGTAACGCGAGCAGTTGAGCTGGAGCACCTGTTCAAGGGCTGTGCCCTCCTTATCCTCACCGGCCATATTAAAATAGGTGTGATTGGTCAGGTTGATTACCGTGGGAGCATCGGTCACTGCGCCAAGGGTAATCTTGAGCACATTGTCGTCACTCCAGCTATAGGCGATGCGGGCTGTGAGGTTACCGGGATACTTCTCGTCTCCGTCGGGGCTCTCCAGCGAGAACACGACGGTGTCGCCGTCCATCTCGCAGTCCCAAATCTTGTTAGAGAAATTCTCGGGACCGCCATGCAGGTGGTTAGGGCCGTTGTTGATGTTCAACTGATAGACCTTACCGTCGATGTCGAGATGTCCCTTGCAGATGCGGTTGGCATAACGGCCGGGCACCTTGCCGGCGCAGGGGCCATCATAGAAGTAGTCGGCCACGTCCTTGTAGCCCAGCACCACGTCGGCGAGGTTGCCGTCGCGGTCGGGCACCTTGATTTCCAGGATACCAGCGCCCAGCGACGAGAGTTTCACGCTCGCGCCGCTGGCGTTGATGAGTTCGTAGGTGGTGATTTCGCCACGCTCGGTCTCATGGGTGTCGATACGGATGCTTTTCATCTCAATCCTCCACCTTGTGAGC
>JAEEGL016638305.1_pt1 | contig 11152 bp, 12 predicted proteins | sample 9134231 | NCBI WGS metagenome assembly JAEEGL01 (sample SAMN16246548, study PRJNA631951) | gut metagenome | biome: gut microbiome; feature: rumen; material: fiber-attached | host: Bos | place: Iran: Karaj | collected 2018-10
GCATAGATGGCCTGCGCGAACTCGCGGCAGCCACGCAGGCCGACACCACCATCAATGCCCTGAGGGGAGCTGTGGGCTGCCACCCGACCAACACCGCCATCGAACACGGCAAGCACGTGGCTCTCGCTAACAAAGAAACGATGGTGATGGCAGGCCCGGTCATTTGGGACAAGCTTGCTGAAAACCCGAAGTCGTTCATCACGCCCATTGACTCTGAACATAGCGCCATCTTCCAGTGCCTCGAAGGCGGCAAGCGCGAATCCGAAGTGGAATTCCTCGAAATCACGGCATCGGGCGGCCCGTTCCGCGAATGGCCCATTGAAAAATTTGAAAACATCACTGTCGCTGACGCCCTCAATCATCCGGTGTGGAGCATGGGCAAGAAGATTACGATTGACTCTGCATCCATGATGAACAAGGGCCTCGAAGTTCTCGAAGCACATTTCTTGTTCCACATTCCGTATGACCAGATTAAGGTTGTGGTTCACCCGCAGTCCATGGTGCACTCGCTGGTGCAGTTCCGTGATGGCTCCTTGATGGCTCAGCTCGGTGCTCCCGACATGCGTATTCCGATTCAGGTGGCGCTCACATGGCCCGACCGTCTCAAACTCGAAACCAAGCGTCTCGACTTGCCGACGCTTGCAAAACTTACGTTCTTCGAACCGGACTTTAACAAGTTCCGTTGCCTCGCTCTTGCGTTTGACGCAGGCCGCCGTGGCGGTATCGTCCCTGCGATGATGAACGCTGCAAACGAAGTCCTCGTGGACCGCTTCCTCAAGGGGAACCTCAAATTCACCGACATCCCGAAGTACGTGGAAATGGTGATGGACAAGGCTCCGAATGTCACAGGCCATCTCTCGCTCGAACAAGTTCTCGAAGCCGACAAGGAAGCCCGCCTCATGACGGAAGGATTCCTGAAGTAAAAGGAGATACCCTCCCCATACGTGGATCGTGACAAGAATAGTCACGTCACTACAACATTGTCACCTCGGCCTCAGTGCCGGGGTCTTTTTTTACGAAAATGAATTTTTCCACGAAAAAGATATATTTTAGAAGTAACCATAAAACAATTACTTTTAATATGGACGATTCAATTATATTATCGGGGAGCGACAAGCCTAAATTGGCCGATGCTAAGGCTTGGATGCGATTTTTGCAGGTTTTTACGCTGACGCTAGGCTCGGGGTTGATGCTTGCGGGCATAATATTCTTCTTTGCCTACAACTGGGAACATATGCACCGCTTTGTGAAAATGGGCATAGCCGTGGCGTTGATTCTTGCGATTTTTGCGGTGGCTGTGAAAGTGAAGATGAGCGACTTCACTCGCAAAATCACGGTATCTGTGCTATGTGGGCTTGTAGGCGTGTTTTGGGCTATATTCGGACAAGTGTATCAAACCAAGGCCGACTCTTACGTATTTTTCTTAACATGGGCTCTTTGCATCTTGGCGTGGGTGTTTATCGCTGATTTCTATCCGCTTTGGACGTTCTTTATTGCGCTTTTTTCGATGGGCGTTGTTCCTTTATTTCCAAACGGAGATTGGTTTACGACAGTGCTTATGCTTTATGGTGCGGCGTGGATTTCATTTTTTATTTTGGCTTCAAAATATCTGCCGTGTTTGTCCGCTCCACCGTCTTGGTTTACAAGCCTTTTGTTTACAATTGAATTTGGCGTAGCTGTGTCCGTAGTGTGCCTTGTAATTTTTAGTGAAGTGTCTGCGCTTAATCTTCTGATTGCTTTTGCTGTAACTGCTGCGACAATATGGTTTGCGCTGAAGCAGAAGGGTATATGGCTTTATTCCATGTTGTTCTTAGGCGCGTTGAGTGTGCTGGAATGCATTTTTATCAGATCGCTCACACATGATTTGGGTGGACTATTGCTCCACTTGATGCTAAGTGCTGCTGCCTTGGCTGGAGCGGCCTTTGCTATTGTAGAACAATACAGAAAGTGGAAACAAGAAAAATCTGAAACGTCAATAAAACAATCGGTTATCGACAATGGAAAATAATAGCCCTAAATCCAACCATTTGCCTTGGCCATTGCTGATAGTGATGGGCTTTGGCGGAATAATCATTGCCGCGCTGTTGGCTGTTATAGTAGCTCTTTTTGTGCAAGGTCACTTGGCTATATACGGCATGCTGTCGGTGGTTGCAATTGTTTGTGCGATAGTCTTTTCGCAAGACACAGAGTCCGACGACAATGATGTGTTGTTGCTGTTGGTGGCGTTTCCGCTGTTTATTGTCGGGTTTACATTCGGGTATGTTGCAGGTGATCACCACTTGACGCTGACTCTGGTGCTGCAATTTGTGGCGGCTATTTTGTCGTTTGCTTTGAGCAAGATGCGTTTGTGCCGGCAGATGCTGATTTGCTATGCTTCAGTGGTGCTTCCGCTTATTTTCTTCTCGTATTTCGACAATTTTTTATCTGGTCACGCGATGAAAAATCGCAATATCGAAATGTCCTGTTTTGCGATTATCGTAGTCTACATGGGCTTATTTGCCGCTACCATCAGAGATAAATGGTTTGCGTCAACGGTGATTAAAGACTATTTGAATACAATCAGGTTTGCTGCTGCCGCGGTATCAGTAGTGCTTTTATGTTTTATTCATAGCGACAATACTGCTTTTGCAATTGTCTTTGCTGCAATCAGTTTTGTTATTGCCTGTATCTTGCTGCGCAATTATGTAACGGGTGAAAAATTAATTGCAGGTTATATACTTGCGCTGTCTTGTAGCGCATCGACGGCTATGTATCCTGCTATGGCTTTGCCGGTTGTAGGGATGCTGCTATCGTTTTTGGTTCTCGACTATGTGTGCCTGGTTATCTTTTCTGCAACATTTGTTGGAGGACTCGCTTACTTCTATTACGATTTAGATATGTTGCTGATAAACAAGTCTTATCTGCTGATGGCTTCGGGTGCGTTTTTCCTGCTGATGTTTTACTTTATTAAGCGTGCAATCAAATGAGCAAAAAATATAAAATTGTATTAGCTACCAATCTGATTTTAGTACTTGTGTTCTTTGCGTTTTCGGTGATGCAAAAAGAAACGCTGATTGGGAAAGGCTCTGAAGTCTTGCTGCGCCTTGCGCCTGTTGACCCGCGTTCGCTTATGCAGGGCGACTATATGGCGTTGAATTATCAAGTTTTCGATAAAATAGGCTACGATTCAAAATCTGGCTACATTGTGGTAAAAGTGGGCCGCGATAGGGTGGCAGAGTTTGTGCGCCTGCAGAGCGGCAAAAATGTGAACGATGGAGAACTTATAATCCGTTATAAGAGAGATTTGGGACGGTTGACTATTGGAGCCGATAACTATTTTTTCCAGGAAGGTTCCGCTAAAAAATACGAAAAAGCCAAATATGGCTTGCTAAAAGTGGATTCGGATGGCAACAGCATACTCGTTGGATTATGCAATAAAGATGGACGATTGATTGAGTAGAAAAATGTTGTCCAGTGTTCCTGATGGTGATGGGAATGCCCTGATTGTCTCTGATTGCTTCTCTCTTGAACAAGTACTTTTTTAAATTTGGTACCAATTGTTTAAGGAGGTCTTATATGAAATCTTTGTCCATGGGCTTTTGTGCCATTCCTTTGCTTGCGCTTCTTTCGTCGTGTTCAGACGATTCGACTGCAATAGCATCGCCAGTGGGGACGGCGCTTTCTTCGTCGTCTGAAAATTCTTCGCAAACGGAAAATGAATCCGCGGTATCTTATGAATATGCGGCTGCTTCTGGAACGATTAGCAAGATGAATGTTGTGATTCGTGATTTTCAGCCGAACCATTCAGATTTTGAAAATTTCTCGGAAGAAGCTGTGGAGCATTTGGATGATATTTATAATTATGTCACTAGAACCGGCACGGCGATGAACGCTTTTGGCTTTGGAACCGATTGGTATGCTGCAGCGGCTTATCATTATACTTGCGGAAATGCCCAAACGATTGAGTCTGGCTTTGGTGTTGCGATTGGTGTAGATGGACTTCCGATGCAGGCGAATACTTCTTTGCCGTCTTATCTGCAGCAAACTTCTGCTGGTCCGGTGCTGGAGTACGGTGAATGCGCTGAGCGCGTTTATAGCGGCTCTCATCAGCGGCTTCTTCGTGGATATATGAATGTTTCAGAAAGCCTGAATCATCGGCATACCTGCAAAATGAATGTTTGGTCGAATCCTGTAATTGCAACGACGGGGATGGTCAGCTCATTCTTGAAATTCACCCAAAAGGGTACTGACGGTCAAATTGACATGCTTGAAGGCGTTACGATCAGCAAGATGAGCGAGCGCTGCGATAATGCGAATTTTGATCAATGGTTTACCGACGTTCCGTCTGTCAACAAACGCGTTAATGCCGTTTTGGAACTAGTCAAGGATTCTGTGTCAGGCGATTATGTTTTCGACCGTGGTTATAATAACGGCGGCTTTTTCCCACTTGATAGCATTGATCCTGTGACAAGCCAATGGGTGATGAATAAGCCTTGCGACCCGTCAATTCAGGTGAATGGCTCGTGCGAACAGTATGAGCCCCAGTCGCTTTCAATCTTTTGTCCGCCGTACAATTACATGTACGCTAGTAGTCAAGTGGATGAATTTGGACAAAAAACTAGTGATTTGTGCACTGAATGGTTGAATCAGGGCGGTCCACGTGCTGTCAATTCAAATGGTTCTGGGCATAGCGCTGCTGTAAAGGCGGTGGAAGCTTTCGGGAGCAAAACTTCTTATTTGGGCTTGCAACATCTCCGCAATTTCCATTTTACCATGATGGCTTATACCCCATTCATTTATGAAACCGCTAAACAAGTTCCGACTCCGCAAGTTTTTGAATTTGCCAGCAGCGGCGACATGTGGGTCTTTGTCGATGGCGTACTAGTGGCCGATATGGGCGGCGATCACATGCTTGTCCCAGCCAGCTTCCAGCTAAAGACTCTTGCCGAAAACAATCACGGTTGCCATGCAGGCGAACCTCTTGCCCTTGAAGATAACTGCAAGGGGGCCTCGGACTCGTTGGGCTGGGCTGATGGTTCTGTGCATCATTTGCATATCTTCTATACAAACCGCCAAACGAACGGCTCCGAAATTTATTTCAGTATCTTCCCTGCTGACCGCCTTCCGAAATAGGCTTTATGGCGACGTCATGGTGGACTCCAGTGCTGCCTGCGCTGAGTTCAATCGAAGTGAGCGAAGTCGAAGCGTGATCCGCCATCTGTTCGGCTCGCTTTAGCGTTCTTGAAATGAACAGTCGATAAACTAATAATTAATTAGTTGTAAAATAGAACAATGAAAAAGAAGCTTCACGTTGTCCAGTGGGGCTTTTTTCTGTATATATTACATATGGATGTGTGTCCTGTATTAGGGCTATGATTGGAGTGGATATGAAAAAAATTACCATGGCGGTATGCCTTACCGCTGTGATTGGTGCGTTTGCACAATGGGGCGGTGGAATTGGCGGCGGTTTTGGCGGCCCGCAGTCCGGCGGCAATAAAATGGAGTATTCCGAAAAATTTGCCAATGAAAATTACGTTGGCGACGGAAAAAAATATCACGCGATGGATATTTACTTGCCTAAAGAGGCTAAGGATTTGTATCCAGTGGTAATTCACACTTACGGCAGCGCCTGGAGTAAGAATAATTATAAAGACTCGGCTGATTTAAATACAATTTGTGCAGCGCTGCTTAAGGCTGGCTATGCAGTTGTTACGCCAAATCACCGTTCGGCAAGCGATGCCATTTATCCAGCGCAACTGCATGACCTCAAAGCCTTGGTTCGGTATTTGCGCGGAAGCGCGGATAAGTACAAACTAGATACGTCCTTTATCGCCATGTCAGGATTTTCATCAGGAGGTCACCTTTCAAGTTTGGTTGCGACAACTTGTGGCTTAAAAGAAGGTAAGTCCGGTTCCGTGACTGTAGATTTGGAAGGTGACCTTGGAGAGTTTACTTCTTTCAGCAGTTGCGTTGATGCGGCTACGCTTTGGTCTCCTCCGACAGATATTTACTCCATGAAGCCAATCAAAAAGTTTACAGGCTCGGGAACTTACGAGGGGGCCTTTATTGGTGTAGAGCGCGAGGGCAACGAGGATAAATGGAAGGTGGCCAGTTCGCCGTATTACGCAAGTGAAGGCGATGTACCGACAATCCTGTTTCACGGAACATCTGACCAAGTTGTGAATCCGGAGCAAAGCAAGATGCTTTATGATTCTTTGCAAAAGTACAAAGTAAAAAGTGAACTAGTTTCTGTGCCGGGAGGATCTCATGGTGGAAATGGAATGTATTCGAGTGAAAACTTGAGTAAGATGACTGATTTTTTTGATGAAGTTCGAAAAGCCAAGGCTGAAAATGCTGATACTTCATCAAAGGAAACGACACGTCTTATCGCAAATAAAAATGGTTCTAGTTTCGATGTGAAACTTGAAGGAAATAAATTGCGTGTAAATGGAGCAGAAATGTGCAGCTATAAAATTTATTCTGTTGATGGGGCGTATGCTTTTAGCGAAATGCTTCAGAAACAGCTGGATTTATCGGTGCTGCCGCCGGGAATTTACGGTATTGTTGTTTCGGTGCCGTCTGGTGAACAAAAAAGCTTAAAGTTTGTTAGGAAATAAATTAAGGAAAACGCGGCCCTTTGGGGGCCGCGTTTGGTTTGATGTGTGAGATTAATTCTCTCCATTTCGTATTTCAGTTTGTTCTCTATCCATCGTGTATGTCAGGTATTCCTTGAAATCGCGATCGATACTAACTCCGTCGAAGTCGATGTCATTACCTTCCAAAACGAAGATGGCGCTTGGGTTATCGATCCAGGCTTGCACGCCGATACTGTCCATGGTGATGCTTTTATCACCGGGACCTTTTGCAACGTATTCAATTTTGGATTTTTCAACCCAGCCTGGTCCGCATTTCCCGTTGACGAAAACAGCTGTTTCCGATTCTTTGAGAATTTTCAGCTCGTCGTTGAAGCCTGCGGTGCAGACTACTGAACCACCATCTTTTTGATTGGTAAGTTCAATGTCGCCCAGTTTTGATTTGACGACGTTTTTTGACGCGAACGACGCTGTGACCATAAACGTGAGCGCGACAGCCGTCAATAATTTTACCGTTTTCATGATTGCCTCCTTGCGTTTATTGTTAGACGGATGACCGCCCATTTTGTAAACTACAAAGTTACGTTTTGACGGAGTAGTAGATTTTGATTTATGTTGGAATAATTTACAATTAGTTTGTAAAAAACGCTACCCACAATGGGTAGCGCAAGGTTAAGGTTGATGAGTTTAAATAATTTGTATGATATTGATTTTTGGTTACTAGTTTTCTCCATTTCGAATTTCAGTTTGTTCTCTATCCATCGTGTACGTCAGGTATTCCTTGAAGTCGCGATTAATTTCGATGCCTTCGAAATCGTTGACGTTGTCCACGAGGATATTCCAAAGGTTCGGATCATCAATGTAACCACCGATGGTGATGGAATCTAATGAAATAGATTTATCACCAACTTTGGCTGCGACTGTTTCGATTTTTGATTTGTCGATCCAGCCATTTCCGCATTTCCCTTTGACAAGGACTGCAGTTTCTGCTTCTTTAAGAATCTTCAGTTCGTCATTGAAACCTGCGGTGCAGACTACTGAACCACCATCTTTTTGATTGGTGAGTTCAATGTCGCCCAGTTTTGACTTTACGACTTTATTTGACGCGAACGACGCCGTGACCATAAACATGAGCGCGACAGCCGTCATAAATTTTACCGTTTTCATGATTGCCTCCTTGTGTTTTTATTGTTAGACGGATGACCGCCCATTTTGTAAACTACAAAGAAACATTTTTCCAGAGTAGTGGATTTTAATTTAAATTGGAATATTTACAATTAGTTTATCATTAAAAATGTTGACGATAAAAAAACGCTACCCCAAAAGGGTAGCGCTAGGTTGAAGTATGAGTGATATGGAAATTACAAAATTGAAAATCCGCAGACCAGCAACAAATAGTCCAAATTGGAATAATCGTTTTTTTATTTGCAAATAGCTTTGAGCATGGCCTTGCAACCTTCGTTCACATCACGCCATGTTGCTTCGAAATCGCCTGTGTACCAAGGGTCCGCTACGTCGCGGCTTTTGCCCGCCCAATCCATCAAGAGTGATATTTTGCGGGGCTCGTTGCTAGCGACGGCGTTTGTTTCTCGTTCGTAAATATCGCGGGGCAAAATCCAGCGGAGGTTCCGCAGGTTGTTCTGGTCCATGAGCACTATGTAGTCGTAATGCTCGTAGTCGGCGGTTGTCATTTGCCGTGCCGTTTTGCCGCTGCAGTCGATGCTGTGCTTGGCGAGCATATGCCTTGCTGGCGGGTAAACTGGATTCCCGATTTCTTCGGTGCTTGTGGCGGCTGAGGCGATTTCGAAGTCCGCGGTAGAAAGCGCTGTGTCCGTCTCGACTTCAAGTTTTGTGGACGAACTAATTTCGCGCTTTCCTACTGCAGGCAAATCGCGTATCAATTTTTTCATTACAAATTCAGCCATGGGGCTACGGCATATGTTCCCGTGACATACGAATAAAATTTTAATCATGCATTGTCCTTGAAGCCTTCCAAAATTTTGTAGAGCGTGCTGTATAGCTGCTTGGCTTCGTCTAGCGACAAATTTACACAACTTGTCATTGACTTGGGGACGCTTGCTGCTTTGTGTTGCAACTTTTCGCCGTCATAGGTGAGGCTTACAGAAAGGCAACGCTCATCGGATTCTTCGCGAGAGCGCTTGATGTAACCTTTGCTTTCTAACTTTTTCAGGAGCGGGGTAAGTGTTCCTGAATCGAGGTAAAGCTTTTTTCCGAGCTCTGTGACGTTGCATTTTTTCTCTTCCCATAGCACAAGCATTACGATGTATTGCGTGTATGTGAGATCGAGCGGCTCAAGAAATGGCGCATAACGCCGAGTGATTTCCTTGGACACGGCGTATAGCGGAAAGCATAGTTGGTTTTCTAGTTTTAATTGAGGGTAGCTCATTGCGTTCCCTAAAGTAGTTTTTCTATGTAGGCGCGTACGTTTTCCATCTTGATTGTTGGCTCAAAACGCGCTACAACGTTCCCTTTGCGGTCGATGACGAATTTTGTGAAATTCCACTTGATGTCGGGATTATTTTTGTAATCCTTATCGATGCTTTTCACGAACAAAGCCATTGCCGCTGCTTTTATCCCGGTTCCAAATCCTTCGAATCCTTTTTGCGATTTCAAGTACGTGTAGAGGGGGAGCTCGTTTGGACCGTTTACATCGGATTTTTTCATTTGCGGAAATTCCGTTCCGTAATGGAGGGTACAGAATTTACGTATTTCTTCATCGGTTCCTGGTGTTTGGCCTTTGAACTGGTTGCAGGGAATGTCGATGACTTCGAATCCCTTGTCGTGGAAATCGGCGTACATTTGTTCAATCGGTTTGTAGTGCGGGGTGAATCCGCACCCGGTTGCTGTGTTCACGATGAGCATCACTTTGCCTTTGTAGTTGGCGAGTGGGACTTCGTTTCCTTTTCCGTCGGTCAGGGTGAAATCGTAGATGTTCATAATTTTTTCTCCATATACACTGTTTTAATTTTGTGCAATTAAATTTTATAAAATTTAATTTGAAAAGTCAATAGATTTTGCTATATAAAATTCTTATACGGCTATTTTTTGTGATTTTTCTTAAATTCTGGCTTTGTTTTATGTTCGGCATCGTAATGCGCGCTACTTTTGGCATCCTGAGACATAGACTGTAAGATGTAGTCGAGGGGGCCTGCTATATTACGTTTTGTATTTTTGGCTTCATGAAAACGATAGAAGTTGTGGCGGGCGTGATTGTGGATGGCGAAAAGTTTTTTGCTACACAGCGCGGTTATGGCGACCAAAAGGATGGATGGGAGTTCCCAGGCGGCAAGATGGAACCGGGGGAAACTCCGGAGCTGGCGCTCGTTCGTGAACTCCAGGAAGAGCTTGCTGTTAAGGTAAAGGTTGGCGAAAAAATTTGCACGGTGGAGTACGATTACCCGAAATTCCACTTGACGATGCATTGCTTTTATTGTGCGCTTGCCACAGGCTGCAAACCGAAACTTCTAGAACACGAAGACGCCAAATGGCTTGACCGCGAAACTTTAAATACGGTCAACTGGCTCCCCGCCGACGTGGAAGTCGTGAAATACCTTTAGTATCATCGTCATTTGCGCGTAATGCATCCTGCTTCTTCGTCATTCTGAGCGAAGCGAAAACAACTCAGAAGGTGAGCGTTGCAAAAATGAGCTTGCTCATTTTTATAACCGAGCCAAAGAGTTGGGGCTTTAGCCCAATCCAGTGAAGTCATGGAACGCCTTTAATGTGTTTCTGTCTATAGATTTTCTCTATTGCAATAAATTCTATTCAATATATTTTTCTATTTTGTTCTTACAAAAGGAGTGCGAATGAGAAAATTGTTTTTTGCGATGTCGTTGTCCATTACCCTCGTCGCCTGTGGCGGCGATAGCGGAACATCTGCGAATGACGATAATGTGTCGTCTTCTTCTGTCAACCAGAGTGGTAATAGCCACGAAGGATCCAGTAACAGTAAACAGTCTAGTTGCAGTAAAAAGATTGCTTCATCCTCTTCCGTCAAGAAGGTTTCTTCTTCTTCTGTTGCCTTGAGCAGCAGCCGTCATTCCGGACCTGATTCGGAATCCAGTAGCAGTAAGCAATCCTCTTCTAGCAAGAAAGTTGAGTCTAGCTCCAGTCAAAAGACAGCTTCATCTTCTTCTGTCGCTCCTGCATCGAGCTCAAGTAAAAAAGTGGAATCCTCCAGCAGCGAATATGTTCCGTTTGACCATTCGCATGCACTTGCTGCGGATTGGCGTATTGGAGAAAATCGTTATAAGACTTTTGTTGATCCTCGTAATGGGCGAAGCTATTATTATATCACAATTCCAGGGCGTGTCTTTAAAGAAATGGGTGCTACTGGTAAAGCCATTTGGACTGAGGATACTGTTACCGTCATGGCTGAAAATTTGAATATTGGTAAGATGGTCCTTGGTGAAAATGACCAGAATGATGATGGCGAAATAGAACGCTATTGCTATAATAATGATACAACGTATTGTGATGAATTCGGTGGCCTTTACCAGTGGGCGGAAATGATGCAACTGCCGAGCCGTTGCAATACTGAAAGTTGCGCTGAATTAATA
>JAEEGL016966755.1_pt1 | contig 11152 bp, 10 predicted proteins | sample 9134231 | NCBI WGS metagenome assembly JAEEGL01 (sample SAMN16246548, study PRJNA631951) | gut metagenome | biome: gut microbiome; feature: rumen; material: fiber-attached | host: Bos | place: Iran: Karaj | collected 2018-10
GTCGGAAGCAAGGAATGCAACGGCATTAGCAATATCCTGGGGTGTGCCTAAACGACCAAGAGCGATACGTCCAATACGCTCATTAATTTTGTCTCCCGTCGCCTCATAGAGTTCTTCAAAGCGTTCGGTCTTCACGATACCTGGAGCCACAGCGTTCACTCGGATGTTCATCGGAGCCAGCTCCTTGGCGGCGGATTTAGTAATAGAAATGACAGCACCTTTGGAGGCAGAATAAGCCACCTGCCCCGGAGAGCCAACCACTCCGGTTACAGATGCCATGTTCACAAAACATCCCCCGCCGTTGCGAGCCATCAGGCGTGATGCAATCTGGATCATGTCTATCACCGCAAATACATTCACGGCATACATCTTCTCCAAAAGTGGTTTAGTAACCATGCCCAGTTTCTGATTCTGAATGATAGCGGCATTATTCACCACACAGTCTATACGGCCTTCGGCCTTATACACCTGCATCAAACCAGCTTTGAGGGCATTGGAGTCAGTAACATCAAAGCAGATGGTCTTAGCGCCGGGAATCTCAAAATCATTCAGATCGTTCACATAGACAATTGCCCCGTCAGCAATAAACTGTTCGGCAATCACTCGACCAATGCCACGGCCTGCACCGGTGATGATGGTTATTTTATTCTCTAATAATCTCATGAAAGAACATCTCTATTAGTTAAAGACTGCGAACTAATCGTTAGCTGTTTACATACCCTCCGCCGTCAATTACGAAAGAACTCCCCGTAATCCATGCTGAAGCATCTGAAAGCAAGTAAATAATTGCCCAGGCGATTTCTTCCGCAGTACCATACCGTTTCAGAAGATAACGATCCTTATCCTTCTCAATGTTTTCGTCGGACAAAGCCCCATTATGGATTAATGGCGTTTCAACCATTCCTGGTAAAATAGCATTTGCACGAATCTTAGGAGCTAATTCTAACGCACATCCCCTTGCAAAACTGTCAATTGCAGCCTTTGATGTTGCATAAATAGAATTACCTGGGGTGTTCTGATATGCCGCCTTACTGGAAGTGAACACTATCGATCCTCCGCTGCGAATCTTCTTCGCTTTTACAATCGCCTTGGTCAACAACATTCCAGCAAACACATTTGTCCCAAACACACTATACAAATCCTCTCGCTTTATGAACTTGATCGGCAAGCGTTTCGTTATGCCAGCATTACAAACAAAACCATCTAATACAGGCAATTGAGAGACCAAGGCTTCAATATCTTCATCTTTTGTAAGATCTGCGGTTAATGCCAAATGGTTCTCTCCTTCCATAAGAGAAAGTGTCTTATTCAGTTCCTCCCTCCTACGGCCAGTTAGCACAACCTGCGCTCCCATTCTTGAGGCTTCCACGCAAGTTTGTCGGCCTATCCCTGAAGAGGCTCCTGTAACAAGGATTACCTTACCGATTAAGGAAAAAGGGTTATAGTCTTTCATTGTCAAGACAATAGCTATCCAATTTTAGCAACGACCACTTTATATAAGTCTTCAATCGTCTCAACGCCCCTAAAATCGTTAGCCTTCAATGCGACCTCAAATTCTTCGTCGACCATAGCTATAATAGATAAGCTAATAATGGACGACCATTCGTCCAGATCACGAAAAACCGTTTCCGGAGTGAACTCTCCTGCATCTGTTTCGTCAAACTGTTCGGCAAACAATTCCACAAATTCTTCAATCGTTTTCATAATGCTATTATCAATTATTCGTCTTACTTTTCTTTTTCTTTCCTCTTAAATCTCTTCATGGGAAGGATTGAGAGGGTATATGTAAAGGCTTCTGGTTTAAAGATGAAGGACCAGCCAAGATATACAACTAGAAATACCAAGAATCTAACAATGCCATCGGGATACATCTTAAGTCCAAGCAAATAACTGCATCCGTAACTAATCAACGCCGCAATTACCGAAGCCACTAAAACCGGAAGAATGTCCAGCAACTGCCTCCACCACCTATAGCCAATGTACTTAGAAACAAGGCCAATGTTTACGAATAAAACGAACCAAGATCCTATTACATACCCAGCCAACAGTCCCTTCATTCCAAATAAATACAACCCACTAACAATTAATACAATGATGACAATCTGCTTAGCAACCGACCAGCTAAACATTACTCGACTCTTCCCAATTGCAGAAATTGTCTGTAGATTGACTGATTGCAAACATGTTGCCAATCCCGCTATACACAACACCTGGAAAAATGGAATACTCGCAAGCCAGCGTTCAGAATATAGCAATACAAAAATAGGTTTGGCACACAACAAAAGGATAAACATTAAAGGGAACGTAATGTACGCTATAGTCGTTGTCAAGCGCTTGATCATATTTCTCATGGTAACCAAATCATCCTGTGCTTCAGCATACAACGGATAAGTTACCTGAGTCATAATCTGTGAAATGCTTGTCGATGCTAATTTCTCGGTTCCAAGTGCCTTCGAATAGTATCCCATCGTTGATGGGTTATATACCTTACCAATTAATAATCCTTGAATCTGTCTCGTGAATTTGCTTATTAAATTCGTCAAAAACATATAAACCCCGAAACCGAACAATTCCTTGAATGATTGCCAAGAAAAAACCCATTTCGGACGCCATTTCACATAGAACCAGAACACCAAGGATGGTATTGCCGCGAGAATCAGGTTCTGTGCTACTAATGACCATACTCCCATACCCTTATATGCCATGATTATTGTTACACTCAAAGCGATAATGGAGGTAGAGACTGAAATAATAGACAGCAGCTTGAAATTCAGCTTTTTCTTTAATTGATTACGCTGGATTATATTCAGAGAATAGATAAACAGGACCAATCCTTCCACCCTCAATACATCACAAAGCAATGGAATCTTATAGAATCGGGAAATGGCCGGAGCGCTTATATACAATACAAAATACATCAAGAAGGCCATTGCAAGATTCCACCAGAAAACCGTGGAATAATCCACTTGCGTTGGATTCTTTTTCTGTATCAGAGCAGAACCAAATCCACCATCTATGAAAGCCTCGGCAAGAACCATAAAAATGGATAGCATCCCAATACAGCCATAATCATACGGCGTCAAGAGTCGCGCTAGGATAATACCCGAGATGAACTGAATACCCATCGTCGAGTACTTCTGCAACGCAGTCCAAACCATTCCGGATGCTGCTTTCTGTTTAAGTCCTTTCTTTGCCATTATTTACTCTATCAACAAAGAAGATCTCATCAATATCGATATTTAAATGTGAATAAGGTATCTAGATTATTATACTTCTCCCCTGTCTTTGTGTTAATGATGGAAGCTATAGCCTCATCTCCATCTTCTGGAAACTTCCACATCATCAACCAATTATCGTATCTATAATCAGGGCTCTGGATGTTATGCTGAATCTGACAGACCTCTCGTCCAAAGTCATTCTCTTCCCTCGTCACCGCATAGAGCCCTCCGACATGACCACAAAGGACACAGAGGATGTTATCGTTGCATTTAATCAACTTATTCCATAATTCGTCCGGTTTCGTATATGTCGTATTGCGCAATCGCGATACACATTTCAAACCTTTGACTCTTCGTCCTCCCCCTTGCTCAAGATACTCGTGATTCATTAAGATGTATTTCACATCCGGATGAGATGAGACCCATTCATTCGCCCATTCTACGACTTCTTTACGAGGACCAAATTCAAGCAGGAGGAAATCATATCTTTCGCCATGAATCTCGTTTCGAACCACGATATTCTCCATCCTGTTCTTTTCAAATGACGCCTCAATCCTTTTTGTCACAACAGGGAAACTCACATGAGAGCTGAAGTGAGTATTATTCCGATCTTCGATAAGAGCTTTATTCCAACTGTAATCATGGTCCCCAATAATTGAGATAAAAGGAATCGTATCCGGTAAATGCCTGATCGCCCGAGCGAAATGAGGCCACTGAATCAAATTATCGTTTGACTGGGTAATATCGCCCGTATGAAGAACCGCCAAGATATTCTTCGTTTTTTTCTCTTCCGCGATCCAATTCAACGAGGTCTTAAAATACTTTATGCAATCTGCATTTGTGTAATACTGGATGTCCCCAAACACTGCAATGTATTGAGAAGGATCCTTGTATTCTATTTTTACAGCCTTTTGTGTCGATAACGTTATTTCATACTTCTCCGGGTCATACTTCTCCGAACAAGACAGCACGAGGGCGACCACGATAGAAAGACCGTAAATCAAACGAAGATTATTCGCAAAGCGATGCGACATTAGTATCTATCGAGTCTTGGAATACTCCCTCAACATCGTCGACGAAATCCCTTCCGTCCGCGGCAGGGTCACGACTTCTTTGCCGTGCTCTTCGCACCATTTGACAGCGCGCTGGAAGCCGGCGTGGCATTGGTCCGGACCTTTGACGAACACGTCGAAGTCGATGTTCTGGATGTCCACATCGACATCCTTGTAGGTCACGACCTCATCGACATAACGGATGGCGCTCACCATGTACAGGCGCTCGTCGGTCGTATATATCATTTCCGTCCCCGGCTTGTACTTGAGGATGCACTCCCCGTCCTGCACGGCGACAACCAGATAGTCCCCCAGCTCCTTCGCCCGCTTAAACAAAAGCATATGACCGATGTGGAGCATGTCGTAGACTCCGAAGGTTAGGATTTTTTTCATTGAAATAATCTAATAACTGCTTAACTGTTTAATCAATCTCCTCAGCTAAAGGAGTATCGTGTCTGCCGCATCCCGGAAAGCACCCGAGCCGTGACGGCGTACAGAGCCTGCCCCTAAATCTTCCGCCCCTAGTCTTGTTTATCTCCTTAGTTGCCCGGTTACGCATTCCTCCATCTTGAATTCCCCAGGATGTTTCTGGAATTCTTTCACCAGGGGGGCGCATTTTGATGGATTCGGGGCGGGAAGTGAAAACGAGGATGGCTCTTTTCTTTCATCTCCCCGCCGAATGATTCTCGAACGCTTTACGAATAATCGCAAGAAGGCGAGCGTGAATTCAAAAATCTTATGACTTAATTTGATATGATTGTTTTAGGAACTCTTGAATTTTCTTGTATTCATCGTTCTGATTAACCCTAACATATTCTACGATCATTCTTATAACCTCTTCACGAGAGCTACGCCTCTGTTTTAATTCATTCTCTATATGCCACCAAAAGTTTTTCCCTTTATTATCATTAAGGTTTGCACCTTGTTTTTCATAATCTGCTATTATTTCATCAATACTTCTGACTTGGAAAATATAATCCGTCAAGTATCTATATAAACCATGATCAACATTAACATAGAGTTTATCCTTCAAATATTTTTCAAGACTCTCGATAGGAAGGAAAGTGATGGGAATATTAATTCTAATGCTGTGTTTGGTGATATAATCATTTACCTCTGATTTAACATCGCCATCAAGTATTACACGTACAGAAGTTCTTTTGCCCAGAATATTGAACTGAACAACTTCTTCGGCTAGTTTAAGGACATTAGAAAACCCACCACAAGGTAAGACATGAATCATACGATTGCTTTGTAGATGCTCATCACGTAAAATGCATTTTATAAATGCTGCTGCAAGATCGTCTTCAACGAGAATCACATCATCAAATCCAGTATGATCGTACAAAATACGGGTTGCATATGCAGGATAACAGGGATTAAGAATCTCAATACTATTATCAGCATGTCGTTCAACATAGAATATATTATCCGGTTTAATAGCACTAATCAATTCAATAGAATGAGTTGAGAAGTACATCGCATAATTATACTGTTCTGACATATCCTGCAAGAAATTCAAGAGTCGTTTCAGCGAAGAAGGATGCAAAGCGAGTTCAATTTCATCTAGGAAAAGAACACATGGTTTTGAGAGATTGGCCCTATCATTATTACGGATGAAAATGGAATTTAAAACACTTAATAAGAGATTCTCTCCGGTTGACATATGGAATTGACTTATACGCCGCCCCCCTCTCTCATAGTAGAACACATAGCCATCAAACTCGGACTTTTCCTTTGGTAAATAAAACAAACGCTCGTAATAATTCTCATTTCCTTGAAGGATTAAGCCCAAATTCTTACGAATGAACTCATCAGCGACAATTAAGTCGTCCGGATTGATGCTCATAGCTTGTTTTATCTTTGGAAAGGAAGTGTCCCTAAACCGATTTCCGAAGATAAGACTACCTTCATAAAAGCCTTTGATGTTCATATCACCATGTGTAGAGTGCGTCCATTTCGTCCCATCAAAGACCCAGGATCGTGTAGCATCGCCTCTCTCAAATGATATTGATGCGCCCGCCTCTGTCGCACCAAAATAAAGCTGCATACGCATCTGAAAGAAAAGACTAGCCGCACAAGTTGCAATAGTACTCTTTCCTGAGCCGTTACGACCCGTGATGGCATATAACCCTTTTTCGATAGGAATATCAAATGTTAAATCATCGATACACTTTACTCGATGAATCTGCATTTTAATACTACTTGACATATGTTAAAAGAATACAAATAACAAGTATAGAAAAATCGAATAATCAAACAGTTGAAATCGCTTGTTTAGGAAAAATACAATTTAAAGTTCTCTTATCTCGTTAAATCTATCAACCTCTTCTGGATGGTATTCTTCCCTTAGAATGGTTGTTACTACGAAAAGGAGTTTAACTCTTTAATTCTGCCTTAGCTTTAACACTTACGTTTTGAACGACTTAAGTATTCAAGCCAAGCCCCCAAAAAAGGATTCGTATCTCGCTACTACTAAAGAATCTATTCACTTCTTTATTACTCCTCCCTCCGGAATAGAAAGGCCCTTGGAAAAAACCATAACTTCGTAGCCTTTTGATGGATCACCAGCACTATAATTTAGACAATAGTCCTCCTGCCTAAAATCCTTATACAATTCTTTTATGAAAGGAACAGCATCATAAGACAGAATCCATTTACCATTAAAACTTTTTATGGCTTTGGCAATGCTTCGATGATCCTCATCATTATAATAATTCAAATACAAATCATGCCCTTTGACATAATAGGGAGGATCCAAATAGCACAATTCCTTATTACCAGGAGATTTCATCGATTCAATTAGTTCAACCGCATCACAATTAGTCAGTTTAATTCGATCTGCGTACTCCGCTACATTCTCAATGCGGTTAATCAAATCGAATTTATTGTATCTAGCATCTATCTTATATCTTCCTATTTGATTCTTTCCCCCTATAACACCAGCACTAATAATCCCAGAACGGTTTGTTCTATTAAGGAAAAAAGTTGAAAAGCCCAGTTCAAGTAAACCAACTTCATTCTTCCTTGTTTGAATGTTGCGTTGCCTTTGCCATGAGTTCATATTCACGTCCGTGTCTCTAATCATACGACACAAAGAATCTGTTTCATAAAGCACCGAATACCAAAATGCATAAACAGCTCGATCGATATCATTAATGTGAATTCTTTGAGCATATTCCGAGTATAGAAGAGTTAATGCAACAGAAGCGCCTCCAGCATATGGTTCAGTGTATGTGCCATCGTAGAGATTATTGACTTCAAATAATCTCTTAACGAAGTCGACGACCTTCAATTTACCACCTGGATAACGCAATGGTGATACAAACCGATTCATGATGCATTATCGTTAATTGCTTTCCACAAAAGCTCAAAGAATGGTTGGGTATTCTCCCAAGAGAGCATTAGTGCCTCCGGAATAGGATTAAAATCCTTATTATGAACATATGCATTTAAGGAGTCGATGGAAAATGATGAATGATCCTGGTTGAAATAGTTTCTCATTCCCCTTGCTTTTGCTTGATCAATATACTTTTTTCTAGACAAATCCTCAATGACATTCTTTGTTTTCTGTTTTAAATCTCTCGGATCCATAGCGCCGCTGATAATATCTCCCTTCAAAAGGCCAAAAAACTCTAGATAATAATCAACCGACAACTCAAGGAAAACACGAATCATAACTGAGCAAACATTCGGGAAATGTACATGAGAAAGTTGTTTTAATTCATAGAATAAACGGTTAATCCTTTCATTTGGTATAGCTATGGAGAAATCTACGGGAATAAAAAACTCTCTTGTAGTAGGCCTTGCCTCCATCGTATTACCGTCCTTGGAAATCTCCCTATTAAGGGCATCCGCGACAACTTCGTCCAGACGTTTGTGTCGATCTGTCTCGGGACTATAGTCTTTAGTATTTTTATAATTCTTTAATTCCCATCTGGACTCCGATTTATTAGTGATATCAGGCCGTTCCTCAACTGGAATCCCATGAATGAACTCTAATCGATCTTCTCTCCGATAGATATCCTTTACGCTAAAATCATCTTTGCTCAAACGAGTAATAACAGCCATCAAGCTTTTCTGAACTTCTTCGGGTTTCAATCTAGAAGCGAAAATACCTTGACTAAAATCTAAACCGAGTAGAGTTCTCACGTCTGGAGTAGATAGCAAACGTTCAAGATTAGTCGGTTTAACTCTTCTTATTTGTTCCGCAAATTGTTCATCTCCTTCAGAAATAGATTTTAAGAAATCCAAAATTTGTATAACCTTTGAATCCTTTCCTGTCTTAATTGAGTGGAAACGATCCTTTTGAACGCTATTCCATTGAACCGTTCCGATTCCGTTTTGCTCGCCAGAATGTTTACGTTCTATCCAAAGATTTGCCTCGTCACGAGTGTTGACAATAATACACTCAATGTCTTTTATGATGCCATGTCCATATTTTTTTTGAAGAGACTCGTATTTTTTTCGTAGTGAAGCATTGGAAATGATGGCCGGTTTTCCAAGAAGCTTAAGGGCGGCAATACGTCGGTTACCCTCCAGGACAACATACCCATTCTTCTTTTCATCATCGGGCATTACAATCGGAATATCCGAAGGATTCAATCCATTCAATAAAATGTCACGAAGCAATACTAGCAATTTATCCTTTTGATCCATTGCCATGGTATTCAAAGCCTCATTTTGAGACTTCTGCTCTTCAAATCGAGGATTAAGCAAATCCAAATAAAGATTTGATAACCTAAGAATCTGTTTTTTGGGAGTCGACATATTACAAATATAGTTCTAGATTATCAGGAGAAATAAAAGATCATATGTCGGATTGCCACACTTAAACGAGAAAACCCTACAAATATCCGTATAAAGCGGAGGCCTATAACGACCTGCTTCCCTTATACCGCCCCCAAACTAAACGCCTCCAAATACGGAATCGTCTCCACCTGATGCAAATGCCGCTGCCAAGCCGGTTCGTTATGACTCAGCTCAGAGATGTCATGGGCAGAGAGGTCCTTCATCTTCGCACAAACAGTATCAATGACTGCCCGCTCCTGATCCGTAAAGCACGTCATATCGGCCTCAGAAGATGCTGTAAGGGCTGTGCTTTCCTGTTCATGCACCAAACGGGACTCCGGGACAATCTCGTCAAAAGCGCTGTATACCCGATCCCAACGCTGCGGGACGGGGCCAAAGTCGATGGCATTGTATGCCAATCCCGAAATGGCCATTCCATTCTCGCGATAGGATAGGAAGTCAATATAGAACAGCACTTTATTCATCTTAGTCTGGAAGACTTCGCCCATCTGTTCGATGATATAGAGCAGCAGGTTTTTCAGACGGACAGTGGATTGAGGCGCAAAACCATTCTCTACCCCGCGATGGGTACGGAAGATCCGCCCGACAGCCCCTCGCTCTTCGTACCATGCTGGAATTTGATTGATTACCTCCTGCACACGGGCAGTAATCTTCGCATACTCCCGATCTGTAAGCTGATGACGAGAGTCATTTACCAAATCCATGAACGTGCGGGGATTCATCACACTACGTATCAACTTACCATTGCTCTCGCTGGGCACCTCGCCCATCTCATACAGGCGGTACTGATTGACACCAAAACCGAGAATGGCCGACATCTTTGTCGCACTGAGTCCGTACTTCTCCCGCAAGGCGATGATTTCGTCCGTATAAGGGATGCCGTACTTGGCCCGATACTGATTGGTCACTTGGTTGAACCAGACCGAATCGCTTTCCGTCGTGGTGAATGGTTCACCGCCTTCCTCGTCCTGGAACAAGGTGACGACACAAGGGTACTCCTCACCGCGATACGTCACCGTATCGGGGCGGTAGATCACCTTCATGGGTTTCCTTGTTATTGGACTGTTTAGTGCGTTCATCGGTCTGTTTATTTGAATGGATATTTCAATGGATGTTCAGCGATATGGAACGAAATGCAAATCGTCTGTCCATTCTCATATCCTAACGTAATCTTTATATAAACCTCACGTTCTTTAACATCCCTGCCGAACACCCACATCTCTCCACTTTTGTTCAGTTCATCGATGACCGGTCCTTCGACATAATCATGCACATGCAGATTCTTTACGATCAACTCACGCTGGAGAGGGGTAATATCCAACTGCAACAAAGTATCCCTGTTCTTTCCCCGATCATCTCTAAAGCGAATCCCAAATATCTGCGCTTTGACATTGAACTGATCCAGAAACGCCCTTACATCTTCTATAGTCACCATTGCTCTAATGTTTCTTTAGAGCAAAAGTACAACAATTCTCGAAAAAACCAACGAAATTAAACGACAAAGTTGGATTTTCGTTTATTTTCGTTCGTTAAACGACCTCGGTTGCTTCGACAAGCCCCCGGTTGCTTCGACAAGCTCACCAACCGAAACCTATTTCCCCAACTCCTCCTGAATCTACTCCAACGCCGCGATCTTCACCTTCGTCTCCTCCAGCCCCAATCGCCTGGTCTTGTTCGAGTTAAACTCCTCAATCGTCACGCGGCGAGGGTCGCCTTCGACAAAGTATTTGTCGTAGTTGAGATCGCGGTTATCGGCCGGGACGCGATAGAAGTTGCCCATGTCTTCGGCCTTGGCGCATTCTTCCTTGGTTAGGAGGGTTTCGTACATTTTCTCGCCGTGGCGGATGCCGATGACCTTGATGGCGTCCTTTGCGGTTGGTTCGACAGGGCCGGTCCCTTCGACAAGCTCAGGGACCGACATGCCCCATTGATCCGCAAAGAGCTCGCAGACGGCTTCGGCCTGGGTCTGGATGGTGCAGGCGGGGGCTTTCTGGACAAGGATGTCGCCGTTCTGTCCATGCTCGAAGGCGAACAGGACCAGATCGACAGCTTCCTCGAGGCTCATGATGA
>JAEEGL017085370.1_pt1 | contig 11152 bp, 4 predicted proteins | sample 9134231 | NCBI WGS metagenome assembly JAEEGL01 (sample SAMN16246548, study PRJNA631951) | gut metagenome | biome: gut microbiome; feature: rumen; material: fiber-attached | host: Bos | place: Iran: Karaj | collected 2018-10
CCACTCGGCGGATCTTTCCGCTGATCGTCTTCGGAAGTTCGTCGCTGAATTCCACAATACGAGGGTACTTATAGGGGGCGGTGTTCTTTTTGACGTATTGTTGGATCTCTTTTTTCAGTTCTTCCGTCCCTTCGGTGCCCTTGGTCAGAACGATGGTCGCTTTGACGACTTGTCCGCGCACTTCGTCCGGCACGGCCGTAACGGCGCATTCCAGAACGTAAGGAAGCTCCATAATGACGCTTTCGATCTCGAAGGGTCCGATACGATATCCACTCGACTTGATAACGTCGTCCGTCCTGCCGACGTACCAAAAATAACCTTCTTCGTCGCGCCACGCCGTGTCGCCGGTATGATAAATATTATCGTGGTGGGCCTTTTTCGTGGCAGCCTCGTCTCTGTAATACCCCTTGAACAGTCCGCAGGGATTGCCTTTTTCGGTATGAACGACGATCTCGCCGATCTCGCCGACTTTAGTAGACTCGCCGTTATCGTTAATGATGTCGACGTCGTATAAGGGGCTTGGTTTACCCATGGAGCCGGGTTTTACTTTGGCTCCGACAAGGTTCGCTACGGTCAAAGTCGTTTCCGTCTGACCGAAACCTTCCATCAGACGAATACCCGTCGCTTTGTGCCATTGATAGTAGACCTCGGGATTCAGGGCTTCGCCCGCGATGGTCGAATACTTGATGGAAGAGAGGTCGTACTTGGCCAAATTTTCTTTGATAAAGAAACGATAGATGGTCGGCGGCGCACAGAAAGTGGTGATGTGATATTTTGAGAAGAGCTCCAGCACGTCCGCCGCATTGAACTTATTGAAGTCGTACACGAAGACGGCCGTTTCGCACATCCATTGTCCGTACAACTTGCCCCAAAGCGCTTTTCCCCAACCGGTATCGGCCATGGTAAAATGCAGACCGTTCGGGTCTACGTTATGCCAATACTTGGCGGTGATATAGTGCCCGAGAGGATACTTATAGGAGTGAGTGGCGATCTTCGGGTAGCCGGTCGTGCCACTGGTGAAGAACATAAGCATATCTTCGTCGCCGCAGGGCGCGTCGCTTGCGCGTTCGTAGACGGGAGAATACGACGCATATTCTTTATTAAAGTCGTGCCAGCCTTCTTTTTGACCGTTGACGATGACTTTGATCATAGGGTAGGGGAGCTTTTTCGCTGCCTTTTCCGCTTCGTCCGCCGTTTGTCCGTCGGCCGTGCAGACGATGGCTTTTACCGTCGCCGCGTTATAGCGGTAGTCGAAGTCATGCTCGACGAGAAGGTTGGTCGCCGGGATGACGACAGCGCCGATCTTATGCAAAGCGAGGATAGAAAACCAGAATTGATAGTGGCGTTTTAAGACGAGCATCACTTTATCGCCGCGTTTGATTCCCAGATCGGCAAAGTAATTCGCCGTGCGGTTGGTCTCTTCGGCGATCTGTTTGAAGGTAAAGTACGTAGTTTCTTTATTATCGTTTACGTATACCATAGCACGCTTATCGGGACACTTTTCGGCCAGTTTATCGACGATATCGAAAGCAAAATTGAATTTGTCTTCGTTATGGAAATCGATAGCGGCGAGAGATCCGTTTTCGTTCAGGCGTGTGGTGATAAACGGTTCTACAACCGGATCTTTCAGCCCGGCGAGATCGACGTTGCAATAGCAGGATAAAGAGGACTCCGTTTCTTTATATTCGGACATACCGCCTTTCGGGTTCATGACGACGGCGTAGATAGAACAGGGCTCGCCGCCGAGCGCGATCTCGTCGTGCGGATTGGACGAGTCGTAATAGATGGCGTCGCCTTCGTGCAGGATCTCGCTGTTGTCGCCGACGATCATCTTTAACGTACCGGATAAAACGATATCCAGTTCTTGACCGGCGTGAGTCGAATAGTGCGGAGGACGGCTGAGCGCCTCTTCGGAGTAGGGGATGGTGACCAAAAACGGTTCGGCCAGTTTATCCTTGAAGAGGGGAGCCAGGCGATAATACTCGAACCCTTTTCTTCTGACGATGGGAGTGCCTTCTCCTTTGCGCGTTACGGTATAAGTGGACAGGCTCGGGCTTTGACCCTCCATGATATCGGTGATCTCGACGTCGCAGAGCTTCGCGATTTTATAAATAAAGGTAAAGCTGAAGTCGGTGGTGCCTTCTTCGTACTTTTTATATTCGGCGGGAGTAAGATTCAATTCGGCAGCGGCTTGCTCGATGGTAATGCCCACTGATTCTCGCGCGGTTCTAATTCGTTTAGCCACGTCTTTGATTTTTTCGTTAAGCGTTTGTTTTGTTTTTGTGGACATACTTTTTTCCTCCTTGTATGTTTTTTGTTTTTATAATAAAAAAGCCGTCTCAACGTTTGAGACGACTGTTTTTTCAATCGCGGTACCACTCAAATTGCACTCGTCCGAGGACGAATACCACTTTTTATCCGGTCAACTAACCGAACGCACGAATAACGTTGTGCTTTACGTCGCCATCTACGACCCTTTATTTAAAAGGAGCTTTCTGGGCGCGGCTCGGAAGTGATTGACCCTTGAACGGTAGCGCTTTTAATGCCTCTCACCTATCGCATTTTCTCTGGAAAAGATATCGTTCGGCCGTCTTCGTCAAAGCCTTTATTCAGTTAAGCAGATTATAGCATTCGCATTTTTGCTTGTCAAACGTTTTTTTTACATTTTTTCAATTGATTTTTCGATCGTCTCCTGTGCGTGCGGACGCGCGCAACGCAAATAAAATATTTTAAAACCCATATTGACAACGAGTCGAAAGTATGGTAGAGTTACCAAAGAAGGGTAGTATGCCCAAAATGAAACGGAGGTTACATTTTATGACAAAGAGAAAACTTTTTCTCAAACTCTCTGCGATCGCGATGATGGCGGTGATGATGTTGATGGCCTTGACGGCTTGTTTCGGCTCTAATAAGACTGATACGCCGCCGAAGCCGACGAAGGAAGACGAGTTAACGCCGAAAAGCATCAAAACACTTGCCGATCTGCCGGACTATTCCAAGTCCGCTACGGATTACAGAGGCGGCGCTACGATCAATTATGCCGACACCACTTACGACGGAAAGAATTGTGAAGCGCAGATTACCAAATTGCAGGACAGAATCGACAAAAAGACCGAAGACGTCTATTTAGGTAAGTCCGAATCGGCCGTGACAAAGATCTTTACGAAATCAACGCCGCAAGGCATTTTGTCAGCCATCGCCAAGGCCGCTTTAACCTATGACGAGATGGTTCGCGTCGTAGATTATCTTGCCGGCGAAGAAGACGCCAGCGTGGACGCTTTTGTTAAAGAAGTAAAAGAAGAAAGAGGCGGAGTCAACGTAACGACCGGATGGACCGGTACTCTTACGACCACTTCTTCGCAATTGACTCTTTGGTGCAATGCCGGGGAAGGCGGTAAGGATCTCAATGAAGGATGGTCCTTCTTTGACGACTGGGAATTGTACGATCGTCTGAAAGAATACACCAAGAGCGACGATACCAACGGTCTTAACGCTTCCAACGATAAAGTTCTTAACGATATCGGAACGAAAGAACTCGCCGGAGATAACGCTTCCTGGCAGTACAGAAGTATTTTGGAAAAAGTATATACGCAGGTCAACTTGCCCGGCGCTCCCGCCGCAAGACTTGCCACGCAGATGCTATTGTACGCTATCGAAATTTCCGAAGGTATGGCCGGAGGCAGCATTGCTGACGCGAGAAGAGACACGACCAACAGTTCCGCCTTCTCCTCCTACTTCAGACATAAGGTCGACGTACCCAATAACATTCCCGAGACGCTTGACGGAGCGAAGGGACATTGGGATCCGTACGAAGGATTGGGCGACTACGACGTGCTCAGTTATATTCTCGCTTTCGACGATTTTTATACCAAAGGATATAATAACCTGACCGGCGTTCAACCGTGCGCTCAATTGTATGGTTATTATTATCTGTATAACCAAACCTATTACGACGTAGTTTTAAAAGACAGACCGACTTATACGAAGCAACTTCGCTATGAAAAACTCGATACGTATACTGACGTTGAGTGGCTCGACTACGTTGCTATCCAACGTAAGAACTACGAAGGATCCTATCGTTATAAAGAAGAATTTTATCAAGTTTTCTATAAGATCCACTTCGATTTCCAAGGAAGAAAAGAATCTTTTGAAAAACAAGTTTACGTAATCAGCGACGTCATCAATAATCGTTCTTATACCGGAGAAATGCAAAAAGCCATCGCTAAGGCAAACAACGGTATCAAGGGACAACTCGCCATGAGCGACTGGATGTGGTGCTACGGCGGTAACGAAAAAAATATGAAGTCGTACAACAAAGCCAACAGCGGCTATCAGAACGGTAAATTGGGAACCAAAGAGCAAGAATACGAAGGTCAATTCTATTATGAATTCGAAGAATTGAACATCGTTCAGTATTTGTTTGAAAAAATGACCACGACCGAACTTTCCGGCGCGCTGTACTATAACTGCTACGCATACAGCGGCAGTATGATCAGCGAGATGCAAGGCTATTCCAAGCACATCGTTCTGATCAACGACGGCATCAAGACCTACGACGAGTTCACGACCATTCCCGAATCGGCTCGCATTAATTCCGGCGACTATAATACGTATGCGAAGGGCAAGATGAGCGTTCTCAGAACGCAGGCCAAAAACGACTGGACGAACACCGGTGTCGATACCAAAGCGTCCAATGCCGCGTCGCAAGACTGGAAAGGCATGAAAGCCGAGATCGATTCCGCTAAAGAGTACGACTATGGCGCTGTTAAATCCGACGATACGAAGAAAGGAGATTGGCAAGTGAGATGCGAATACCTCGAAGACCGTGTTATCGCCAGAGTTTACAGCTGCTGCGGTCAGCGTATCTCCGACTCCGATCTTTCTAAGTGCGACACGAACCATGCGACCAACAAAGACGGTACCGCGGTCACCAAGGATTACGATACCAATCAAAAGATATCTAAGTTCGCCAGCGACTACGAGAGCATCCTGCTTTATATGGCGGCTAAATCTCAGGTCGAATTCCAGAAGCCTTCTAAGGGGTATAAGACTTCCGGAAACGAAGCTACTTACAACGTAGGTTATTACGGAGACATCGTCGATCTTATCGCCGAGACCTCGACGGGCAGCGACGTCCAGAAGATGACTTATAAAGAACTGAAGACCTTCACCATGAAGACGGGCGCCAGCTTCGAGGACGAGATCGCCTCCGAAAGCGGTGAAGACGGCGACTGGTGGAGAACCAACAAGAGCGCCAGCAAAGAGAACGGCTTCGGACCCGAAACCAATTCCGAATTGAAGAACGGATCCACCCTTACGTACGTTTACACTTACGAGTTCTCCGGTTGGTTCTTGGACGAGGCTTGCCAATACGAGTTCAATCCGAAAGACGACGTTGACTTCAGTCTCGTTGTGTATGCCGGATACAAATTGATCAAGTCGCAACAATAATTCAGTAAGTTGTAAAGACTGTTTTATCTGCGCGTTCCAATGCGGGACGCGCAGATTTTTTTATCTGCAAATTATTTACTTTTTGTGCGTCGACCGCCCGCATTTTCGGCGGTATTAAATTATGGATAATTATTAAAATTAGTTATTGCTTTTTTATTATGTATGTATTATAATAACACTATAAGTCGAAGTCTGTCCTTCAGACTGCGATAAGGAAGGTATATGGGCATTAACGATATGGATATCAAACTGATCGCCGAACGCATCAAGTGCATTCGTGAAGATCTTGAAATAACGGTTGAAGAGATGGCGTCTTTATGCGAGATGACCCCCGAAAGATATAAAGAATTGGAAAGCGGAAGCGTTGATTTTACGTTCAGTTTTTTGAACAGATGCGCGGTTCGCTTCGGCGTGGATATCTCCGCGCTGATGACGGGGAGCGTCACTTCTTATTTAAAAACGTATGCGATCGAAAGAAAGGGTTGCGGACTCAGGGTGGACAGAAGAAAAGACTTCGAGTATCTTCATCTTGCGAGCCGGTTCAGTAATCACCGCGTCGATCCTCTTTACGTTTGCGTTCCGTACAGCAAAGAAGCGCTTGAAAAGCCGGTCGATACCAATACGCACGCCGGACAGGAGTTCGATTACGTGCTCGAAGGTACGCTCAAATACGTGATCGGCAATAAAACGGAATATCTTTCCGCCGGAGACAGCATCATACTGGATTCTTCGATCCCGCACGGCATGGTCGCCGCGTCGGAAGGCGGAAGCAAATTTCTTGCGATCGTAATAAAAAACTGAAATACGGGTAAAGGCTATGGGTAAACTACTTAGACATTTAAAACCAATGCTGAAGTATTTCGTCGTAGTTGTGCTGTTGCTCGCTTCGGGAGCCATGGCGGAACTGTTCTTACCGGGACTGATGGCGGACATCATCAACGACGGAATTTATTTGGACTATGAACCGGCCTACGTTCATCTCGAAATGGAAAATCCGTTCGGAGATATCGATATCGAGTTTGACAGTAAAGTTTATAACGAAGGGTATATACCCGTTTTTGAAATGAAAGACGGTTTTTCCACGACCGATATAAAAACGACCTGGAATAAAGAGTTTAACGAAGTTACTTTATCTTTTAATTTTAAAGACATTCCCGTTTCGGACAGCGAACAGCTTTTTAATCAGGTGCTCATACCCTTTATGAACGCCCTTGAAAAGGTGTCTTTTAAAGAAACCGGACATACGCAGTACACTCAATATTCGCAAGAAGAACAAAAGGTAGTCAGAGACGCGTTCGAACTGCTGATCGACTATGACAGCATCCTCGCCGGCACGCCGGGATTTTTGTCGTCCGGTAAGTCGGCGTATTCCATTCATATCGAGACGTTCTTGGATATGTTCGAGGAAGACGACGAAGACGGAGAGGAGAGTACCGTTTGGGACGATCCGAACGCAAAGCGTCTTCTTACTTCCTGCGTTATGAATATGAAACACAGCCGTTTCGGGAACCTGTTGCCCGTTCCGGTCGCCGCGGAAAAAGACTCTAACGGTTATGCCGTCGAAGACAAGGACGGAAATTACAAAAAACTGACGGACGAATTCGGTCAGAATATTCGTCTTTCCGTCGATTCTTTCGGCGAGCCGATCGACGCGAGCCAAGTCGCGTATATTTACAATAAGGATACGGAACGCGTAGAGCCCTTCCTCGATTACGAGATCGTCCTCTGTAACGACGTAGGCGGATACGCGTATAAGTACGTCGACGAAACGAAATGGTACAAAAACAAGCTCGGTATGTCCGACGACGATATCGAGAAGACGGTGGCAAAGTACACCGTGGTCGATAATTCTTTCTTAGGCAAGATCAAGGCCCGCTTCGTTGAATTCGGTAAGATCCTTTCTTTGAGCGAGACCGGTTCTACCACGGCCGATCTCAGTATGAAGGTCGAAAAGACGGAAGACGAATGGAAGGTCGCCGACGGTATCACCATTCAAGCGAGCAACCTGCCGTTTATTTTAAAGAAAGGTCTTTTGATGTTCGCGATCACTTTCTTTTCATCCGCTTGTACGATCATCGCCATGCTGATGAGCAGTAAGATCGCCGCGTACTTCAGTATGATCCTCAGAAGTTTGGTCTTTACAAAGGTAGAAAGCTATTCTTTGGCCGAGTTCGATAAGTTCAGCACGGCCAGCTTAGTCACACGTTCGACGAACGATATAAACCAAATACAAAACGTATTCCTCGTTATCTTGCGTACGACGCTTTCCGCGCCCGTTACCATCATCGGCGGTTTTATTTTCTCGTTCAGAACGAACACCTATATGACGATGGTACTTATTTACGTCCTGCCCATTCTGTTTGCGGCGGCGGCGGTCGCGGCTATTATTTGTCAGCCGTACTTCAAGGTCATTCAGCGTAAAGTCGACCAGCTCACGCTTATCATGCGCGAGGGCATCACGGGCATCCGCGTCGTCAGAGCGTTCAATAAGCAGGAGCACGAAAAGAAACGTTTTGATATCGTCAACGAAAGCGCGTCCAAGACGGCCGTCGTATTGCAACGGTATTGCGCGGCGCTCGTTCCGCTTATCAATATTTGTTTGAACTGTTGTTCGGTCGGCATTTATTGGCGCGCGGCGCAACAGGTCGCAGGCGTCGCGGGAGAGTCGCTCGACGACGTAGCCAGTATGCTCGAGGTATCGCAGTACATAACGCAGATCGCTATGGCAATGGTCTTTATTGCGAGCGCGGTCGTTATTTATCCGAGAGCGGTGGCCAGTGCGGAACGTCTTTTGCAGGTGCTTGAGACCGACCCGAAAGTTCAGGACGAACCCGGATGTAAAAACGAGAGCGACGGAAGCGGCACGATCGAATTCAGACACGTCAACTTTAAATACAGCAGCGAAGCCGAAAAGAATATTCTGGAAGATATCAGCTTTAAGTGCGAAAAGGGTAAAACGACGGCCATCGTCGGCGGTACCGGCAGCGGTAAATCGACCATTATCAGCCTGATACCCCGTTTCTACGATATAACGGGCGGAAGCATATTGATCGACGGACAAGAGGTCCGCACTTATCCGCAGGACGAACTGCGCAAGAAGATCGGTTTCGTTCCGCAACGATCCATTCTGTTCAGCGGGACCATTGCGGAAAACCTGAGATACGGTAAGAAAGACGCCACCGAAGAAGAGATGTGGAAGGCGCTCGCCATCGCGCAAAGCGATACCTTTGTGCGTGAAAAAGAAGGTATGCTCGACTATATGGTCGAACAGGGCGGACAGAACTTCAGCGGCGGACAGAAACAAAGGTTATCCATCGCGCGCGCTATTACCCGTCAGCCGGAGATCTATATTTTCGACGACAGCTTCAGCGCGCTCGACTTCAAAACGGATAAGAGACTGCGTACGGCTTTGGAAGAAGTAACCAAAGAAAGCATCGTAATCATCGTCGCTCAACGTATCGGTACGATCATGGGCGCGGACGAGATCATCGTTATGGACGACGGCAGAATGGTCGGCAAAGGAAAACATGAAGACCTCATCCGGAATTGTCAGTTGTATCGCGATATCGCGCTGAGCCAGATGAGCGCAGAGGAGCTTGGATTATGAACGAGAACGAAGAAGTTGTTGTAAAAGCGGAAGAAGAGCGCACGTCGTCCGTCGGTAAGATGGATATGTCCGGTGCGTTCGGCGCCAGCTCCATAAACGTAGAAAAAGTAAAAGGCGCCGAAAACTTCGGCAAGACGGTCATTCGTCTTATCAAATATATGAAGCCGGAGATGCTGGCCCTTATCGTTATGATCCTACTCAGCGCGCTCGGCGCGTGGTTTGCGGTATGGGTGCCGGATATTTTAAAGAAAGTTACCAACGCGATGGTCGACAGTATCCAATATTTCAAAACGGATACCTTACTGGACGACGGATATATCGCGAGAGTCTGTCTTATCGCGGCCGGCTTATATTGTTTAAACGCCGTGTTCCAATTCGTCAGCGGCCTTGTCGCCGCCAGTATGGCGCAACACGTCGTGCGTCGTATGCGTTACGATATCAAGATAAAACTCGATAAAGTGCCGATCTCTTATTACGACGCCACCACCACCGGCGAAATATTATCTCGTTTAACAAACGACGTAGAACTCGTTTCCGTCACGTTGCAGGACTCTATCAATCAGGTCATCACCGTGGTTACCACCGTTTCCGGCGTTATCTTTATGATGGCGCGTCTCGACTGGTTGATGGCGATCGTTACCATTTGCAGCGTGCCGATACTGCTCGTCGTCAGTAGCCTGGTCATCAAAAAGAGCCAAAAAGAATTCGCGCGGCAGCAACAGTTGATCGGTAAATTGAACGGACACATCGAAGAAATGTACGCGGGACATCGCGTTGTGCTCCTGTATAACCATCAGGAAGACAGTATTAAGGAATTCGAGGTTCTGAACAAGCAACTTTTGAAGGCGACCCGTAAGGCGCAGTTTCTGGCCGGTATCATTCTGCCGCTCATTAAACTTATCAATAATATAACGTACGTCAGCATCTGTGTTTTGGGCGGTTATCGCGCCGGTCTCGGACTTATCAGTATCGGCGATATCCAGGCCTGTATCCAGTACACGAAACAATTTGCTCAGCCTGTCGAAAACATCAGTAACATCGCGAGCACCATTCAGTCGTCCATTGCCAGCGCGGAGCGTGTCTTTAAGATGTTCGACCTTGCCGAACAGGATAAAGAGACCGATCGTTGCGACGTCAGTAACTTTACCGGCGAAGTTGACTTCAAGCACGTCGCTTTCAGTTATTCGGAAGATAAACCGCTTATTACCGATATGAACCTGCACGTCAACGCTTGCGACAGTATCGCCATCGTAGGACCTACCGGCGCCGGAAAGACGACTCTCGTCAATCTGCTCATGCGTTTCTATGAGATCAACAAAGGTCAGATCCTGATCGACGGACACGATATCAGAGCGATGCACCGAGACGACCTGAGAAGTCTGTTCGGTATGGTTTTGCAAGAGACCTGGTTATATAAAGGTACCGTCGCCGAAAATATCGCCTACGGTAACGAATTTGCTACGAGAGAGCAGATCATCGCCGCCGCCAAGAAGGCGCACGCGCATGAATTTATCGAAAGTATGGAGCACGGTTACGACACCGTTCTGAACGACGACGCGAGTAATATTTCGCAAGGACAGAAACAGCTCCTTACCATTGCCAGAGCCATCCTCGCCGATCCGAAGATCATTATTTTGGACGAGGCGACGAGTTCGGTCGATACCCGTACCGAAAAGTACGTGCAGAGCGCAATGCTCGCCATGATGGAGGGTAAGACGAGTTTTGTTATCGCGCACCGTCTGTCCACGATCAAGCACGCCGAAGTCATCCTCGTTATGAATCACGGCGACGTCGTAGAACAGGGCAATCACGAGTTCTTGATGGCAAAAGGCGGATTTTATCGAGACCTGTATCTGTCGCAGTTCCAGGGACAAAAAGAAGAACCGCAAGAGGATACCGGGTTTATTCAAACGTGATCGAACAAGGGTTGTGCCAAAAATAAAAAGGTACGACCCTTTTTTATTTGAAAAAGAAAAACCATTGTGTTATAATTATAACACACCAAAGAAGTAAACGAAGGAGTACAACACAGTATGGCAGCAGTAATAAATGATATTTTCGAAAGATCTTCGCTCGCGCCTCTCGGCTTGATCG